>Ga0181612_105523_pt1 | contig 13090 bp, 25 predicted proteins | sample HoacroProtozoa21_FD_119630 | JGI IMG/M metagenome (GOLD analysis project Ga0181612, IMG submission 119630) | Hoatzin crop microbial communities from Cojedes, Venezuel. Combined Assembly of Gp0051906, Gp0051904, Gp0051908
CCTGCCCGCAGCTCTGCGCCTGCAGTGGGACCACGGTGGACTGCCACGGAACGGCCCTGCGTGCCGTGCCCCGCACCGTCCCCCGCGGCACCGAGCGCCTGTGAGTACGGCGTGGGCGGGAGCGCCCGTCCGAGGGGGGACGCGTGCAAACGGCCCGGGGGGTACGTGTGCAAGCGCCTGTCGGGTGGGTGCGCGCCCGTGAGGGGGGTGCCGCTGCCCGTCGAGGTGGGCAACGGCGTCTGTGCGAGAGCCCGTCGGGTCAGGGTGCGCCTGGAGCCCTGCGTCTGTGGGTGTGCAAGGGGTCCGGCGTGTGTGTGCCAATGGGCGTGCAAGCACGCGGAGCTGGGCTGGGATTAGAGCTGTGCCGAGAGGGTGGCTGCTCCAGGGGGGCATCTGCACTGGGGCAGCCCGGAATGGGCTGCGTGTGTGGGGCTGCACGCCCCGTGGCACCCGCAGGCAGCCCTGTGGCCACCCCTGCTGAGACTTGTCGTGGGGCACCCCCGCAGCCGGAGGGGTTGCCTGCGGGTCCCCACCACCCTGAGCCCCTCCCCGTGGTGGTCACCCCTTTGTCTCCAGGGAACCCTCCTGGGAACGTGGCGCTGGGGATCAGGCCCCGCTCCCCTTCTCTCCCCTTAGGACCCCCCGGTGTGACCAGCCTCCAGCCGTGCGTGCAGCTCACCCAGCCCTCCCAGTCCCCGCGTCTCCCCGCTTATCAGAGCCCCTGCTGCATCCCCAGGGGCGGTCCCTGGGTCTCTCGGCTGGACCTCCACGAGGAAAGCTTTTCTCCCATGGGGCATAGTCACGGTCCAGCCAGCTGCGGGGGTCCTGCAGTGCCCACGGACCTGCCCTGGGCAAGGTGTCCCCTGGCTGCTGCGCCCGGCTGGGCAGGGCTCTGTGCTGGAGGGCCCTGCGGCTGCAGCGAGTCCCCGCTCCGGGGAGAGGGGCATGAGCTGAACGTGTCCAACCCACTGCTGGCGGCAGGTTCCCAGCGTGCAAGTGTCCCTGATCCCAGCAGGAGAGCAGGGTTGTCCGCAGCCTCTCCTCTCTGCTCGGGGGCAGCGGGTGCCCTGTGCCAGGGGCTGCGATGGAGCCTGATGGCACAGTAGCCCCTTCCCCATCTCCAGCCATGGGGCCAGGCTGCCCCGATGTCCCCCTCGCAGTGCAGGGAAGCATCTGGTTGCTGCCTCCTTGGGCAGCAGAGCTGCAGAATGTGTCCCAGGACAGCCACGCACACGCAGAGCTCCTCCTGCCCCTGTGCTGCGCTCTCTCCGGTTGCTGGAGTGTGAAAGTGCCCTTTGCCCGCAGCTGGGGAGAGGCCCCGCAGGCGGGGGCTGCAGGCAGCCTGGCAGCTGCCAGGGCTGCACCCAGCGTGCGGCGCTGGGAGCTCTACGGGACGCCGCTTTAGCGGAGTTTTCTCTTCTCCCGCCATAATTACCCTCATCCACATGATTGTTACCCAGCACAGCAACCAGGCTGCTGCGAGCTGCAGTCCCGCAGAGCCGATTTGTGAGCTCCGAGACAGGATCGGGCAGCTGGAGGATGCCCGTGGGTGGGGGTCTCGCTCCTGCCCCGCAGGACATCACTCCCTCTCTGGCAGCGGGTCCTGTCTTCTGTTCTGCCTCCACTGCCCCCGTCCTCCACGTCTGTCGCTGCTCGGCAGCGCTGGGTTTTCTGTATATTCACGCAGCTGCCCGTGCCGGATCTGCCGGCGGGGTTGAGCTAGGCGCGCTGCTCTCTCGTGGGTGCTGTCTGCTGGATAACTGCTTCCCGCTGTGTTGCACACCCTCGCAGGTGCTGGAGGGTGTCTGTGCAGAGCAGGTCTGTCTCCAAGCAGTGAATTCCTGCTGTAACAGCTCGTAAGTGAGTTCGAGGTCCCTGTGAAGAGGCTGCAACCTCGCAGTCTCCCAGCTCCTCACCGCTTGATGGAGCGGGGTCAGCTAGCAGCCGCAGGGGAGCCTGCAGCGGGGTCTGTCTGTGCTCAAGACTCGCTGGCTCCAGGGGCTGGCTTGCTTTAGGAAGCCAGCAACCCTTTCTGGTGCCCTCCGCTGTCTGCCTCTTTTCCCAAGCCCCGGGATGCGCGCTGTGAGTGATGCTGAGCTCGCCACGCATCCCGCAATGCCACTGAGTGGTGGTGTCCCTGCTGCCGTGTTGCCCGCCCGTTTGCATGGCCACAGCCTTGCGGGGCAGCCCAGCGTGGTGTTTGGAGGCTCCAGGCTTTCTCCAGTTTCCCAGCTGCCTGAGCCCCGCCGCAGCATGGGTCACCCCGGAACAGGGCAGTGCTGCTGCTGCGGCCATCAGTGCTGGCTCTGCCAAAGCCATCACGGGGACGCAGACAACAGCGTCCTGGGGTGAGGTCTGAGCTCTGTTGCTTTTGAAACACACCCTTTTCCTTTGAAGAAGAGGGAATTATTTGCCTCAGAGTCACGGCAACTTTGGAGAATCACGGGCTGGGGAGAAATTTTCTTGTCTGCTAGTGGAAGGTGCCCGTGATGTCTGCCTGGTGGCAGTGCCATGCTGTTGGTGCAGGGTAAGGGCTGGAGACGTGTCCAGGAAGGAGTATGAGTGGTGGCTGCATGGGGGGGCAGGGGACCCCTCTTTCCTTGCACCAGGGCACAGCACATTGCTCCCTAAGTGCCCCCTGGTCTGCAGCCTTCCCCCTGCACCCCAGATCAGGTGCCGAGTGGAGTGGCTTACACTGCAGCAAGGGGGGGAGCAGCAGAATCTCTGGGCGGATTGCACAGCTGCTTGTGCGCCTGCCTACGCCTCTGGCAAGCACGGTAGGACAGAGCAGGTCCTGGAGGCATCGCGGGCAGGACAGGGTGAGAACCCTCCAGTGCTGCCGTGTTATTTGCTCCCAGATGTCCCTCGGGTCTCAGCCTCCACAGGAGAGCTGTGGGAGAAAGGCACGGTTCTCTTCCCCGTTTACTTGCTTTTCTTTCTTACTTTCTGTCCTCGAAAGTGCCTCTGAAGAGCAGATTGCCCTGTTGGGGAGCTGGGTGGCTCTACCCATGCCAGCAGGATCACTGCAAATTCGCTGCATCAAATGGCTGCTTCCAGCCCAGCTCTTTGCTCGTGGGGATTGAACTGAGCCTCATGGCATTGCACCCACCACTGCTTTTGAAGTTTTCAGCTACCAGCTGAGAATTGCCCTGCTCACCCCTTTCGCCTCCGCTCTGGTGGGCTGAACAGCCCCCTATCCTGCTCTCAGCTGTGCTGTGCCCCTCTCCCCCCACGTGGGGGGCAGCAGAGCTGGCTTTGGGGGTCCTCATCGCTGCATCCCACTTGGCTCCCTCTTCTGCCTCCCAGGGTCCCTGGCCTCGGCATTGCATGGGGCTCCCATTTGCCTTGTTCCCCCAACTTGGGGTTTGCCTGTGCTGAAATGGGCCCCATCCAGACCACAGCCAGCTCTGCTGTCTCCCCTGCATGCGTGGGCAGAGGGAAGGGGTGCCGACATCCAGCTTTTGGCTGCAGGAGCTCGATGCCAGGGCAGCCGCACCTGAGGCACGCTTGTGCACTGCCGAACCTTCCCCTGCCGAAACGACAGCCGCGAGCTCTTGTTCAGCGCGTGTTTAATTCACGCAGGCGCATCTCCCTCTGGCCGGTTAATCAAAATGTCTTGCAGCAGCGAGGCCGGCGTATCGCAACAGCGCTCGTGTATTCGACACCGGTTGTCAGGCTGTGTCTCCTCGGGGGGCTTCAGGCAACGTTAATTCTTAAGAAGCATCTTGGGGGGGGGGTCAACCTCTCCCTTTCCAGGGGCGTCTGGGCAAGTTTTTGGTGTTGCAGCTGAGCAGGCTGGTTGCAGGGGCGGCGAGGGAGCGCTCAGGCTCTGCAGAGCTCTGGGGCGGGATGCAGGACTGGTTTCCAGGCAGGGCAGTGCTCAGCCAGCTCCGCTGCCCTCGGCTCTAGGGAGAGCCAGTGCTGGGCACTGGGAGGGTACGGGCTGGCTGGGGAAGGCAACCTGCTCAGCCTGCTGCGGTGGCTTCCTTGGGAGCCTTCCCAGACAGAGGAAATTTGCAATTCTATTCCAATTTCTCCCTTCAGCTACGTCCAAGGCAGATGCTGTCTATATATCGCCATGGTAACGCTGCGTTCTCGCTCTCCATGGAATTGCATGCTGGAAAAATATTAGTTTAAAAAACTATGTCGTGTTTGTATTGACTGGAGCTGAGGCTGATAGCGGAGGATCTATTGTCCCCTGGTTGGGAAAAGTCACCGGTAACAGGCAATAAAGCCAAGCGGATTGGCCTCTGGTGACCACTTCTCACCCCACACAGCAATTGCTTCCCTATAAACCCTTCCCTGGCTCTGTTTTATTGCATCCTTTAAAATAGATATTTTTGCCTTAAATGTGCTGCCACTTTGCTCCTCCAGGGTGATGCATTGTGCCGCCGGCGATTCCTCACCGCTGAGGTGGAGCGAGGAGGGGGAATTGTTCCTGGCTTTAATTGTGAGTCTCTCGTGTGCACCTTCAAATGCCGGCACTGCCGCCACCGCCGTCTCCAGAGCCTGCAGCCCCAGGGTGTGTGGGCACAGCGGCAGCAGTGCCGGTGCGGGATAGCACCCCGTGCAGACGCCCAGAAACCATCTAGCTGGCTCATTACGGGACGTGCATTCGCTTCAAGTTTCACGCTCCCTACTTCATTGTTCCCTACCGAGCCTTCAGCCGGCAGAAGAGCGGGGCAGCTGTAAAATCTATAAAATGCGAAGGATGCTCAAGAGACCTCCGAACAGAGCCTGGAGGAACAGAGGGGACTCGGGGCGCCACCGGGGCAGCGTGGGCAGGGGAAGGGTTTCCCATCCGGGAAAAGGTGTATGAGCCCATGACCCCGCACTGAGAGGGGGTTTTCCTCCATCCTTGCTCTGGTTTGCTCCCCAGGGAGCCGGCGCGGGCGAGCGAGGCGAGTGCTGGAGCGGGACGCGTGTGCATGTGTGCGTGCACTGTAGGGCGAGGTGGGCAACCAGGGAGCCTGTCTTTGTCTTGCATCCAAGTCCTTCATGGTTCCCTGCCCGCTCCAGAGGTACTTAGTGCCGCAGACACATGCCTTTATTGCTACCAAAATACCCTCTCATAAAACCTGAAAGGCAAAGCGATGATTCTGTGCATGTCTTTCTGAAAAGCAATAAAACCCAGTTGTGCGTTAGCAAAAGCCCCCATCCCCGGGGGAAGTCAGACCCAGATCCCTGCTCCCTGCCAGGCTTCCAGCACGAGTAGCTCCAAGGTCAGTCCGGCAGCTGGCCCCTGTCCCCATTCGGGGGACAGCTGGGGGTGGCTGCAGTGGTGGGAGCGGCAAGCAGAGGGTTTGCTGCTGTGCAGCACCAGTCTGCGATTAGCAACGTGGGCAGCAAGGGGATGGTTTGCAGCCTGGTCATTAGGATCGCGGCGCTGCTGGAAGCGGGAAGGGGATGAGGTGGGACGGAGGGAACCTCTCCGTGGCGTTGGTGCGGGGTCGGTCCCAGGGACCGTCTCAGGCCTCCCTGCCAATGCAGGCTCTGAAGCTGTGCTCAGTATCTGCTTTCCTGCATTTTGATGCACTTGCTGCTCAAAATAGCAGAGGCAAATGTCCTGGGGGGGGGGAGAGACTGCTACAAGGAGGAAGATCAGAAAAAAGGGAGGATTAATTTTTCAAGTGATGCAGCCGAGGAGCAGCCCTGGGCATCAAGAGTGGGAGAGATGCAAGCTCCCGGCCCCAGATATTTCTCAGTGGGAGGAAGTCACAGCTCCAGAATGGGATGCTCCAGGAGACCCAGCTCGTTGGGGCTGAGCGGGCTCCCATAACCGAGCAGATCAGGTGCACTTGTCCTCCCGTCCCCGCAGTGAGCGGCTCCAGGAGAGAGGAGCAAAGGAGGTTTGCCGAGGAGGATGCAGGCTGGAGTGGACCTCGAGCTGCTGAGTGGCAGGGTGAAGCGTGAGAGCTGGGCTGCCTCCCCTGCGCTGGGAAGCAGAGGAGCCAGGGGAGCAGCGATACCCCTCACCAGACCAGTCAGCACAGCACAAAAAGCCCAATTTTGAGGGTATCCAGGTAAATGTGAGCCTCAGTTTGCCCGTTTATGAAACAGAAATGACCTGCTACCTTTTCTCTCTTACACCGGGTTTGAGGGAGGTTATTTATTTATTTTTAACCTGAAGGTGACATGCCACGATGCTGCGTGAGTGTAAAGCGCTCCCTGACTGCGAGCGGCTAATGGCTGTGGCATGAAAACCCCAGAGAGAAGTTAGGAGGAGCAGAAAGCCTTCCCGATCCTCACTGTTACTCGCACAATCGATGCTGTTTGTAACGCTTAAAAATTTATTGTGACGCTAACCCGCTTTGGTACCTCGTAAAAGCTTACGGAGCGTCCAGTGCTTCCCGTGCTCTGGGGGCCAATGCTGTGCTTGGGGCTGGGCTCCCCTTCGGCTAAGGGCGGTTATTCTGAGATGAGCCTAAATAGTGCATAGCTGCTCTTGGAGCTCTCATTTTTGGGCACGTCACCCTGCAGGCATCTGGTAGGGTGGGTGCTGGCCAGGCATTTGTCCTGGGGTCTATGGCACCCTTAAAGGGGCTTTGGTGAACCCCGTGGGCACCCTTGCTGTTGCTTGAGGGCCCTGGTCAGGGCAAGGGTGGGAAGGGAAAGGAGGAGAAGGTGCTGAGCCCCTTGTGCCACTATGTCAGCCCAGTGGCCCCTCCGTGAGCAGTGGACAGCAGCACCCCGTACCCCACTTGCACCTTGGAGAGGATGGGGTTAGCACCCAGCCGTGCCCCCATGGGCTGCAGGGAGCTGGCGGATGGGGTGAGCATCCCTCTGTGCTGGCGCTGGAGGGGACCAGCTCTCCTGGGACTGGGAAGGGCTCTGCCCTGCCTTTTTCTGCTTGGGCAGCTCCCGGTGAGCCTGTGCTGGGACTCATTTACATTCAGCCGGGTGAAATCCTTAGAAGACCTGAAAAATGCCATGAAAGTGTAGGATGAAAGGTTGCAGCTGCCCTGTCCCCCAGTGCTGAGCGCAGGGGTCAGTCTGGGCTCTGGAGCCTCGTCCGTGTTTCCATTAGCAGTCTGTGTGATGGGACACAAGCTGCTTGTGACATTTGCAGATGCCACCAGGCTGGGAAAGTTGCAAGAGAGCTGGAGGACAGGCTGAGATTTCAAAGTAGGCTTGGTGAACAGAAGTGGGCTGACAAAAAAAGATGCTGTTGCCTGGGGACTCGAGGAAGGTGTCTGGTGGGAGGAGATCGCCAACAGCACAGATGTGGGATGGGAGCATGAGCGGAGCGGGTCCTGCCCCTGCAAGGCAGAGGGACCCCTCTGGCTGTGGCCCTGGGGCTGGGAGCTTGTCGGGGGCATGGGGCTGGAAGAGGAGACCTGTGTGGGCAAGAGAGCAGCTGGTCTCCGCACTGTGGTGGCCAGGGCAGGCAGGGATGGGGTTTATCTGCAGTGAGAGGGATTCAGACCAGAGTTTTGGAAACGATCCTTGAGGCAGGAGCAGTGACACGCTGGGAGAGGGCGCAGGGGGATGTCAGTCCTCATCCCTGAAGGAGCTGTGTACGCGTCTGTCAGGATTGATGAAGGCTGCGGAGACACTGCTGTGGGGTGTGTGACCTTGCAGCCTTCATTTCTCCGCTTCCCTGATTATTATCTGGCATTGCTGGCTCCAGATGGGGTCAGGGCTCTGGGATGAGGGCTGTGGAGCTGCTGGCAGGGGAGCTGTGCCCCTTAGGGCCAGCGCTGTGAGCCAAGGGCAGAGATGGCAGGGTGATGATGCATCACACCAACAAAGCAACTGCTGGCCTCCCTGGGCGGCGGGGCAGTGGTGGCCCTCGGAGCGGGGACCGCAGGAGCACAGCTGGCTGTAAGCACTGCTGGCGCGGACCCCTCTCTGCCAGCCCCTGCAGTCGCTGTGGGTACCCGCTCTGTGCTGGCAGTGGCAGGGCCGGGACACGTTCCTCCGCTTGTGGGTTCAAATGCAGGGTTTTGTGTCACAGCCTTTCCCTCTGCCTTCTTCAAAGCGGGAGTCTGGGGAGCGCAGCAGTTAGGATTTCTGTCTCAGTGGGAAAGCAGAGCTGAGCTGAGCACAAGGACAGGAGTCACGTGCGTGCCGAATAGCTGATGCTTTGCAACCAGTACGGATAGTGGGATTGTGCTGTCTGCTCCTTCCCCTTCCTGCTCCTGATAAATCTGTGCCCAGGGAAATATCATTCATGTTGGCTGTATTTAATAAATTACTTCTCAGCGTTTGCACTCTCTGAGGTTGTTACCGAGTTAGTGTAGCTCCAAACCCTGCAAAGGGAAAAGGCGCATCAGACCCCTCAGGAGTGGAATAAGCCATCCAAAGCTAGAAACCAAATATAAACCCAGACTATGCAAATCCAGTCTAACGAACCCTGCTGAAACACAGACATCCCATCTGGGAGTGGGATGATCCACAAGCAGCATAGCAAAGGGACTGCTTGTTTTAATGACTTTCCTCTTCCCAGGGAGAAATAAGAGGGGGGGTTCTGAAACTTCAAGGTTGCAAATAAAAATTCACTGCCTCTCCAGTGGCAGTGTGAGATATGGGGTGCTGGGAGGCAGAGGCGGCAGCCTGGATGAATGCGATGATGCTGTCTGGCATTAAACCTTATGGATAATAGCAAAAGAGCACGCCCCTCATCTCTGCTTTCAAATCACAGTCCAGAAGTGCAACCAATCTGCCAGGCAGCTCCCCAGACACATCAGTCCTTATCGAAGCTCTGCTGCATGGGGCAGGGCAGGGTGTTTCGCTTCACTAGGAAAGGGCACGGAGGCAGCGGGTGAGCAGCTGAGCAGCAGGGATCCGGCTTTCTGGGCACAGCAGACTGTAATTTATCTCCATGAGGAACTGAAGGGGATTTAGAGGGGAAAAAAATGGCATGAAGTTAAATAGCAGTGTTGCCTCGGCATCCTTACAAATAAGCTTTACCTGCTGTTCGTTCCCATCTTGGCTGCAAAGGCCATCATTTACCCGAACAAAGGCAAGGGGGGATGCTGAGAGCAGTTGTCAGGGAAAACGCAGGGCCAGTCCCCGAGGGAGCGGGGCTGCGGAGGGGCCCTGGGACACTGCCCCGCTCAGGGACTGCCACCAGCCCCAGCTCCGGAACACCCTGAGGATGCTCAGCGAGCACGCAGGGAGCAGAGGCTGGTGTGGGCTGGGTGGGCAGCACGGTTGCCCCCCAGGGTGGCATGTCCACAGGCACTGCCCCAGGGCAGTGCATCCTGCTTGTGCCGCCTCCTGCTGAAAAGTCTTTGGGTTCAGGCTGCTCTGTCCCAGACGGTGCCTGGGAGAGAGGGCAGAGCCTGGGTTTGGCATGTGGAAGTGTCTGGTGTTTCCATGTGTCTCCGTGCTGCTTTGCCTGTGCTCTGCCTCTGGCTAAGGCTCTGGGGTGCTGGTGCTCAGAGGGTCCCCGAGGTGTCCAATCCCACCTTGGGGTTTGCAGGCTGAGGTGTAAGACTTGACTTTCGGATGGAGTGGTTTTAAAATTAAGCCTAACTTCCACTTACGCATCGCAGCCAAAGTAGTGTTAGGTATGTTACAAAAAGAAGGTGTCATGGGAGTGCTGCCGAGGACCATCCCTCACCAGGAGTGGAGACGGGTGCAGTTACCTCCAGCCTGGCCTCCAGCCCGGCCCTGGGGAGCTTCCTAGGCAATCTGCTTTGGCAGAGACCCTTCAGGACACTGGGAGAAAATCACTCCTGAAGCCGGGGCTTCTCCCTGCCCTTAGCTGGCCCCAACGCTGTGGTCCATCAGGAGGTGGGCGCACACATCTGTCCATACCCAGCCGCCCCATCCACCTGCGACCGCATAAGTCCCCAGAACGCGTGACCCACCCCAAGCGCCTCGTACCCGGGACTGGAACCTGGCCGTGGGTTTTGCTCCCGGGAGCGGGGCAGGACCGAGCCCCGCAGTGGGCAGCCTTGTGGGATGGAGCCCGGTCCCCCAGGAGCCAGATGTGCACGATGGCCGGCTGGGCGAGCTGTGGGAGGGGGGCTGCACAGCCCCAGGGTGGGTTTCGGTTTAATCGCCGGGGCTGGGGAACCTCTATTAATTCCCAGCTTGCATTCATCTGTGTCCTAGTAACGCGCTCTCCCCACCTCCCTCCCAGCGCAGGCACACACGGCTGGATAATGGCGGGAGCCCGGCAACCTCGGGCGCTGAATAGCGGTGTAATAACGAGGCTATAATGGCGAGCTGGCACTCATTAGCCATTATCAGCCGTTTCAGCGGGACAATGGCAGCACCCCGGGGTGCGCGGCGGCGCTGGCTGTTCCCGGTGGCCGGACACGCTGCTCGGCGGCTCCGGGGCCAGCTCGCTGCTGACCTCGGCCCCTCGCATGGCCGCGGAGCCTGGTGGAGGGGGGCTTTGCCTCTGGATGGAGATGATGGCCTTGGTGTGCAGCCCCTCGTGGGGCACGGAGCATCCCTGCTCCCCGCTCCCTGGTCCCGCTGCCGGGGCTGGGGGGGTTACAGAGCCCTGGGTGCTGGGGTCCTGCCAGGGCACCGCAACCTGCTCCGGGGTGGTACGCTCCTGCCTCTCCCCTGCTCCAGAGCCTCGGCCTTCCCTCCACTGCCTCCCCCCCCGTGTTTTGTTGTTTTCCCCTTTATTTCTGTGTCTGTATTCAGTGTGGGCAGTGGGTCGCTGGTGCGGGAGCCCTCCCTGGGCCGTGTGTTCGCGTGGGCATCCTCCGTCCCCAGCACAGATCGGCCTCCTGGCGAGGAGCAAACACGGCCGTGCTCTGCGCTGCCGAGGGAGAAGCCCTTTCCTGTCGTGGGGTGCTGCACAGGGACCCCCAGCTCTGCAGGCTCTGGGTTCCAGGGCTGGCTGTCCCCCTCTCCCTGCAGCACTCACAGCCCGTGATGTGGAAAGGCACTGCAAAGCGGAGACTGCGAGGCGCAAATCTCTGCAGCTCCCGGCTCGATGTGTTTTAAAGCGGGGTAATCCCAGCAGGGGCACACTGGAGAGCGCGGCGGGGGAGAGCCGGGGAGGTGCAGCCGCCAGGCTGGGAGCAGAGCCCCTGCCATGTGTGGGTCCAGCAGCGGGGCACACCTTGCCCTGGTGCTGAGCAGAGCCTGGGTAGGACAACAGCCATGGGGTAGGTGCAGGCACACCACGGGCTGCCCTCTCCCCTAATTTTCACCAGTGGGGCGAGCAAGCCAGGACGGCATCTGCCTTCTGGCTGGAGTGCCTGTCCCTGCGCTCATCCAGGGCTTTTGCATGAGAGAGTGATGCCAGGAGAAGCAGCGTGTCCTGTCAAGTGTCTCTTGGCAGGTGAAACTTGAAGTGTGGCTTATTCTCCAGGCAGAAGGTGTGAGATGGCTGCACACTGAACCAGTAGTGATGCATGTGGGTGACCTGCAGCTGGGTGCTCGGAGGGATCTTGCTTTCCTGGGGGACAGTTGTTTGCTTTCTTATTCTCTTATTTCTTATTCTCTTATTCCCTGCCCTCTCGAAGCCACTCTGTGTGTTTGGGACAACCCTGCCAGGTGTTTGCTGCATTTCCAGAGTGGGGTGATGTGCATCCAGCCAGGCGGCTGCTGGCGTCGCTGGGCTGCTTATTGCGTTGCTGGGGGCTCTGGGGCTTCTGTCCCAAGGAGGGCATCCAGTGTGGGGACAGGGAGACGGGGGAGCTGGGCAGCCCTGGCCCGTTGGTGCTTTAAGGTCCATGAAAGATGCCAACTTACACACACCTGGCCAGCCAGACTTTTGTGTGCCCAGCACTGCTGGCCGTTGAGGATGAGGGTCAAGCTCTGCCATTCCCAGTGAGGAGCACAGAAATGCAGCAGCCACTGCTGTCCTTTGGGCTATGTCTGCCCTTTCTGGCGAGCTACTGGGGAGCCCCAGTGCTTGGCTACCTCCTGAGCGCTTCCCTGCTGATCTCTGCCTCTTCTTTCCACAGGGAGCTCAACGGCAACAACATCACACGGATCAACAAGAACGACTTTGCTGGGCTGAAGCAGCTCCGTGTCCTGTGAGTTCCCAGTGAGGGGTTGGCTGCCCTGACCTCGGCAAGCACCGTGCTTGGCTTGTGGGCCCTCCTGGGGCTGGTAGAGATGATACTCAGCCCTTTGGTGGGCGTCTGCTGGCGGGGCTGGAGGGCATCCACGTTGCTCTGAGCATGGTGGGCTTCCAGACGGGAGGGACTGAGGAGAAAGAGGCCGGGTTGTGTTGAGGGGATGGTGGGAGCGAGGTGGCCCTGGGTCTGGGGGAGCAACAGGGACCCCGCTGGCGAGACGGGAGCACTTGGGACCGCCTTTCTGGAAAGGTGACCCCTTCTCTCCACAGGCAGCTGATGGAAAACCAGATCAGCACGGTGGAGCGTGGGGCATTCGATGACCTGAAGGAGCTGGAGCGGCTGTGAGTGCCCGGGCGTGGAGGCGGGTTGGCGAGGGGCCGCTGGGGTCAGTCCCAGAGAGCATCCTTTCCTTTTTGCCTTAAACCATAACGTATCGGTGCTGCCTGACTTCAAACAGCTTCTCTGCTGTGCGGCGGTGGTATTTTACAGTGTGGGAAGCAAACCCATTTCTCTTTCTATAGATCTTAAAGTCCTTTCTGATGCTTTTGAGGTGAGGGGCAGGTTAAACACAAATCACTTCCACTGTTATCAGCTGTGTCCCGTGTGTTAGCGAGGGAGCCATAAGTTCCAGTCCAGTACTCAGTAAAATAGCTCAGCGGTTTAAAAATCGCAAGCTGCTCGAGCAAATATGAGGAGCTGAGCGAGCATCAGGTTGACAGCGCAGTTAAGCAGCAATCAGCTGTTAACAGCTCAGAGTCCTGCCTGCATGTAATGACAATACTGTGAGTAAGTCTGTTAGTGCCCCGTGGGGTCTGGGAGTGCGGTGAGCAGGACAGGGGTGTCCTGGCTGGGGTGGGATGCTCTGCTCTAATGGCCTCTCTGAGTGAGCCCCAGTGCCCCAGCTGTGCCTGGAGGTGCCGGCTGGGCTGCGGGCAGGGTGACTGCTTTGCCCCCAGAACCCTCACCCTTTCCGCCTTCCCTGCAGACGGCTGAACCGCAACCAGCTGCACACCCTGCCCGAGCTCCTTTTCCAGAACAACCAGGCACTGTCTCGGCTGGAAGGAACCTCCGGCCCGGCGGGGGTCCCC
>Ga0181612_106691_pt1 | contig 13090 bp, 8 predicted proteins | sample HoacroProtozoa21_FD_119630 | JGI IMG/M metagenome (GOLD analysis project Ga0181612, IMG submission 119630) | Hoatzin crop microbial communities from Cojedes, Venezuel. Combined Assembly of Gp0051906, Gp0051904, Gp0051908
ATCAAGAGAACTTTTTTTTTTTTTTTTTTTTTGTAAATTCCCACCAGCACTTGAATTCCTGCTCTCAAACCACAGAGTCTCCTGCTACTGTCTGGATCAGCCGGTTTTCTGGCATGTCCCCTGTCTCTTGTTTCTCCTCCCCTACCTAGATTCTTCTAAACAAACTTCCTGCTCCATTTAATCCTTTCACAGGCTCCTCAAAGTCCATCACTATCACTACACATCTATCCACCAGATGGCTGCCAAAGCAGAAATCTTTTCTAGTCTTGCTCCTCAGACCAGGGCTGCTTCTCTCCATCTTAGCTACCCTTCCACCCTCTGGTCAATCAGAATGGTTTCAATGACTTAAAAAATGCCATTGGAAAGCTATTTCAAACATATTTTCAAGTATTTCTGCTTTGGTTAACTTCAGTTGTTTGTTATGGTTAAGATTTCTATTGTAAAAACAAACTCTTGGGAAACATCCATTTAAATCTCAAACGCCACTGAATGTTCAGCACCAGAACACAGGCCATGCTGCTGAACGTATACACCAAATGTGTCCTGACTCACTACGACTACTGGGGTTATGTCCCTAGGCAGGGACTGCAGGAGACTTGAGGGTTTCTTGTTCCTTATTCTGCCACAGACTTCCTGTGTGACAACTGGCACATTTAATCTCTGTGTCTCAGGACAAGCAAGCAGCTGTACAGAAATAACTGTCACAGGGAAAAGCAGAGAGTATTTTCAGCATGTGAAGCGCTCAGATACTACACTGGCACAGGAAAGACAATGAAAAATGAATGACAGCACAGGAGGTGCAAGTGGAAATTAGCAGAAAAAGGTAGGATGTTGCATCTCCTAAGCAGAGTTTGGTGTGCTGTGAAGGGAAAGATAATCTAGATTATTTTGGACCGAGAGGCATAAATTTTAGAAATTACTAACAGAAGCTCTCTTAAAAAGGATAGAAAGCTATTTTCAAGGACGGTGAAGAATACTATCTTACAAAATATTTCCTAGATAATGCCCCACCAAATCTTCCTACTGCTTCTATCATGCTTCTTTTCCATACATTCCTCATGATGGTATCATTACAAACTAGCAGTGCACATCTGAAGCTGCGTAATTCTAATGTTTCCTTGCCCGGGCATCTTCTGGAGGAGATCTGACAACTTCCTGCTTTTTAGTATATATACTTAACATAGCACGTATCGATCACAAGTTGCACACTTACATTGCAGAATGGACACTCCATCCCAGCGTCAGTGGCAGCCTAGTGTTTTCTGTACAGTGTGAAAGCAGGGTTAAGTATCTTGGAATAACCACCTGTTGCCCGACTTTATGATTGAGAGACAATGCTACATTGAAGCTGTATCGTTTCAGATGAAGAATCAGGACCCTGAGATATGTGAGAGAAGGACAAATGTTAATCTCAAGACAGAAGTCAAAGAAAACCTATTGAAAATCCAACTATCCTTGTTTACAAAATGCATTTACCTGACTCTAAACATGTTATTACTTCGGGGTGGTAGAGAAACACTATTCATCTCTAATCTGGTAAGAGATAGATAATTAGTCTCCTGTCCATCACTCAACTTGGTGCAAGGTGTAGAGTGCAGACTCTGCTGACTCAAGAGGCTTCCTGCTTTGATCTGCATCACCTCGCTCTTCACTCAAGCAGAAGCAAGCAGCTCTTACCAAACCCATTATTTCTACTATGCAGTGAGAGGCAGGAAACAATTGAAATCTTATCACTATAGGCCAGAATGCTAGTATCTTACTCCCAGTATTCAAGACTGAGAGATCACACAGCTGCCCAAAACTGTGGAGGAACTGTGCCCAGTGCAAGATGTGTACTTGGTTTATCTGTCACGACACCTTCTCTTTTAAAGAGCTTTTGATCACAACAGTATAAAGAGCCTGAAAAGGCCTCCTTACACAGAATCTTCTCTTTTATGCTGCACTTCTTACTGTCTACTTAGATCATGCAGCTGTATCGTCACTTATGGTGCGCTAATATTCAAAAACTTTGACAAGGGTTTTGCAGTGGTAGCGTAAATATGCTATTTAAGCAAAACGCAAGCTAACTACCAAGTTACTGGGTTCAGTATGAGTGTACCTGGGACAAGGACATAGGCCAGACAAAGTCATCCAACAGACTTTTGGCTTTATATCCCACGAGAAAATGATCCCTGCCTCCAAGGACTTCCATTCTAAATAATGAACTAAACCCAACCACGAGGTCAGAAACTATTGAGAATGCCATTAAGCCTCCAAGTGTCTGCCTTCTTCCTCAAAGCACCACGCTTACTGAGAAAGTAAACAGGTATCAGCACAGGAAGAATTAACGGATCAAAGCAAAATTCTCTATACACCTTCTGACACTAACGCCTCCAACTCCATCCTGCCCATCAGGTCAGCTGAGCACAAAATGAAACTTCCAGAATATATTTACTGTTTCCACTTCCCTCACATCCCAGAAGCCCCCCAAAAAAGGGGAAGGGGAAAACTCAGGCCTCCTTGTGTAGCAATAGGGAGGAAGAAAGAAGCGTTGCAGAGGGTGTCCAACAGAGCTTCCTTAGAGTGAAACTGAAGAACAGCAGGAAGACTACTGCCTGCATGCACATCTTTCTCACATGCTGGCGACCGTACATGCTGTCCTACCCAGTTTCCCAGCTTCACTCTTCACGGGACTTTTGCTTGCACTTTTATAACACGTGCTCCCAGGAAAGAGATAAGCAGATGTCAGCATTTACCTGGGAAGCCTGTTGAACTTGTGTGTGACAACGGCAGACTTCCCATTGCACTTCTCACAGGAATACTCAATCTCCTCTGCCTGTTTAAGAGAACAGAAAAATGACTAGAGGAACAAAAGACACATAAAACAGATCTCAGCAGAAAGCTCATCACTTTTGGTGGTCATGGAAGCTCTTCAAAACAGCAGTTTACACTTAAAATTATAATCACCTTCAACATGACCTAACAAGAGGGCATCTGATATGATGACAAGTAGCAGAGTTTACAATTTAACAACTTATCCACTAATACAGGTGGAATTTTTCCTGTAACTCTACCACAGACCAATGAATTAGCCACAGTGGAGACATATTAGCTTCCAATGAGACTGGACAACCTTGCAAGGGTTACAGTTTTCTCTTCCATACACAGTTCTGTTTGGTGTTTTTTGGGATTTTTTCCCCCATCTAATAACCTTTGGTGGAGGATAATTTGCCACAAAGTTTTCTCTCTCTTGCTCATAACCTCTACTTTGTTCCTGAAAAGCTATCCTCATCTAAACTTGTCAAGGATATGCTGCACCAGAGTAGAGTTTTGAACAGAAAACAACAGGGGAAGCACCACTGTGCTGAAATCACAGGACTTCACCATCAAATGTTTCTACAGCCCTTTTCTTAAGTGTGGCCAAATGACATCACTATAATTTAAATTTTTTTTTTTTTTAATCATAAGACCTCCACCGGCTTTTAGAAGAATAACTATGTCAATTACTCTACCTGTTGAAAACACTATCAGTAAATGGGACTAGGAGAAAAAAATAAAAGGTCTCTCAAGATACAAGAAAATACAACACTAATTCACAGAGAAGGCTCATTTTTAGCTTTCAGAAACCTCGTCTTGAATCTCTTCTTACAAGATGAGGCCACACATATTACAATTCTTTTTTCAATTACTGTATCTCCATGACCTTTTTCCTCCAGACAATTTGGACCAGTACATAAGCTGTTGAAGCATCCTAGCCCAGGAGATGCAGCAGCAATTCCTGAGTGATTATCTCAATCTGACTGCTGCCCCCCTCTTGTTTGTATTTGTTTATGCCTCAACTCTTCCACCATGAAATGGAGAAGTTTACCTATTTCACAGCAGTATCATAAGGATCAGTTAATTTCTGCACACCATTTTACAATAAAAACTCCTGCATAATGTCCAAATCTCAAAAAATGCAAAGTTAATTATTTCACATGCCAGCACTCAGTGTCATAGAAAGCAAAAATCATCTACACAATCAAAATTTCCATATGGTACATAACCTGCACATACTCCACAGTGAATAATATATCCCCAAAACTATGTACCCGAAAAAAGAGGTCAAGGGAATCCTGGATTGATCGAGAAGGAAGTAATTTCTTTCTTCGAGGGAGGTCAATGGAGAGGTCATTAAACTGTTCTCGTTTGGTGACTGTTTCACCACACCTAAAAAAGAAACACACTTCTGTAAGTTTGATGAAAAATATACGTGAAATTAATGACAACTTACATTTTTTAGGCTGAAGTAACTTCCCAGTAAATACAGAAGGGTAACAAAGCTGGTGAAGGGCCTAGAACACAGGTCCTATGAGGAGCGGCTGATGGAACTGGGGCTGTTTAGTCTGGAGAAGAGGAGGCTGAGGGGAGACCTTATCACTCTCTACAACTACCTGAACGGTGGTTGTAGTGAGGTGGGTGTTGGTCACTTCTCTCAAGTAACCAGCAACAGGACAAGAGGCAATGGCCTCAAGTTGCGTCAGGGCAGGTTTATATTGGATATTAGGAAAAAATTATTTACTGAAAGAGTTGTCAGGCATCAGAACAGGCTGCCCAGGGCAGTGGTGGAGTCCCCATCCCTGGAGGTGTTCCAAAAACATGTAGATATGGCACTTCACGACACGGTTTAGTAGGCATGCTGGTGTTTGGTTGACGGTTGGACTTGAAGATCTTAGAAGTCTTTTCCAATCCTAATGATTCTATATGCCTCTTGATCAATCTACTTCCTATTTTTACTCATCAAAATGAAACTGTTTGATGCTTATGATAAAGCTGAATTTTGGGATTTCACTTTGACGATTTAGAAGTTGAAAGAAACATTTGCATAAGGGTTAGAAGAAAAAAAAAAACACAGACTGCTTTCGAGGTGCAAGTGATCAGGTACACAGGAAATCAAAGTGACGGCTGTGTAGCTGAACATGTCTTCTTCATTCAGTATTCTTAGTAGAAAAGAAGTCAGCCCAGCCCAGGAGAAGGGAAAGCCTAGAAATACTTTCAAACTGGTTTCAGAAACAAAACTGTAGAATCCATCTAAAAAGAAACCTCAATTTTCTTATTCTTTTTTTCTTTTTTTTTTTTTTTGGGGGGTGGGGAGAAAAAGAAAAAAAGATCATACAGTCATTTGTCTTCAATAATTATTACCTGCATGCATTTTACTTTCAATTATTTTAGGGAGCTAATGCAGTATACACCAACTAATATTCCCAAATGTCTGCATTCACAAAAACTCTGTGGAATACTAGCATCCTGTATAGGAATCTGCTGCACAGATCATACGCAGTGAACGGCCAGACATATCAGTTTACATCTTTTTCTACAATAACCTAGCGAGACAGAAGAAAATGCCATTCCCTGGAAGCCCTTAGAAAGAATAAATTAAAAACATGGCTTCTTTTTTTTTTCTTTTTCCTTTTTTTTTTTTTAAGAGGAAACATTACCTGGTTGAAACCCCCTTTTCCCCGTTTTTCTCACACAGACAGTACACAAAAACAAAACCACAGCAGCTTTCCACTCAATATGTGATGAAGAACTAAATGGTATGAGACGGTTTAAAGAAGGCCTGTAGCTGCAGACAGCACTTCTAAACCACGGAATAATTTCTAAATATCCAGCTTTGGAAAAAACACGGTTCTTAGTTCTAGTTATAGGTAGCAGATGAAATCACGTAAGACAGAAACACCTCCCAGTCTTTCAGGGTAAGTATGAGAAAAGCTCTCAAGCATACTTACATTTTGCAAATGATAGAATGCTGAACCTCAAACTCTAAGTTGCTGATAACTGGACATGTATAAACTTTGGTGGCTGAGAGGTCATCAGAAGCCCGTCCGGGTGAGTTATCCTCATTAGGGACTGGCTCACTCTTCCAAGTTTTGTTTAACTTTTCCATGTCTTCCTTCAGCTGATCCAGACACTGGCTCAAGAACTCATGTGCATCCTAGAAATGGGGTAAACTCATCAGAGTGATTTTGTACAACTTCACTCAGTATCCTTCTCTCAAACACACACAGAGTGGGGAAGTTATGTTCTAGTTCATTGCATTCAGCAACACTAAGACAGTTCTGCTCTAACAGGCAGCAGGCGATCATTGTCATTCAACCAAAAGCTCAAGTCACTGTCAAACACAGTTGAAGCTTGGCAGGAGTTCAACGCAGTCCAAACACTGAACAAAATCCACATAATAGTTTCAAGAGAATATGATACTTACATTCTGCATGTACCCAGAAAATCTCTCTGCAGTAGCTGAAATGGCACTTTTCACCTTTTTGAGCAGCTCTTTCTTAACCTCAGGGCTGCAGACATCCTTTTTAGCAAGCAGATGGGCAAAACGCCTGCAGAAGTCAATGCAATGAAACACTGATTGGTTTTCCAGGACTTCAGAGAAACAAAATAAAACTCTTAATACCTCAAATTTAAGAGTCTCTGAAAGCTTTTCTCCTGTGATAAGTGGTTTAGGAGGTCTGTATGAAAATATCTCATATATAATTAACATTTTCCATTTCAAGTATTTTGAAATCTCATTTGAGGCCATCACTGGAGCAGGACCGAAATGAACAAAAAAATTCCACAATCTTTTAAGGTAAAGAGAAGAGCCTTATAGAATTCTATAAACTTATTTCTGCTATACTCTTTACAATGAGAAAAAACACAAACCACAATGCTTTTTGAAAACATTTATACTGAGAGGAGATACAAAATCACATGGTACCAAAATAAGTAACATAAAATCATTAAATTGAACTTGCATGGCCAAAATGGTTTGTTGGTGGTTTGTTTGTTTGTTTGTTTGTGTTGGTTTTTTTTGAATTTCCACTCAGTTTCAAATCTTCCTTCTTTGGGTAGTGAGACATTACAACAGAGTCGAAAAAAGATTTAACAAAAAGAGCCACCAGGAGTTCCTTGATTCAAGCTACATATAGCATTACTGGTAACTTTGTTAAAAAACTGTTGACATTGAGTTTACCCCTGCCTCTAAGCTATTGTGATTTAGTTACCTTTTTACAACTGCTTTACTATTTCATAGGAAATACACACCCAATACATTCCAAGCACAACAGTTTCAGTCCTAATACATACATGGGAAGATGTCATGTTCCATGACACACACACACACCAAAAAAAAAAAAGACAGAAAAGACTTGCCCAATCCCTTCTCACTCCAGACCAAGAGCTAATACTCAGCTACCCAAAGAATCGCATCAGTTTACTGCAGCTCAGCAAGTTTCTGCTATTCTGCTGAGCTACAGTAGCAGTGCGAGCTCTCCTACCCCTCTACAGCTGCTCAGTGAAACATGTTAGGAAACACACTTTTTTCGCCCAGTCGATATGCAATTGCTTTTCAACCAGAAAAACATTCAGTGTGTTAGATCAAGTGCCCATACCCAAATCAACGGAAGCCAAAGAGGATGCTACTGAGCACCAGCTCTGAGCTGTTGTGCTCAGGCCCCAGATCAGGCACTGCCCTCCATCAGAGGTACTATGGCACAAGCTCTACCCACACAGTTTACCATTAGGTCTATCAGGCACAAGCTTCACAGGTCTTTCTACAAAAATTCGGGAAAGGACATTTCAAGAGGTATGTGGAACAACCTCCGATCCCAAGCAGTGCAGGAAGAGTTCAAGACAACACAGCGAAAATAGAAAGGACCCCAAAAAGATACAAAATGGAAACAGAAATGGTTCTGATAATCCTGAATCTTGTTTAGTGAGAGAAAAGAAATGAGGTACACAAGACCTCACATAATAAAAGTCCCACATGGCAGAGAGCGCGCTACATAGAGCAAACAACAGTCTGTCCTTCTGACAGACATACTGTGGAATCTGAATGGCACAGGAACTCAAAATTTCAAAGAGAAGAAGTTTTACATATTACAGAAACCTTTGGAGTTTCTTGACATGAGGTTGGATTGAACTGCTGAACAGGTTGAGCTGAATTTAGACAAAGATTAAGTAGGCAGAGCTCAAACACTGCACAGCTATTAGACAAAGAATATTTTCCAAAAAGGCATAAGCCTTCACCTATCAGGTGAAGTTAGTGACCAGCTTAAACCCTAGCTGGTTATGTTTTAAAAAGAAGTTATTCTGCATCTATTTGTTTTGGAGTTTCTTGCATTTTCTTCTGAAACATTTCCCTCTGCCACTAGAAATACAGCAGAAGATATAAAAGACTGCCTGTAACTCAGCATTGCAATTTTTAAGAGCCTACTTCCTACTTCTAAAGTAAAACTCCAAAGTAGAGAGAGCTCTAGGATTTATTGTCTACACACACAAATTACCCTCTAAAAAGGTGCTTCACAGCATTATCAAACTAGTTTCTTAGTAACAAAAGAGAAAATATCCATCCAAGAAAGTGAATTTTACCTGATAAGTGCATTGAGTGGAATTTTTTTCCATGGGATACCCTGCTTGAGCAAATCATTAGCAAAAGACTGAATTGAAAACAAGGACTGTAGAATGGCATTCATATAGCAAGTATTTCCCAAGTTTGAAAATCTGAAAAAGAGAAGATTGAACATGGTATGTATGTACTGTGTAAACATGCCAGGGTTAAACATGGCACTACTAACCTGTCGGATATTCACCCCAGTCACTCCCCACAGAGCTTCTTATTGGAGCTGTCCTCCTGCCCTTCAGACTAAACTGAACACTCATGGGAGGTGGCATTTATCAGGAAAGCACCTATGAGTTTCTACAACCAAAATTCGAAAAAACGCGTGCATATACACAAGACAGAGAAATGAATTGTGAAAGTGTATGAAAAGAACATGAATTACCTGAAATTACTATCTCTCTAAAATTCTCAGGAAGTGAATTTAAGAACACACATTTTCCAAACCAGAAAAAGTGTTCCCTGTCTCAAGGTTCATTAATTTAAGGATTTTTTTTCCATTAATTAATTATAACAAAAATATGCATGTTCTGATGATCAAAGCATGTGTGCCAGATAAAGAACATTGTTTACCCTTGTAATTGTTGTTGAGGATGGGTGGAAAGGGGCACTCGGGGTTTGTTCCACCCTGTGTAATCTTGATTAGATCTCATTTTTTTAACAGAAAGAGGGGCAGGCTGAGAAAGAAATCCCAGGCTTCTTTTGGCTGAAGGGGTCTGGCTGGATACACTAGACCTAAAAACATAAAAAGAAGCGTAAGATTTCTAATACTTTTCCTTAAATAGCTATAGTCCATGACATTGGAATTGTATCACTATGGAAAACAAGGACTGGTAAAGCCACACAAGATAAATGGCATGTATTATAATGCAAAAGAGGTGTGAGAGAGAGAACTTCTCTCCAGAGCACTTCAATATTTTGCTTGGTTAAATTTCCTTACATCCACAGGTGTGCATGCAGTGTAACCAAGTCTTCTATTTTTAAGATAGTTAACAATTCCCCACACTGTATGATGAGAGGAACGATCATGTAGCATGACATCACCATTCCCGAGATATACTTAAAATTCACATCTGTGCCAGAGTCTTCATTTTAAGCCTCTTGTTCTTGTAACCTAATCACTCTGGACCTCGGTCCCTCACGTGTAAAGCAGGAAGAATGCTTCTTTTCTACCTTGATCTTGTCTCTCATCTATCTAGGGCAGAGACCGACAGCTGATTGCACAGCGTCTAATACAGAAGAATCCCAGCCTCAGCAGGACTCAGTATTACTAAAATACTGTTACTAAAATATAGAGTTTCATGACATTTACCTACTTCGGAAAAATGAAGCAAGGATTCAGTCTGAAGTTCCAGAGTTTATATAGAATTTGAACCATCTAGAGTTTAGATATCATCTGGATGAGTCATTCACAATGACTACAATAGACTTGAGTGATTTTAGAAAGTCTATCTGTTGCAAGCAGTAACTGGAGTTTGTAGATGTAACTAGAGCAACCGTAGCCACACTGAATACCTAGATTGCACTCGGGGTGGGAGATAAATATATGTATACATATACACACACACATTTTATGCATATAAGCTATGTACCACGTGATAAACACACAGGAAACTGAAGATCCTAATTCCTGAGAAAGAACTGTCATTTACAGTTCATGCTAGTGAATCAGTCCTACCTGTCCAGAGTGGAACTGCCAGTGGAGTATTCTTTTGATGAGGACCGACTACCATAAAAGGATGATGACTGCAGTGGTAAAATACCTTGAAAAACAGACAGAGGCAGGTTCCATTTCATTCCATGTAACTCAGCTATTTATACAACTTGTTTAAAAGCATTTAGTGAAAAGGTTTAAAAATCGTCAAATACTGTTTTCCAGAATTGGTTACAAAAGTACGGACACAGATCCTTAGAAGTACTAAAAAGAATACTAACCACGTGCAAGTAAAGACATGCTGGTGTTTTAATTGAATTTAGTATCACAATCTCCATCAAATCCAAATTGCAATACGAAACATTAAAAAGTCATTGAATGGTCTTAATCATATGCAAGATAATAAACATCCACTTCTTGTTCAGATATACAAGATACACATAACAGAAAACTCCCTAATGATTTCCAGTAGGGTGTTCTCAAAATTCAAGGTAAATATGCAGAAGTGAAAACAGCTTCTCTTCCCTCTCCAAATTCCACAGTAAATTACTATCTGCCTGGGGCAAAATACGATTGTTTCATTGTTCTGATATCATTGTGTCAGATCCTGAGACTCTAATGCCTCAGATGAGGCCACGTAAAAAAAAATGCTAGAGTCAAAAAAACACTTATTACAGTGAATCACAGTGTAATTTAGTTTGGATAATGAATAAACATTTGCTTCTATCCCAGCTTGAAGCCATCTGAGCCATGCAACTTTTAAAAATGCAGATATATGAAGGAAGTTTGCAACAGTGTTACCTGGACTTGCAGGTATAGACTTACAGATTCTAATTTTGACTCAAGAGCAAATCAGATTTTCATTCAGAGATAAACATTCACCTTACTGGCTCCTTCAGCAACACGTTTGTGCCATCAGAGCTGCACTAAAAAAAGAATATGCACACAGCAACATTCCCCGTAACAACAAGATCTTGAATGCATTCCCCTTTATGAGGAAAGAGACTCGGTATTTACCAGTGAAACTGAAGAACGGTGCTGCTTACTGGCTCATGTACATACTGTCAATATTTCTATATTGTCTATAAAACCTTGTCACATACTAGTATCCAACAGAACTTTGGTAAAAACAGAACAAATGTCCTGGCCCCAAAGAGCTCCCCCTCTAGTTTCTGGGGAAGAGTCAGGGAAGTAAAAGCAAACAGTACACATTTTCAGCACAAAAACCAGCCTACAATTCAAGTGGGCATTAACAGCAAAGGAGGGCTTTAAAAATAAAGAAGAAAGCAAGCAAAAAGCAAATCCTTCAGTGTTTACAGGAATGCCCTCCCAAGGGAAAGGGCAGCTTGGAGCAAAGTTTGAAGTTGCTTGTTGAATTTTCAAAGAAGCCAGCACATGGGCTGGCCTCAGCATCCAAGTGTAAAGGTCAGGGTCACACTAGAGTAGGACAAGCTTCAAAAACAAAGGCAAGTTGTTTGCACCTCACATATGGCTCTGTAGGAAGCCAGATAGACAGTGGCGCAGGGAAAGGGGATTAGGAAAACCACCCCTGCAGCAACTTTCTAAACTACTATCAAAGGGGTAAAATCGTACTGGTCAAAGCCAGGTATCATTTGGCTTTACTTTTATTTTTTTTACCTGATGTCCTATTTTCCTCTGCCTGCTTCAGATTCAACTGTTTCTCTCTGCTACTGTTCAAGTACTTCCATGCTGGATCACTCAAGGCTTTATTATTCCTACAGACGAACAAGAATGGAAGTCAGTGCAGTTATGGAAGACACAGGATATTCCTGCTGATACTTAAAATTTGTTTTAAAGCATTTCTCTCCTATCACCTTTAATACTTGGCTATGGAACAGTTAAACTTTACTCTCAGGTAATTAACACATTCATTTAAACAAAGCTTCTTACCTATGATTAAATTCGATTTCAAGCACACAGAGCTTATTCTCCAAATTGCAATTTGCCTTCACGAATTTTGTTTTGAAAGGGGTCAAAGCAAGTCAATAGAGAAGGTACCTACTGCCACACACATGTAGCACATACGACAAACCTGACTAAACTGACAAAAGAAAGATGACAAAACTTGCATGGACCAGTTCCTGCAAATCAACTGCTAGTGCAGGTTGTATTTCCCTTGTCAATTCTGGATGCAAACCCCATTTCAAGCACCCAGTGTGTTCAGGGTAGCGGCTGCCTGTAGCATGCTGCTGAGACAGGAGATACCCAAGTATCCTTTTCAGAAAAATTTACCCTTACAAATGAACAAGGAGTTTAAAATGAGAAAGCAGAAACAATGGTTACTTACGTTGAAGAATCATTCTCTTTGGGATAATCTTCACTCATTTCTGAACCAGGAGGTTGTGTTCTTTTCCTCTTTTCGCTGATGACAGAAAATTTTTGAAGTGGTCATTCTTTCAGACAGGCTAGTAAACAACCCTCTTCTAACTGAAGAGAACTCCTCTATGCTTTCTGGGCATTTTGCACCTATCTTCCACAATCTCCACTTTTGTAACATAGCATACAGAGAAGAATTTGGTCTGCCCAACTCTTAAGCTGCTCATAAAGCTCTAGTGCCAGCACCAGCCAGAGGCTAGAAAAGCACGTATTAACATCTTGTTAAAAGTAACAGCAAAACCAGAGGAAGAAACATATTCCCTTCTTACTTCTAGGTGTACTGAGTTCCACCTGCAGATCTATAAAGAGCTAACTTTTAACGATATCATAATAAGAGGAGGACACTCCTACCGATTCTCCATCAAGCCTGTTCTGTGAGGGACTGATGACGCAGGAGATGTTGAAATGTTCACCCTGTTGCTAGGTGTTCCAGTTACAGTGGAATTCTTAATAGACGCTCTTGCTGGGGTACCCAGAACCTTGCGGAATGGATTTTCGTCCTTACTTTCCGCGGTCACTTTTTTGGGAGGAGTCTGCAAAACCAAAGTGGAGGGGGGAAGGGAGACAACCGAAAGAGTGAAAAACATGACCATCTTTAATCTAATTTAGCATTTACACCACTGCTTTACCTTACA
>Ga0181612_127665_pt1 | contig 13090 bp, 15 predicted proteins | sample HoacroProtozoa21_FD_119630 | JGI IMG/M metagenome (GOLD analysis project Ga0181612, IMG submission 119630) | Hoatzin crop microbial communities from Cojedes, Venezuel. Combined Assembly of Gp0051906, Gp0051904, Gp0051908
AACCATAAAAACTTTACTTACTTTCATCTTCTTTTCTTTGATTATAATTGTTACCAATCATTCCTTCTCGTTAAACCGCTTATATTCATCGCCTTTTGGACGATAATACTTCATCAGCAGTTCCTCGGAAGATATCCTTGGCTTAATGTCCAACGTGGCCTTGATGGGAACATTCATAAAAGATGACTCTGGAGCATTGATATCATGAGTTGCCGGAAATTTATAAGTTTCACCAGCAGGGAGAATGTCACCAAATCTCACTGGAGTTTTTATTTTGAAAGTTCCAAATATTGCTTGTCCCGGATGTTTTGCAAAATATTCATCATATTCTTTGATGGTGATTGTTGCATTGACCTCGAAGTCTGCGGGGTCAAAATCAACCTCCATATTATTCTTAATCACCACATTGCTTGTAGCTTTATTGGAATTATAATTCTTGCTAACGTTGGGCTCAACTTTCTCGACCGCAACCTTTGACTGGACCTCTTTTAGCGCGAGGTCGCACAAGAATGTCGTTAGCGCCGCATCCTTTTTCATCTTCAGCAACTCGCTATCGATTACGCGGGCCGACGAGTCGGTCGAAACGATACCCGTATAGAGTTTCCGCACGGCAGGGTCTAACAAAGCCAAGCCGTAGGAATCTATAATCTTCACCTCGCCATTCTTCTCAACAGCAAGCAGTTGCACGTCACCAAAACTGATTTTGCTGACCGAGTCGAGTTTCTCGACCTTTATCAACTTTTCATCAAGATTAGTAACCACCGAGTCAAATGCTGCCATTCCTGGATAAATCGCCTCGGCCGCTTGCTTGTCACCAGCTTTTAAAGCCTTAGCGAACTCCACGCCACATTCCTTCACTGGGTCAGATGTGCAGCCACAAAGCGCTGTAACCGCACCCATAATCATAATCAAAATCTTTTTCATATCGATTTATTAATAAGCATTATATCAAATACAATTTAATAATATCGGCCATACACATCATGTGACATATCACGGGCCACCCTACCCCACTTATTCTTGAATGTGTAAGAATAGCCACGGGCTGTTCGAGTTTTCACAGTATACACTTTGATATAGCCATTCTTTTCAAGCCACTTTATATCATCGCCCGTCATTCCCGAGTAATTATTTGCCTTGCACCTGCTAATCAATTTATTGTGATACGCCTTCAACTTAGCCGCCTTCTGCGCTTCCGCTTCAATTGATTGTAAGGCTTCTTGCGCATTAGCTTCTCCCTGTTCGGCAGCTTTGCGTAACCACGATACAGCCTGCGTTTTGTTTTGTGTTACACCAACACCATCATAATAACAACAACCTAAAAGGCATTGCGCATTAGCATCTCCCTGTTCGGCAGCTTTGCGGAACCACGATACAGCCTGCGTTTTGTTTTGTGTTACACCAACACCATCATAATAACAAACACCTAAAATGCATTGAGCACTAGCATTTCCCTGCTCAGCAGCTTTGCGATACCATGATACAGCCTGGGTGTAGTCTTGCGTAACGCCAATGCCTTTTTCATAACAAAGACCTAAGTTACATTGAGCACTAGCATTTCCCTGCTCAGCAGCTTTGCGATACCACGAAACAGCCTGGGTGTAGTCTTGAGCAACGCCATTGCCTTTTTCATAGCAATAGCCTAAGCCACACTGTGAAGCTGCATCTCCTTGGCCCGCTCCTCTTCGATACCACGTTATTGCCAGATCTTTATCTTTTGTAACACCTAAACCTTCACTATAGAAATTGCCTAAGCAGCCTTGAGCCTTGGCGTACCCTTGCTTCGCGGCTTTGCGATACCAAAAGAAAGCTTTTTCATAATCTTTTGTAACACCTTTACCATTTTCATAGCATTCTCCTAAGTTATTTTGAGCTTCCGCTTTTCCCTGCTCTGCAGCTTTGAGATACCACGAAACAGCAGTTTCATAGTTTTTTGCAACGCCATCGCCTTCATAATAGCATTGTCCTAAGCTAAATTGCCCCCCTGCATTTCCCTGCTCAGCGGATTTGCGGTACCACGAGACCGCCGTTTCATTGTTTTTTGCAACACCATTGCCACTTTGATAACAAGTACCTAAGTTATTTTGAGCAGACGCATTTCCCTGCTCAGCAGCTTTGCGAAGCCACGAAACAGCTTGAGTATAGTCTTGAGCAACACCAACGCCCATTAAATAACAAAAACCTAAGGCATTTTGAGCACCTGCAAGTCCCTGCTCGGCGGCTTTGCGATACCACGAAACTGCTTGAGCATAGTCTTGAGCAACGCCATTGCCTTTATGATAACAAACACCTAAGCTACCTTGAGCATCTGCATTTCCCTGCTCGGCGGCTTTGCGATACCACGAAACAGCCTGCTCATAGTCTTGAGCAACGCCATTGCCATTTTTATAACAAGAACCTAAGGCACTCTGAGCATCTGCATTTCCTTGCTCAGCGGCTTTGCGATACCACGAAACAGCCTGATCATAGTCTTGAGTGACACCATCGCCGTCATAATAACGTTTGCCTAACAAATATTGTGCCTCTGCGTCTCCGCCAAGAGCAGATTCTTGAAGTGCGGATAACGATTGATTATCTGCTACTTGAGCAAAGGACAAACTTGACTGTATCAAAAATACAGATACAAAAATTAGAAAGAACCTCTTCATCATTTGTTTAGTTAATATAATATGCACATTGTCTAAAAAGACGATAATTGTGCAGCCACAAAGCGTAACCACAACAGCTTTTATCATATAATTTCTCTGCTATTTATTATGGATAGTAGTGAATCACCTAAGAACGTAAGATGGTCTTTATGTCAACTAGTTTCTAATGGTCAGATCACTCTAGACGAGTTTTATATAGAGATTGGTATGCTATAATAAAGATACAGATAAATAGCAAGACTACTATCAAGTACCAATTGAGAGAGAAATTCACAAACCATGATATCACGTTAATGAAAAGCAGCACAAAGAAAAATATCCATGACAACAAACGTAGATTTATTGACAAGCGGGAAGGTTCTACATTTATAGCCATTGCCGGAATCAGTGTCACTAAAGCAGACAGGACCGCACCTGCAGACATCCAATCGACAATCTCTTTATCTCCTGCAACTGAAAATGTTGCGAGGCCACACAGTGCAGAAATCACACAAGCAATTACAATTTTTAATGCGTCTACTTTCATTACTATTTATTTTTGTTGAGAATTTATTTGAGAATTTTGAGATAATGGTGGCGGCAACAAAGCAACAATCTTTAATATTGCAGAGATGTTTTGTACAGCTTGCCACGCTGACATACCAGGCATCCAAGCCAAAGTATCTTTATTAACTTGACCTTTCATTATCAGCTGTGCTAATTCTTTTTCTTGTAATGGTCCCACTGGCGTACCATTTATAGCTACATAGAACACATCTGGCGTAATGATTGACGGAACCACGGGTTGCAGTGGCGGATTACTTTGTACTGCGTTCATTGTACCTGGCACATACATCCCTTGCATCGATTGGTTCATGACGTTTACCATTTGCTGGGCAACAGCCATACCCATGCCAAACTCAAGCAATCGATCGATTGAATAGAAATTATTATCATTCATTTTATACTCTTTTAATTAGTTTCACTTGATTCACCCTCTGATGGCATGGGAGGTGCGCCACTAGGCATAACTGGAGCAAATAATGCGGCAAGTTCAGGAATATTACCAGCCAATTCCCAACCAGCCATACCTTGAGTCCACACTTGCACTTGTTGAGTAAACTCACCAGTCGCAGCAAATTGCCGTAATTGATCAATCGTATACGGGCCAGCTTGTTGACCATCCTTATAGACCATAAAAGCAATTTGTCCTGCTGTTGATGATTGAGGCGTCGTAGCTGCTACACTCTGTTGCTGCATAGCAGCAGCTAACTGGGGAAACAGCATAGCCACCTCTCTCACATCCATTGCCATCTGCCACTTAGGCATACCTTCCTGCCAGACCTTGGTCTGCGGTGAAACCATTTCATTATCAATCAGACGTTTGAACTGAATTTCATTATATGGACCACGCTGTTTGTTTCCTATCATGGCATAATAGAAAAAACCATCTGGTGGTGGAACCGCGCGTGGGGGCGAAGCCACACTTGGCTGATTTGAAATCTTCGGGGCATGTATTTCTGGTGGTTGTGGTTGCTGTTGTTGCTGAGTAAATGGGAGAGGCTGTTCTTGCTTAACATTTTGATTTTTTGCTGCATCTTCATCACCTTCATTCAGCAAATATGGCAAACGAGAGCCTCCTCGTTGCCCTTCTTTTATAATCTCCTCTATCTTGCGCGCATCATCTTTTGTGAATCCATGTGCTGTTATCCAGTCATCCTCTACGTTTAATTCAATCGTGGAGTAACCTATCAATGGAGTCTTTACTTTTATGTTGCGTATGCTACTATAGCTAAATCGCTGTGTTTCACCGCCAAAAATTCCTGGAAATTTCACAGTGATACCTGTAGTATCACAATTGATAACTGGTGGAAACAACTTATTACCACCCGCTAAACGTGACGCTTCAAACTTTTTCATATTCTAACATTAATTTAATTACTACCTTTAGAAAACGAAGTATTATCAAGTTTTGGTTACATGAACAAGGAAGATAACTCAGGTACGTTGCCAGCCAAATCCCAGTTTGCGAATCCTTGAGACCAAACTAATACTTGAGGTGTAAATTCGCCAGTAGCCACAAATTGCCTCAATTGTGTAATAGTGTATGGTCCTGCTTGTTGGCCATTCACACCCACCATATATGTTTTTTCGGAAGTCGATGACGTGGATGGTGTCGTAGCTACTACACTCTGTTGCTGCATAGCTGCAGCCAACTGGGGAAACAGCATAGCCACCTCTCTCACATCCATTGCCACCTGCCATCGAGGCATACCTTCCTGCCAGACCTTGGTCTGCGGTGAAACCATTTCATTATCAATCAGACGTTTGAACTGAATTTCGTTATATGGACCTTGTTGTTTGTTTCCTATTAGTGCATAATAGGAAAATTCTTCTGTTGGCGGAACAACTGGCATTTTAGATTGCATGGCACTCACAACTTGAGCCTCCGATTGCGCTTGCTGTATTGGCTGCTGAATCGATGGTTGTTGTGTTAACTCTTGTTCCTGAGGAAGTGTCTCATCTTGGTCTAGCTTTGATTCTAATAAAGACGCTGCCTTTTGTGCCAAATTCTTGAGAGACACTTCACGGTCCTCTAACACCTCCGATACTTTATTCAGTATCGAGGTGTTAGAAGCCGCTGCATTAGATATTTTTTTTAAAAATCCCATTGTCCTCTTATCTACTTCGTTACTTTCACATCCGTCAAGGCATGGGAGGAGCACCTCCACCTGGCATGGGTGGCGCACCTCCGCCTGGCATGGGTGGAACTCCTGCTGGCATGGCAGGCGCAAACAAAGTTGCAAGTTCTGCTATATTACCTGCCTCCTGCCATTGTGCCATTCCTTGTTTCCACAGATAGGATTGTTTTGTCAGTTGGCCACTTTGTACCATCTGCTGCAGTTGTTGCATATTGAATGGGCCTTGCTGCTGGCCATTTACAGCCATATAATATGCAATTTGAGGCATTGGTGGAGGCGTGTTCATCATATTTTGGCCCATATTGTTCATCATGCCAGCCATCTGATGTCCCATAGCTCCGCCCATCATCATGCCTGTCATCATGCCTGCTGGGTTCATTCCGCTACCTCCCATATTGCCCATTTGGCCTAGACTCTGCGCTCCAGCCTTAAGCACATTAGCTTGTTGATTAATGGCGTGAGCACCTAGGTAATTAGTTTCTGTTTGCAACTTCTGGGCACGTTGAGATTCCTCACGCTGAATGCGTAACGATTCGGCCATATTCGTTGCATTCATTTCTTGCATATCTTTCATATTCTTGATACCGATTTCGGTCTGGGCCTTTATAGTCTGGGCCTGGGTATCGTAAGTCAATGCTCGTAGTTCTCTCCAACCCAAGCTTTCCTTATCGGGAGTGATGCGTGACAAGTCCAAACGCTTGAGTGTTATACCAAAGTCGGTAAAGTCCTCTTGGAGGCGTTCCTTGATTTTGTCATTTATTTCGTCTATCTTTCGTTCAATTTGAACTAAAGGAAATCCAAAATCCGAGGGAGCATTACTAATTACATTCTTGACACGACGATTAACCACGTCCTTTACCCGAGCCTTGAAATCGTTCATTTCAAAGTTAACAAGACGATTAAGTTTAATGAACCCCTTGTAGTCGGTTATATTAAATGTCATTGAGCCTCCTGCAGATACGGGGACAGCCGAGTCCATCAAGCGCGGATCTGATACATCGAAGAAAGGTACTCCAAAGTCCATCTTAATGTTACCTGCCAGGTTGATAAAATACACCTCAGCTTGGAAAGGAGACTCTCCACCAAACCCTAATCCCACTATACTTGATAGAACAGGAAAGTTAGCGGTCTTAATGGTATCATCGTAAGGTCCTTCAATAAAATCTTGTACCGAACCATCCTGACGACGATAGACGAATACCGCCACCTCACCATCTTTTACTCGCAGGCTACTACCATAACGAATACTATTCTCGCGCGTTGTGGAATTAGCGGCTTGTCCTTGAGGACGCCATTTCCACACAAGATAATCCATTTCATCGCAGCGAATGACATTCATCAATCCGCCACCATTACCTTTTCCAAATAAAGCCATATTTTTTTTGTTAAATAATGATATAAGTACATTAGTATCCCTTTTAAAAAGGGGTGTTAAAAACATCAATCAAGTAGCTCCTGATAAGGGCAACAGATTGTTCTTTGCCATCATTGGAATACGTCTTATCTAATGTTCTCTTAGGTGTTTTATCAGCCACGAAATGATTGATTCTGCTCCGTCACTAGCTCAAATTGTCGCACCCTTAAAAAATACTTATAAACAACTATATTTCAATGATTTAAAAGACAGATTTATCCACTTTAGCCGGCTATTATAGAAAGAATTAAAAAGATAGCAATAATCGCTCCTATTATCAATCTTTTTAATTGTTTATGTGAGAGCTTCCTTGACTCTTTTTGATAAGATGTAAAATAGGTTGCAAACGATGCATCATCTGCAAAGTTCAACTTTGCTTTGTTGATACAATCGGAATACTTCGACCAATATGCCCTCTCGATATTCTGCTCCTCTTCACTAGAATTAACATTGGGATGTTTGTGAGCAAGAGGTTGTAAAGCCGACAACATTGCAAGAAGGTCATCACGAGATGATGATAGAGGAAAGTTGCGAATATACATCGCCTGCTTACTTGCATCACCCCATTTCATAACATCACTAAGGCCTTCTGAGAATTTCATCGCAGTTTCATTAGCGCCTGTACTCAATGCATTGCCACATTGCGGACATTTAACGTCTCCAGGTTGCAACAATGAGCCACAATAAGGGCACTTTCTTACTTTATTAGCCACGCTTTGTGCTTTCATTTGAATCTCTTGTAACCTTGATTCAATGATAACATCCACTTCATCTGGATCTAACCCTTCTAATAAGGCTTTTTTGTGAATGACCTCGCGCTCTTTTGGCGTGAGCACGCCATCAGTTAGCGCTGCATCAATCAACCGATTGAATTCGTCTGACAACATAATTGTTTATTTTGATTGTGATTAAAATAAATCTGAAACTCTTATAAAGCCGAAGGGCTTATCAAGGGACTTGCAGTAGAAGCATCTTGCCCACATTGACTACAGGTAGTCTCACCGGGTTGAAGGATCGTTCCACAATTCGAGCATGTGCGCAACTTACTGGCAATACTTATGGCTCGCATTTGAATATCATGTACCTTGGCATTCAAGTGCAAGTCTACTTCATCAGGGTCAAGACCCTCAAGAATAGCACGTTTGTGAATAACTTCGCGCTCTTTCTCGGTAAGCACTCCATCGTTCACTAACGTCTCTATCAACTGATTTAATTCGTCTGAAAACATAGTACAACTTTTATATTATATTAGTTTCTTTGGTGTAGGGAGAACCCTATTTTTTGTGCTATGGTATATGCACATCGAGGCGCAATCTGGGTAGATTGCGCCTCGATGATTTTATGTAACTTATTGATTAGTAGCGGTTTACCCCCCCCAATTAGGGATGGTGGGATGCGAAAGGGTGGCCTCGTGGAGGGTCACGAGGGGAAGTTGCGGGGTTGCAAGGGTTGTGAGATGAGGGTTACTCATGTTCTTTCGCGTTTTTTAGGGCTGTGAAAAGCAGCGGCTTTGTCACATATCGATGCACAAAAGTATAAACTTTTTTCCATTCCACAAACTTTTTTTGGATTTTTTTATCCATCTTTTTGCACGCAGTCCAGTGCAGATGATATTTTTTTCACGCAGACCAGCGCAGACCTTATATCAGAGTGGAGAGTGGAGAGTGAAGAGTGGAGAGAAAAAAATAAAAGTCTGCGTAGTCTGCGCTGGTCTGCGTGAGGCCCTCCTGCAGGCGTGGATCAACTCTCCTTTTGCACTATTATTTTTGGGGGTTTTGGGGGAAATTGGGAAAAAAGATTTAACTTTGCGGGTTAAAAGGTGTCTAATAGACAAAACAAACAATTTAAAGAGGACAATCATGAAGGCTTTTAAGACGATATTATTGGGTTTGGCGATGGCACTGGTGATGTGTCTGGCAGCACCCTCGGCGAGCGCACAGGTGTTGCGCGATGCCAACTATAAGAGCATTGGCCGCATTGCTGGGAATGGCATTGTGCGTGATGCTCGGGCGAAGTCGGTGGGGTCGTTCGACAGCGACGGCTCGGTGCGCGACCGCAGTGGCAACAAGGTGGGGCAAATCAAGCGCCTCGAAATCTTTGATGCCAGCGGCGAACGCATTGGTTACATCAACACCGATGGCACCGTGCGCGATGGCCAAAGCCAAGTAATCGGCGCTGTGAACCTGAGCGATGGCAAAGTGACCGACGCCAGCGACCGCACGTTGGGCTACGCCCGCGGCATCCGCGTCGACTGGATTGCCTGCTACTACCTGTTCAACATGTTCAACGCGCTCAAGTAGCCCGCCCTGCCCGTCACGATGCGCAAGAAGACGATGCCCGAACTGCACCGGCTCACCACCGAGCAGGCACGCACGGCGACCAAACTTCCCGTGGTCGTCGTGCTCGATGATGTGCGCAGCGAGATGAACGTGGGCAGCATCTTCCGCACCGCCGACGCCATGGGCGTGGCCCACATCTACCTGTGCGGCATCACCGCGTGCCCCCCGCGTCCCGAAATCCACAAGACCGCCCTCGGTGCCGAGGACAGCGTGCCCTGGAGCCACCACAGCAGCATCCACGAGGTGATTGCGCAGTTGCGTGGCGAGGGGTACACGATTTGCAGCGTCGAGCAGGTGCACGGCAGCATCTCGCTCGAGCAATATGAGCCCAGCAGCGAGGGCCGCTACGCCCTGATTCTGGGCAACGAGGTGCGCGGCGTGGCGCAAGAGGCCGTCGACGAGAGCGATTGCTGCCTGGAACTCCCGCAACGCGGTGCCAAGCACTCGCTCAACGTGGCGTGCACCGCTGCCATCGTGATGTGGCACTTCATGACCCATCTGAGTTAACAACACAACCAATAGAAAAGATATCATGAGTAAATTTAGCATCATCGCAACAATTGCTGCTATCGCACTGTCGAGTGCAACACAAGCGGCCGAGAAGGTCGTCCCCATCAAGTTTGGCGACATGGACCACTGGGTGACCCGCAACATCAAGGAGTCGGCCATCATCGGTGGTAACCAACGCACCGTCTACGAAATCGGGCCCACGCAGACCATCACCGGCGCTAAGGCTTACACCAACCTGGGCGGCTCGCCCTGGGGCACGTCGAACGTCTATGCCAAGGTGCTGGGCATCGTCAAGACCAGCAACACCGTTTTCCCCGAAAAGCGCGGCAATGGCTACTGCGCCAAGCTGTGCACCCTGCTCGAGCACGTCAAGGCAGCCGGCATCATCAACATGGACGTCCTGGCAGCCGGCAGCATCTACACGGGCAGCATGAACGAGCCCGTCTCGAGTACCAAGAACCCCTATAGCAAAATGACCATGGGCATCCCCTTCACGGGACGACCCCGCTACCTGCAGTTTGACTACAAACTCACCGCTCCCACGGGCGACCGCATCTACTCGAGCGGCTTCGGCAAGAAGAAAACTGTGCGCGGACGCGACTACAGCGAGGTGTTCATCATCTTGCAACGCCGCTGGGAAGACAGCAAGGGCAACATCCACGCTGCCCGCGTGGGCACCGGCCGCATGCGCTTTGGTGCCACCACGCCCAACTGGGTCAACAACTACCGCATCCCCATCTGGTATGGCGACATCCGCAACCACAAGGGCTACTACAAGTACATGGACCTGATCGATGGCGAGAAGGCCTACTACGGCCGCAACAGCAAGGGCAAGAACGTGCCCATCCACGAGGAAAAATGGGACGATGCTGGCGCCACGCCCACGCACATGATTATCATGGCCTCGAGCGCCTGCGGAACGGCCTACATCGGCACCGTGGGCATGACCCTGTGGGTCGACAACTTTGCCCTCGTCTATTAATATATATAATAATGTGAAAATCTCCCCACGACAATGATGCGCATTCTCATCCTCAATGGCCCTAACCTGAACTTGGTGGGACGCCGCGAACCAGCCACCTACGGCACGCAGTCGCTCACCGACTACCTGGCCCAGCTGCAGCAGCACTACGCCTCGCGCGTGAGCCTCGACACCTATCAAAGCAACCACGAGGGCGACCTCATCGACAAGCTGCAGGCGGCACAAGGCACAGCCGACGCCGTCATCATCAACGCTGGCGGCTACAGCCACACCTCGGTGGCCATTGCCGATGCCATCAGCGCCATCGACATCCCCGTGGTCGAGGTGCACATCAGCAACATCTACACCCGCGAGCCCTTCCGCCACCACTCGATGTTGGCACCCGTGTGCAAGGGCAGCATCGTGGGTATGGGCCTCGAGGGTTACCGCCTCGCCATCGAGGGACTGCTCACCATCCTCAATCCTGCAAAGCAATGACGCCCGAACTCGAGGACTACATCTTGCAGCACATCGACCCCGCGCCCGACAACCTGAACCGCCTGGAGCGCGACACCAATGTGCAACTGCTCTATCCACACATGTGCTCGGGACATCTGCAGGGGCGTCTGCTCAAGATGCTCACACGCATGATTGCGCCACAGCGCATCCTCGAGTTGGGCACCTATAGCGGCTACTCGGCCCTGGCGATGGCCGAGGGGCTGGCCAACGATGACTGCTACATCGACACCATCGAAATCGACGACGAGCAAGAGGACTTCATCAACGCCCACCTGGCGCAGTCGCCCGTGGGACACCGCGTGCACCTCCACATTGGCGACGCCCTCGAGGTGCTTAAGACACTCACCGGCCCCTACGACATGGCGTTTATCGATGCCAACAAGCGGCACTACATCCAGTACTACGAACTCGTGCTGCCGCTCATCAAACCCGGCGGCTTCATCTTGGCCGACAACACGCTGTGGGCGGGCAAGGTGGCGCATCAAGACGAGATGCGACACGTCGACGCCATGACCGCAGGCATCAGCGCCTTTAACGACGCCCTCGCTGCCGACACGCGCGTCGAGAAGGTGATTGTCCCCCTGCGCGATGGTCTCACGCTCATCTACAAGAAGCCTTGACACCCCCGTGGCACACTTGTTGCATCAACGTCCACTGGGGGGCTCCCCCACCCTCTCCCCGTATGAGAATCACCAACCCTGTTGTCTAATTCTATAACGCGATTGCAGTAATGACCCGAATTAAACGATGGCTGTGTGTGCTGGCCCTACTGATGGGGCTGGTGCTGGCCGATGCTGTCCCCGCCATGCTGGGGACGGGCACAAGTATCACCTACAACTTTGCCGCCCAAGCCAGCAACAAGCACAAGAAAAACAAGAAAAAGAAGCACAAAAAGAAAAATCGCAAGACAAGCCGCAAGAGTTGGGGCAAGAGCAAGAAAAACAAGCAGCGCTACAGCAAGTACAAAAAGCAGCACCGCACCAACAAATCGGGCCATCAAGACAAACCTGCCCGCAAGGAAAAGCCGCGTCGCTACTCCTCGCGTCCCGCCGCTGCTGCCGCAGTAGCCACCCCGCTCGCTTCGTCGACCGTCACAGCCACGGGTAACACATTGTGGGACATCGCCTTGCCCGCTGGGTTGGGCGAAACCACCATCACCCACAAGGCCATCACCATCCACTACGACCGCCAGCTGCGCATCCCCGCCTGCGTGACCTACGAACTCACCGCCACCATGGTCGACATGAGCGACGCTCCCGGCCACGAAACGCGCAAAAACTACAACTACGATGCCGACCCAGCCGTGAAAGATAGCCCCAATGGCGGCGACTACCGCGGCAGTGGCTACACGCGCGGCCACATGGCTCCCGCCATGGACATGCGTTGGGACAAGCAGACGATGCGCGAATGTTTTTACATGACCAACATGTGTCCGCAAGAGGCACAGCTCAACAACGACGACTGGCGCCGCATGGAAGAAACCGTGCACCGCTGGGGCAAGCAATACAAACGCCTCATCATCCACACGGGCCCCATCATGGGCAACAGCACCGCCACCACCTCGCGCGGCATCGCCATCCCCGAGGCCTTTTACAAAATCGTGTACGCCCCCGCGCAAGGTCGCGCCATCGCCTTCATCTACAACAACGGCCCACAGCCAGGCGCCATGAGCCGCTACACCACCACCATCGATGAAGTAGAACGCCGCACCGGCATCGACTTCTTCGTCTCCCTCGACGACGCCACCGAGTCCACCATCGAGCGTCAATGCGACCCCACCTCCTGGTCCCTCAAGTAGCCCCACCCTGTTACAGAACCCGTTACAGAACCTGTTACAGAACCCGTTACAGAACTCTCACAAAACTACGCTCAGCTTAGGACAAAACTTGGGACAAAACCTATACAGTTTTGTCCCAAGCTATTTTTTACCCCCTCATCAGTCATCGTCGTGGAGCTGGTAGTTAGCGAGGGCGAGTTTTAGGGTGCGCTTGATGTGGCGGCGCAAGGGTGGCGGGGAG
>Ga0181612_175423_pt1 | contig 13090 bp, 7 predicted proteins | sample HoacroProtozoa21_FD_119630 | JGI IMG/M metagenome (GOLD analysis project Ga0181612, IMG submission 119630) | Hoatzin crop microbial communities from Cojedes, Venezuel. Combined Assembly of Gp0051906, Gp0051904, Gp0051908
GTCTGCCGTGGGGGGAAGGTGTTTTATTTTTGTCTTGGTTTCTTACTAGCTCTTTGTTTTGTTAAATTGGCAAAAAATTAAATTAATCTTGTCCTGTTGCCTGTCATTCTGTTGCCCACCTTCTCCAAGTCGAGTCTGTTTTGCCCTTGACAGTGACTAGCAAGTGATTTCCCTGGCTTTATCTCTACCCATGAGCTTTTTCACCTTATTTTCTCCTCCTGTCATGTTGAGGAGGTGGAGCGAAAGAGCAGCTGGGTGGGTGTCTGACAGCCAGCCAAGGTCAATGTTACCATACTCTGTAACACATGGAATATCTTAACTGCAACTGACTCATTGCATGTGCAAAGTAGAGGCACAGAGTACTCATTTCTCAGGGCCGCCCAGTGTCTGGGAACCTCAGTCAGAGCAGTAGCATCCAGCCACTTTGTGAGACATCTGCAAATCCTGGCAAAAATGTGGTGGTGGTATAAAAAGCACAGAAAAACCCAGCAAATTATTACAAGAAATGACAGAGTTGGCCAGGCAGTACCAACTAATAAACAAGAAAACGTAAGAGATGATTTATAAGGGAAGCTGATGCAAGATGTCATCCCCAGCCGTGGACACAGGAACCACCAGCCCCGTGTACAATCTCTCTTTTCCCCCTTCTTACACTCACAGCTGCAGTCAACCTCATCTGCAGTGCTGCACAGGGTTCCCTGAGGAAAGCAGAGAAAGGGCTGGCAGGTTTATAGGGGTCCAGGTGCCCTGGTTAGTGAGGGGAGCCCTGGAATGCAGTCTACCCATGTCACTGCACGTTAACACAAGCCTCCCTCTGCGTGTGCTCGGAGGAGAGTGTACCACCAGACACAGCCCACGTGCCCCTGATAGCACGGAGTAGGAATGTGTGAGAAAGAGGTGGTTTTTGGACCTTACAGAGTTGTTTATTCAAGCGATAACTTTATTTTTATACAGCTTGCTGAAATCTTGGACTCTGTCCAAGTCATACTTTGCATTTTTCCAGCAGCAGGAATTGTTGCTGTAGTTTTACTTTCATTGTAGTCGTGGGTATTGTAGGACTTGCTGGTTGTAAGTCTGCTGTTTCCCTCTCTTTCTAGCTTTCTGTTTGTACAGCTGTAACCAGAGCACTAAACGGCTCCTTGAGAAGCTCTGGTTAGGTACTGGCATTCTCTCCATGGTTCTGTAGAGTTTGTTCTCAGGTTCAGCTACTGCAGGACATATATTAACAAATACATAACGATATAGTTACTACAAAGCATCATTCCAAACAGACAAAGGAAGGAATGATTAAGCTCTGTAAGACTACTGTGCTTAGGAAAACAGAGCTAAAAACAGTGATTTGAAATTGCAGGAGCTGAATCTGCCTAGTTCAGGTCAAATGCCAGCAAACTTTATAGCCATCCAGAGATGCTGTCATGCTTGCTGAAGTCAGTGGAAAGATGCTCACACATTTCAGCATGACCCGGATCAGAGCCAGCTGTTTCAAAGATGGCAGGTAATTAAAACACAACACAAAAGAATGAATTTGCAGTACCTTTCTTTAAAAAAATACACTCTGCTTTCAAAATTTTTATTTATTCCTTCTCTTTTTACTCATTTGAGCAGCTGAGTACACAATAGTTACTGTAAGATTATTTGGATGGCTGATTGCTTTATTACTTACACTGAAAATCAGTACAACTGCGGCATGTTGATGATCATGCCCTCTGGGAAACATGCTTAGATTAGTTTACTTCCTCCCAGTACAAGCACTGAAAAAAATTAGATAGTAAAGCCAAGCACTCACAAGCCTGCAAGATGTCCCAGTTAGGGCTCTTCATGCAATCTCCATTTGTTCTGCCTTGTGCATATGTTATGATATCATATTTAATTGTGAGTTAATCACAAGGTAAGCCAACTTCACAAAGAGAATGGGTGACGCACTGGGACAAATCTGGAGCCTGTAAGAGCAAAGACTGCAGGCCGTTTCCTTTAAAGACATAAGCAGACATGCACTGGGTAAACCAGGGAAAAGCAGGATGGCAAGTGATGACCTTAAGACTAGATAATTGAGTGCTTTTCTGGGGGACTGAATCCTAACCTTCCTTCAGCTGCAGACTGCTTCTGTGACTCTAGACAATTTTTTTACATTTAAACTGTTGCCTTGGCCAATAAGTGATCCTTATACTTGGAGAAATTAGGGCCCTGATTTTTTTTTTTTTCTGAACAGTAGAAACTGGCATATATTTTGTATTGAAAATTTTGCCTTTCGCTTCTTTGCCTCTGCCTATAGAACGAGAATAATGATACCACATAAAGTAGCAGTCGCATTGTGGAGATAACTAGAATAATGGTTTTGAATTGCTTAGCTTATTCTATTAACAGTACTCCTGAAACCTCTGTAAAGAAAATGAGATTTCTTTTTAATCCAAATCACTGGATGAGGTGGAAAACTACTGAAAAATGGCAGTACACTTTCATGCTATTAAAGACAGTCACAATATCAGTGCATCAGAAGAGTAAATTAAAATTGCACAGAGATGCCCAATTCTGTCATCCTCTAGGTTCTCAACATGGTGAATTTAAATTCTTTTCTCTATTTTAATGCACCAATTTTGAACATAATTTAAAACATTTATTTTTCATTTCCAGTGCGCACTAAATCACTTGAACTTCTGGAAAAGCAGATAGTAACAATAAGATGCTATGCTAAGAAGAGAAGAGTCACAAACATTACAATAAGTTTGGTAGCTGTTTTCTGATACCAAGATACATATGTTAGTTATTATAATCTCTTTCCTTCCAATTTCTTTTGTCTGCTGCTCTTCTGCCATTCAGATTCTTAATCTACTATCTCCCTAATTGCTTCCTAGCTTCCAAAGGCCCTCAATGAACTTACACACATTAGTATCATGTTTTTGCTGCATTACAGAAAAAGTCACGCTTAACCTCCAAAGCTGAGACTATTTGGAGATTTAAAATGCAGTCTGGCTTTGGCAAGCATACTAAATGATGCTTCCCAACTCTAATGAACTTCTGTGTCAGATTCTTCTCTCATTTAGCCATGTTTCTCAACTAATTCAACCATAATGAGCTCTGAGCATCTAACATTTAAAAAATAAGATACTGAAAAACAAATATGACCATTAAAAATTCTGTATAATCTTAACAGCTAATCCTAGCAGCCATGCATGAAGTCACAAGGGACTGCACGAGAGGCTGAGGGAGCTCTCCCTGAGAGGATCCATAGTGGTAGGGGATGCAGGGTCCTGCTAAGCTTCTGTCCCCACAATATGCTGCAGGGGAGAATCCTCACAAAAATTCTGCACCTGCACACTTACTGGTCTGCTTATATGCTTGTACCTATCTTCCTACATGTCATGTCGCACTAAAAACACCTATCTGATAGGCTTTACTCTGTAGCAGACAGGTAGTGAAGTTTTACACTAGCAACCTTTGCTTTGGACTTCCTTTGGGACTGATAACTCATGAAACCATAATGTTGCTCTAACATAATGGGACTCAAAATATTCTTGACAAAGCAACGATTTTATATAATGCTGCTATTCCCTTCATTCTGAGCAGCTAGCCAAAAATGATGGAGTTGTTGGCTACTCTATCTAGAAGCAAAAGTGGTTGGAAGTGTGTTTCTTTGTTAATGTTCTCTTTATTTTCAAACATGTACCAAGCTCCATATCTATGTACCGAGGAAGAAGAAAGAAGTAAAAATAGATTATCCATTCATTTTGAGTTTTCCTTCAGTCTACACACAACCCTAAAAGCCTATTAATTTGTCTCTAGCTGAGGTCATGCCTTAGAGCTAGGTCAACCTTTGTTGTCGGCCAGCTTCACTGTTCCAGTGTACTCCTCCTTCTTTTGAACGACCTCAGCTCCAACAATCTGTCTTCTATTAATAGCACCCAGATAAAGCCCTTCTGCTTTATGCAGTCAAATTTTTGCACTCCAATAACTAAAACTGAAGACACACATCCTGGTTTTGACTGAGAGCTGACAGGGATGAATCTGGCACATCACATAAATTAGCATAAGCTATCTAAAAAGTTTCAAAAATCTGATGTGCCAAGCTTCCATTTATCTTACAGCAAATGTAGAAATCACAGCACTAAAAATAAACTTGACTAAGATGGAGATTTTACTTTTCTCACAGTCATTAGATCAAAAAGACACCTTGGCTCCCAAGTAACGAATTACCTTTAAGCTACAATATCACAGAAGTGATAATTTTTAAAAGTCAGTCAAGTAAATAAAATTAATTTTGCAGAATAATTAGCCAAACAGCTATGACTGAGATGAGCAATTCAATTAGAAATTGAATTATGCAGATCTTGTTTATGCTGATACAAAAAAAGCCCCTACCAGATTCAGTCCACCCTTGGAAGCCTGTGGCTTTTGTTGACATTCCTATCAAGACAATGTCAGGGGTAAAGGCTTCGTCTCAGGCAAATAAACAAATTAATTTCTGAGTAATTGTTATCACACTTCAGGTTGTGAGACATGTATGCCAAGTGACTGATGGCTACAGACATGGAATTAGCCTTTAGAAATGCTCTGCCTGAAGAGTTGTTTGTTTTTGAGTAGTATTAAAGAGTAGTAATAAAGAGCAAGATCAGGATTTTTTTTTTTATAGATATCCAAGAAGGTGAAATGGTGTCAGAAGACATCACTTTATAGTCTGCATATGAAATGGTTACAGCGCCAGTGTTTGTTATCCTTGGAGCACTCCTTCTAGTGACCCTTCTGGAACCACAGAAGGATACAGAAGAGACAGAAAAAAATGTCCTTTCTGAGTATAACAGTGCAAACATCTTCTTGGGTGTTGCAAAATTTGGACAGCCTTTTGCACAGCTCCTCTTGGTTATTTCAGGCTCCTAACTGAAGTGCCTAATTTGTTGCTTTACAGCGAGTAGTGACAGAGACATACCTTTAGAGAGTGACTGAGCCAAGCCAATCTCAAGTGCCTACCTATATTCATTGATTACAGAAGGTTTACTGGATAATTCAGTTAAGGGATCAAAGTTTTTTGGAATGTGTTTATGATTTTCAGAGGTGTCGTTGAGCTGATTGAACTTCATATTATACACATAGCAGAGTGACTTGTAAATACAGCCAGCCCACAGATAACCAGACCACACTTCTGCTTGTTGTTGTTTTGCATAGTAGTACATTTCCAGGGATAGAGGACAGCCTATTCTTTGTCCTGAAACAATTTTATAAAACAATATTATAATATAATGCAAAAATAATCTGTAAACCAGATTGACTGTAACTATGCTATTCTACGCTATTTCATCCAGTCTCCTAGTGTTGAGCATTACTCTAAATGACACAACTCTGTATGTTACGGTACTTTTGCATAGCAAGTCATATACACAGAAATTATAGAATCAGGTAGAATACTTCAATATTGCTTTGAACTGAAGACAGAAAGGGCCATGTTAAATTAGTTATCTAAACTATGCTCCAGCCTCATGCATTGTAATGAACATTTAGCAAGCGGCTTGATACTTTCTGACCATCGGTACGGGACTGAATGCAACACTGGTACAAGCAGGTCCAACTCCATTAGCTTCATAAGCATTCTATTTATTTGCCTGCAAAACAGTAAATGTAGCCAAGGAATTTCAAAAGGTTAAGAGACCGCCAGCAAAGCAGAGCATGACCACGTATTAGCTTATGCCCCTATTATACATGACAACTTGAATATTTTCTGTAATACAGTCATGACATTCCACAAGATATTTATAACTTACTGTGGATAAAAATTGCCACTAAAAAGTCTGTCTTTGCCCCTCATTGCTGTTTAGTATCATCCTGGATACCACAATACTTCCCTCTATTTTAAGGAAGAAATGGAAGTGCTGAGGGACCTGTGTAAACAGGGTCTCCTTTGTTCTGAGCTTTGTATTATTTTCCTCCTGTGGGCTGTGTGACACAGAAACCTTTTGCACACTTGGAGATTTATTTGTTCACCATGGCTTTCTTGGCAAGACTAAAGCCTTAAAAACTATAGTAACTAAGCAAATAATAAGAAATAGTAGGCAGTTCTATGATTACAGTAAATCAATGCACGTACACAGAATATCACATCAACCTTGGTGTGAAACAAGAAGAGCAGACCACAAGCCAGACCCCAAGCTAAAACTTTCTGTGGTGTCAGTATATGAAGGAACATAAAGAGAACATAGAGGCTCATCCAAAGAACAATGGGGAAATGGACAAATTAACCAGTGACTCACACAGGGCTGCTCTATGGCTGTGGCCATTATCAATGAACATACTGGAAGGGCAAGGACAAGGCAGAATTTATTGCCTGGTCCTTCCCAGCACATTGATGGATGTGAGTGTGTCTAATAAAAGCATCTCATCTAACACCCAGTTTTGTGTCTCTTCTTGGGGAATCAAATTAGGCAACCAGCTGTCAGAAAATCACTGTGGCTCAGAAACAGTGCTAAGAAAATATAACTACATATAGAAACAGGAATAGATATGGTAATGCTGTTTCAAAAGTGCAGTTAAACTCCTCTTCATTTTCTGATCTGTTGCTCATCTGAATTGAGAAAGGCTTGTGGTGACTGAAAAAGGTTGTAATACAGCCTGCTGAAAGAAGTCCTGCAAAATAACTTGGGTAGATTTCATCCAGCTCCTAAGAGAGACACATCTTCATCACAAAATCATCCCTGCTCCTGCCACTAACCGGCATCCATGCTGGCAATTTCAACAGAGGAGCCTAAAGCACTGCCAGCGGACAGAGGATGAAATCTTTACTGCTCCTTAGGGATTGTTGTTTGGGAGAGGCATGAGACACACTCACAGGAGCAGAGAGCAGCGAGCGCCTGCATGTACTCTCTGGGAGCCTGCAGCTCCCTTGAAGGTCCAGCTCATGGCCACTTCTCTGTCCTTATGCAGCTTTCATCACTCAATTACTTGAGCAGCGTGTGTTGGTCTCATGTTTTGTGAATTACCAAAGTGCTCCTTCCCTTTTTCTTTCAAATGGATAAAGAACGGAGGTGAACATGCTAAATGATTTGCCAGCATATATGAAAAGTTTTTCTCCCACCACAGTGACTAGGCACTAAGCCAGTTTCTTGAGGCTTGGTTCAGCAATGGATGACTTTCACTTGGGGTGAGCAGAGGTCTTCAACATTCAGACCTGTTGATGTGATATATTTTATAGCTTGATACATTGCATATGTATTTCTTTTAAGAAAGAATAAGACAGAATATAAATTGCTTACCATATTCTAGGTATGTAGGCAGGAGCCCTATTCTATTACTTAAACATGACAATAACAAGAATGTAATACTGTCATTATCTGTGATCAGTGTTTTGTTCATCCACTTTGTGTTCCTTTGAGATTTCATTCAAAATTACTACAGCCAGTTTAATCAGCCATTAAATTGGTATTTCTGCTCTTACTAGGAAAATTCAAGTGATCACTAATTCATGTGATCTAATATACTGAAGAGAAAATAATAAACTGCTGTCCTCAGAAATAACTGGAGATGGACTTGTGTAGGCTGTTTCTGAGAAGCAGTCTTTGACAAGGTTACTCCTCAGCAGTTTAGAATATTCCTTGTTCAAACTAGGTGTTACTAGGCCTTAATTACAACCAAAATTTAAATACTCCCATACAATGCAGTAAAATATGGGTAGAGAACTGCAGTGTATACATAACAAAAAAGTTCTGTAGGTTCTTAAGCAATTTACTAAATTTACCATATTCCTATTATTCATGTGGAAAAAAAAATAGCACTTTAATGCAAGAACTAGAAAAATAATTCTTAATCTGCCACATTTCATCTGCTTGTCAGGATAAAAATCCTACAAAGACGTAGATCGGCACCAACTTTTAGCTCTCAAAAGCAAATTGACTCAGATGTTTCCTATTGTAGAAGTATCATTGCAAAAGAAATTATGCTGAGGTTGGGTACAAAGGTGCACAGTGTTGTTATCATCACGAAGTTCTCCACTTTTTTATCTATGCTTTATTTTGACCGCCATGTTTCAATAATAGTCCGCTTTACAAATACAAGGAGTGTTTTACATATAATCCTGAAAAAAATCAGTTTGAGAATTAAATGCATTTATTCCAGTGGGTCTACAAACCTTTGTCTCCACAGGAAAAATATTATGCATTCAAGTAAATATCAACAGAGTCTGAAACCTTGTCCTGGAGCTAACAAGTCATGTGACAACTTTATAATATTTCTATTTATCCTTGTCCTTGGCCCTTATTTTATGAGTATCAATCTTGTGTTCTCAAAGACAGGTTTCATTTTCACAGGTGCTTGTGAAGTACGCAGTTGCCAGTAGTTAAATATTTAATAAGAAATGCCAAGGCTACAGTGTTAAATGCTGTAACCTGTTACCACCATATTAATATTCCTTTCTTCAAGAAACAATTTCAAAAAATTAATTACATATCTTTCTTTTCTCAAGGCCTTAGCTTGAAGATCTTGAAGCTGAAGAAGCATTTGAACTAATTTATTTCTTAATCTATTTCTTAATCTGTAATTTCAAGTGAAAGTTGCGGCAGTTATCTCACACAAGGTCTGCTTTTACATCACAAAACTCGTCAGAGCTGACAGTTTCAGTTCAGCCCAGACTGGGTATCAGAACAGCTTACAAACTCTACATCATGGCTGAAGTACTTTGGCAAAACAGTGTGGAAAAACCTGTACCTGCACTGACTGTCATACCTCGAGCCACTGCAGTTAGGGTCAAACTGGTATTGCCCCATAGTTTGCCTTATGAGCTAGCAGGAAAAATAATCTGGTATTCACTGATGTTGCAATAGCTATGTCTTGCAATAGAAAATGTTATCTCCGAGTAGGTGTGATTGCGAGTACCGCTACTGAACTCATGGGTCTGTGGCAGTACAAAGGGAGAAGTAAGAAGCAGTAAGTATATTAGTTTGTGATAAGACCCTGTACTATTGCTCATCTTATTCAAAACTAGTTCCTCTACACAATGGAAGTGACTACACTACCGTACGTACACGTGCGCAGCCTGCACAGACTCAGGAAGCCCTGTGGGCAAGTTTGGTGGTTTTCTTGTACATGAAGAAAACAAAATTACTTATAGTTTTCAGCAGCTGCTGCAGCACTAGCTGTCTGTCTGTCTGCTTTCAGTTACAAAGCCTAATTTTTTTTGGTTTAGTTCATTGAGTTGGTACCTGATTTACAGGTTTGCATTTTGTTCCTTGCTTTGTGCTGCGTGAGAGAGCTCCCAAAGCACTGGGATAAAGAGATAGCACCATGTCCTTATAGGAAGCACAGTTCTACTTCTGGGAGAGTTTCCTACATGCTCCTTCAGTATGTACAGCAGATAGCCGCAGTGGTGTCTCTTCATACACCTTACCTTTTTCTTTCTGATCCTACAGCAGATGTCCATCTTGGCCAGCCAGGCTGAGGGGAAGGTCATGTTGTATTCCCACAGACTTCAATGAAGGAACAATTCCTGCATAGCCATGAATTCTGAAACCGTAACTGTGAAGCTTTACATGGGCTTTACCAAGGTATGAGGCTGAGATGAGAATGTTTCTCGTTTTCTTCCTTTGCTACGAGCATCCTGGCCGTCTGTCTGCAAACTATCTTGCAGCCTTGGGGAAAGGATCTGTATTGTCTGAACCCAGTGATGCTACTGGAATGTGTTGGACAGTGTCTCACTCTGCTAGTGGGTCCAATGAAGTCAGAGACAGACCATCATCTTTTCAACCCTGCCTACTCTACCCCTGTAATCTTCTTTCAGACTAACACAGTTCTCACATATTTGCACGTGCGTGGAGCCTGATCTATCCCAGATGCGTTAGAGTTATTGTGCACATGTAAATTGAACCTTCAGTGCATGTGCTGCAAAACCAGTGTCCAAAATGTATCTTACTTCCAGTGCATGTGCAAGTCAGTTGCACAGTGGGCCCCACATGCTATAAATCTCCCATGCTGTGCCCATACGCTGTAGCACACATATGCACTTGAGAAGTGGCTGCCTGTCCTGGATTTGTGGACATGCAGACACTCAGACACTTGGGAATCCTTGACAAGGGACAAAAAAGCAGTAGCTCAGAAGGTGATTTGTAAAAGCAGCAGCCTAGTGCTAAAATGGGGGAAGTACGAGCGCACACGCCTGGCAGAGCAGTGCTGCAGACTGGTTTTCCAGTGTGATCATGATGGCTGTTCAGCCATAATGTCAGACCACAGTGTAACTGGGGTATGATGACCACTTACATTACAAATAAACTGATTTAGGTTCTTAGATTATTTCAGAGAGCTTGGAAACCAGTGTATCAACTTAACTGTGAATAAAAAGTCTGAGGGAATATATTAGACTGGAAACCCACGCCAGAAATGATGAGCATAGATGTAACTAATCTTGTACTGGTATCTCCGACTTCTCTGGGTGAGGTGGGGCTCTCCACTCTGTGCCAAATTGACCTGTACTTGACTTGGCTTGTATAAAATGCCTTTTCAGCTGCATTTTTCTGACTGGCTGGGTACTCAATGGGGTGAAGCAGAAGACTTGAGAAAGCAAACTCTTTCCCTTGCTCTTTCATCTGATATTGCTTTTTTGTCTCCTGGAGAAACGTTAGGCTGTAAGACTGAAAAATCCTACCCAAGAGAAAGAATAGTTACCAATTGAGTTCCCAAGTACACAACATACAGAGAAATGAGAACTGTCAAAAGAAGCCAAGACAAATAGTAACAGGAGCCCAAAGATATATTAACTTCAAATTGAGTCAAAACCATGCAGTTGTTTTTTGTATAAATAAAAATTTGGAATTTCATTTAAAAGTAGTCCTTTATATGTGAAATATTCCCATATAGTAGATGAAAGAATATCCACAGAGGGAGTGAATCTGCTCACTTTGAAGTCAATGAGAGCAAAATTGGGGCCCCAGTATTTTGGAAATAACATCAAAGAATAAGATCATCCTTAAGGCAAGAAACTCGAGTGAAGGTTACCCTAAGAATGCTGTAACCAACAAAAAGAGGAGCCTGAGCTTTGAGATAGGCTCAGACACCAGCCTTTCAACTGCTGCCCAGTCGCTCTGTGTTTTTCTTCTATGGCATAGTAGTTGTTATCCCGTAACATAACTGTTTGACTTAGCGGGAAATAAAATGTAATTGCTATATAACAGATACTTTGGTCTTAGATACAACTCTGCCACCGGCTCTTGCTGACATTTGCTAAAACTATATTTCATGTGCCTCACGCAGTCATGTTCATACAAGGTGCTGGCCAATACAGGCAATGGGAAGTTTGCCATGACTTCAAAGGAGTCAGGATTTCCCCCGTATTCATCACATGGCAGTATAGTTGGTATGATAGCAGGATATTTTAAAAATCACTTATTATGTGCAAAGAGTACTAAGTAAGCAGGCAAAAGTGCATCCATCCAATGACTCATCTTTGTCACCACATATTTATCCTTATACAAGAAACACCCTTTCACCTAGTTTACTTTCTAAAATATACGTACTTCTCAATTTTAGTCAAGTGAGTGATAAATAACTACCGTCTTTCAGTCTCATGAGTGGGCAGATTAAAACTATCTGCTTGAAATCCTGCTTAACTGAAATCAATAGGAAAATTTTCAAGGATGTTGCATAGCGCCAGGATTTCATGATCCCTCAGGGACAGTACCTGAATGCACTGCATCTACTGGCCGTGACTGTTGACTGGAAGACAGTCAGACTTTTTGTTACCTTCAGCAAATGTTTACATTCTTCAGATGTGGAAAGAGCCATTATATTTTTTTTAGGAATCTGGAACCGGTATTTTCCTTAAAAGACAGGTCAATCTAATGGTCCCTTTAGCTCAGCATTTGACAGTGGCTAGTGCTATATAATTGGGGAAAAAAGGTTAGGAAAAATAGGCTTTTTCATGCTATGTCCTACCCTGATATCCTGTTTATTTGCAATAAGGAAACTTCCAGAGGTCTTGGTTTCAGCTAGACAGTTGTGTTTAATGTTAATCAAATAGAATTTTAGAAAATATAATTTTTATGGAATGGTAGAAATGTTGGTTAGAAGGGACTTATGGAGGCTGACTGGTCCATCCTCTCACTCAGCTAGTTTTTGTGTAGTTAGGACTAGCAAACCTGCAAGGACAGAGATTCCAGAGGCTCTCTAGGGGACCAGTCCCTCTGCGGAGCCATTCTCCTAGAGATAGAGTTGTTCTCAATGTCCATATGGAGCCTTCCAATTGCGATTTTGTGGCTGTCGCTCCCTGTCAAGCTGTCTGCCACTACTGAGAAGAGTTCGGATCTGTTGTCTTTGTAACTGTCCTTCAAGCAGCTGTAGGCTGCTATCAGATCACCCTGCAGATTCCTCTTCCCCTGAGTGAATAAGCTTAAATCCATTAAGCTCTGGCTTATGGGATAAAATGAGTCTAACCAGCTAGCTGATAAGCTATGGCTTATCAGTGAAGTGTCTCAGGCCCTTGACCATGTTGTGGGTCCTATCCAGTTCTTGACATCCTTCTTCAGTAGGTGACCCTTAACCTCCACACAGCATTCCAGGGACAGCCTCACCAGTGCTGGGTAAGGAGGATAAGAGCTCCCACAGATCTACCGACCAATGCCCTCCTGATAGAACCCAGTATGCAGTTCATCTTACTCACCATGAGAGCACAGTTACAGAAGCACAGAGTAGTTTAGATTGGAAAGGTCTGCTCTAGGTCACCTGGTACAACCTAATGTGCAAAGCAGGGCTGGCTTGAAAGTTAAATTAAGATGCTCAGGGCCTTCTCCAACCAGGCTTTGAGCATTTCCAAGTATGGAGATTCCACAGCCTCTGTTGGCAGTCTCTCCCACCGTGCTTGATCTCTCCCACTGTGGGCTTCTTGTCTGTCTATCTGGTTGAAATCTTCCTTACTGTAGGTTTTAAATGTGGACTTATTTTGGTTTGGCCTGGATAAATGCCAGGTACCCACCAAAACCACTCTATCACTGCCCCTCCTCAGCTGGACAGGGGAGAGGGAATACGATGACAGGCTCGAGGGTTGAGATAAGGACAGGGAGAGATCACTCACCAATTGCTGTCACGGACAAAACAGATTGAACTTGAGGAGAAAAGGAAGTTTAATTCA
>Ga0181612_161045_pt1 | contig 13089 bp, 6 predicted proteins | sample HoacroProtozoa21_FD_119630 | JGI IMG/M metagenome (GOLD analysis project Ga0181612, IMG submission 119630) | Hoatzin crop microbial communities from Cojedes, Venezuel. Combined Assembly of Gp0051906, Gp0051904, Gp0051908
ATATAAGTGTCGCAGTAGGGACTCAATGTAATTTGCTGATATGATATCAAAAATAGCATTAAGGTAATTACATTTTGCACTTGTAATGTTTCACAGGCAGTAATATAACTGAAAATTACTTTTTTTTTGATTGTAGTAACCTGGCCATTCCCCACCAGAACCACTTTTTTTTTCTTTTTCCTCTTAAGGTACAGCTGTGAAGTTACTTCAAAGTTTTGGGGCTTTTTTAGCATCTCCACTGCAGAAGGGTATCCAGTAATCAGAGTTAAAGAACAAACTGAAGTACGTATTACACTGACTCATGGGACGTTCTCTAGACTAAGCTGATCCATTGCATGATTTATCTTCAGTACTATTCCACAGCAGTTTAAATGGAACCCTTTGTTCCTCTTGTTTTCTGGAGGAAAAGTAAAAGAGTAGATTTTTTTTTTTTTTATTTTTTTTTTTTTGTGGTTTGGGTGTATTTCTGTTGATAAAATTAAATCTTTGTGTTGAAAAATTAAATTCTCTGTAACACTAACTTGTGAATTATGTAGACTGTGTAAGGAAGCTCGGTGTTTGCAGCTGTTAGGATTAACTGATCGTACTGCTGTTCTTACAGTCCAGGGCAATGAGAGTGCAATGAAAAAGTTACTACATCAAGAAAACCAGACATCAGTTTCTTGGAAATTGGCATCAAGCTTTGGATTTAAATTGGGCTCCTCTAGTTTACACAGGGTGGCAGAACGGACAGGGACAAAGGAAATTAATTTAATTATCATTTAGACTCAGCTTGACCAGAGGTTTTGCTAACCTTTGTAGTAAGTTGGTGGTGTTTCTTTCAAATCTTTTATCAGTTTCTGGGAAATACCCAAAAAGCCCTGAGAAGCATTTTCTTATTTAGACATGATATCCTACTTAGATGATATCTGATCATTTTATTTAGATATTTTATGTTAGATTTGCCACTTTGGTCTTACAGAAAGGATAATTGCTCATCAAACCCTGGCCCAAACAAGCAAAGGTATCCCAGAGATGGCAAACGTGGGATCTGACTTTACACTTGTGTAAATGGTAGCGTAACACAGACAATTTGAACTGATTATAATGTTCAACTTAGCTAGAGTAACTGGTGTGGTTGTTGGCCTATCAAGCCTCCTCGAGCTGCCCCATTGAAAGCTGGCTGCATGCTGCTCTGGAGTCACCTGTGAGGTGCTTCTGCTCCATCCAAACCTCTACTGAGTTTTTGCAGGAAAAAAAATAACAGTATTTGTCTACCTGGCATTTGCTTTGAAGGACTCGCTGAACATGCTGCCCATAGTTCACTGTTTTCTTTCAAAGACTAGTCATGAAAATGAGGAGAGGAGTCATGCTGGACTGAATATTTATTTCTGCAGCTGTTATAATTTTAATATAAAGAAACAACCATTTAAAAAGAGATTGCTTTTCATTACAAGAGGTGCTCTGAGTAAGTCAGAGTTAAAGCTTAGAAATGAAGGCTAATTGATATGATGTATTTGAGGGCTCTCTTGCAATGGGCTGTCACACATAGGAAAAGAAAGACACATTTGAATATAATTTTTATTTTGCCATAGAACAGTGCTAGGGATCCTTTTTGCAGACAGACAAATGCTTCCCATTACTTTATGCTCAAAGGCAACATTGAAAGTGACCTGGAACAGGCAGGAACTGACTTTTTTCTACTAATATGATATGAAAGTTTTATCATATTAGGAATTTTCTGTCTTGGTGGATTAGTATCAGGTCACATTAATGTTCATTTTTACTAACTTACAATGAAATGTGCTAACATGACTACACTGTCACATGAGAAGAAAGCAGAATGATTCTATATTAATGTGATACTATAGAAAGATTTCAATACCTTTGTCCCATGACAAGTAGGAAGAAGTTAAAAACAGAATAAAATACATGGCTTGGGTCAAGGAGTCTGTGATTTTTTTTTTTTTTCCAGGGATGAAGCCGCTTCCCCCTCCCCGCAACATCATGTCCATATTTATTTAATACTTCCTGGGTTTTTGAAGTGATTAATTTTGAAGCAGTTTGGGCCTGATTTTGTGATTATGGTTGTTCTCACATTTCTAGTTAAAGAGCTGCAAATACTGAGTACCTATACAAAACAACCCAAGGTATTCCAGGCTGATTATCCCTGAGAGGTGTTGACATCTCAAAATGTTGACCCAAATTAAAAAAAAAAAAAGAGAGAGAGAAAAAATACTAATAAAAAAAAAAAAAAAGCCATCATATTGTGTCCATGCTCCATTATGTACAGAATGCTGTGGCCAGAAATAATTAACAGGCACAAAGGGTGGCAGTTAGTCATTTGGCTGTATGATTGTACCTGCAAGGTTTCTTTCATCTGGAGCCAAAATCTGATAAAAATGGCTAATGTCAGAAAAGTTCAATCTTATCTAAATTGTGACCAGAGAAAAGCCTGATTTCAGTCTTGGCTCTGAACTTCATACAGGCTAAAGTAGATCAGTTTGGCTCCTAGATTTAAATTCAAGTCATCGCTAACTCTGGAAGTCTGTACTTTGGCTTTCAAATTTTTTTTATTTTTTTTTTTGACACAGCTAATATTCCTAAAAGCTTTAGTCTAAAATCAAAGGGGACAAAACCTTTCAAAAACTCCAAAGAGGTGATTAATTAAAATGCACTTATTTTCAAAAGTACAGGATTTCTTCATTAGGTGTGATCCATGACTAAGACTGGGTTTCCTGCTAGAAAGTGATGACACATGTTTACATCAGGTCAGAGGACATGTGCACTCTTCTTGCTGCATGTGTAGCCCTTTGCTACAGGCTCTTGGCAGATGAGGGGAAGAGAACCACCCCTCCTTTTCCAGTGTGAAGGTGAAAGCTGTATTTTTAGTTGCTATTCTAAGTAATAGAAGTGTCCTTGTGACTGGTCTGGAGTCAGTTGTCCTTTTGCTGCTTGTCATACTCGCCTTGCATGGGTTGTGCCGTGATGACTTCCAGGAGGACTGCGGACCCGCAGGGAAGGGCTGGAGGTGTTGTACCAGCTCGTGTATGTTAACACCTACAAACGAGATAGACAGGCCTTTGTGCTCGAAAGAATGGGAAAGGCAGGCAGACACGGTGGGCTCTCGGCCTGTGTCACAGATCAGGGCACTGCCCATTGATGGAACTGGAGACTTCAGCACTGCCATTGAGCTGGAGCACAAGTCTCCCCTGATCTAGATTGTTCCAGCTGCTTTTATAAGCAGGTCATGGCATCATTGAGCTGATCAGCACCCAGATATAAAAAAGGCGGTCTTGACCCAGGGAGTCTGGTACCTGAAATGCTCTGCATCATTCAAAACGCTGACTTGGGATGCTAACACAAGGAAAATCTCCTGATCCACGGCTCAGCACAGGGATAATAGCCAGCTGGTAACAGATACTGGGGAGGAGGTGTGGAAAGCCAAGCTGAGCTTGGTCTTTGAGGAATGTAACAAAATGTTGTATTAGAGAGAAAAACTCTGAAGTTTTTATGTCAGTATATTGGAAATGTGTTTGTTAATCACATGTAGTCATTTAAAAACTCTTGCAGGTTAGACAGCCTAGCCTCTTCATCCTAGTGCTGTCCCCATGAGGTTCAGAAATTCTACACCAGAATGGCCATGATTAAAATGGCAGCACCACTATCTGTAGATTACTGCTCTCCATCATTAATACTGTTATCTCTTTCTTCAGACTGATATTTAATTTTTATGTTTGCAATTATAAGTGATTTGTAGGAGGATTCATTGCACAACCTGTCCAGAATCATTAAATTCACCTAGGTTGAATAACCTGATGTTCACCTGGAAATAACCAAATCAGTGACATTATCTTACTGAATTTTCAGCTCCCTTAGAAGTATAGAGCTTATCTTTTCTTCTTTTTTTTTTTTTTTCCTCTCAAGTTTAGTGGCTAGTGGGAGGGGAACAATTTTAATTCATAAGAGGTAATTAGCCAAGTCTGAAAGGTGTGCACTAATTACAGAATGCTGTATATCTTGTGTAGCTGATTGCAGCACAGGTTTCTGAATGGTAGCTCTGATTTTTTTCCAAACACTGTTCAGTAATTTGAAATGTTATTAGGGGATTAACTTTCCATACGAAAAGCTAAACTAATACTTATTATACAGATTATAACAGTGAGTGGCCTAAGAAGCTGTTGAGGCCATTATTTTGCCGGCTGTAGTCACTGCCAAAGACAGAGCAGAGTGCAGGATAACCAGCCCAGCCAAGGGAATGTGCAGAGCACCATCTTCTGCTGTTCCTCATCCCTCCTACGTCTGCCAGCACGAGCCAAGCTGATATGCCCCACTTCTGAACATGAGTCCTAAACGAAGAGGCAGATGAGAAGAGGTGTAGGGATTGTTGTTTGCTATATTGTTCTGCTACAGCTGCAAATCAATCAAACTATGCTCAATCATATTTAATTTTTAATTGTTTTGGAATGTGGTTGTCGTCTTATTTAGAAGCCAATCCTTGGGAAAAGACTACGTGGATTTACTAGTTTGAGAAAGCAGCTAAGTAGTACACCTTTTAAATATTTACTTCAGTCATGTTGATATTGGGTAAAGCCAGTTTTTGCAGTCAGTATTTTTAAACCACTTTAAATGGCTTGGGTTTATTCACTCTTTGTGGTGGTGGTAGCTCTTATTCTCTCCCTCCTGCCCAGGTTTTATGCTCCTATAGATCCACATATTCTCTCTTTATGTGACTCTGATATTTGTTCAAAACGGGCAAATTAAACTAGATTCCTCCAAGCTAAAAGCTTCAGTCTGTAGTTAGTGCTAAAGGCTTGTAGTTACAGTGAAAACCTCCCATTCCATGTGAACGATGCAATAGCAAACGCAGACCTAATTTTAAATGAAGGCCATACAGTTAGGATCATGGAGTATGGATGTGGGAAGGATGTGCTGCAGTAGCTCGTGCTGGTGGTGATGGAGAAGAAAGCTATCAGATCTCTCTGCTGAAGAAATCATCACTTAAAGTGTGCGGCTCAGATCATGGGCAGCAAAATGCGCACTGATTGGTGGATGGAATATACCTGAGTATAGTTTGAGCTTCTGGGAGAAACGTAACCCTGTTTTGGAAAAGAAAGGTCTAAATGATAAAGTTTTCTCCTCTTTTTAATTCTGTGCCCTGGTTTACTGTTAAATTACACCACCACTATCACCCTCCCCCTAAAACAAACCCAACCTTGCCATCCTTACTAAAAGAAAAAAAAATAATGAAAAGATACATAACTAAATAATATTATTTACACTGTGTTATTTACACTTTGTCTTGGAAAGCACTTGGTGAGTCCAAGCATGGATTAATAATTTAAAGCAGCTTTCCTTATGACTTTTTTTCTCTACCTTTTGTCTTCATTCTAGATTCTTTGCATCTTCTCTTTAACAAATGTCCATATTATTTTATTGAGAAGTAAATGATCTCTTCTTCTCCCTGCCCACCTTATTAATCAAGGCTTCCTTTTCTTTGCATTTCAGCGCTGCTTCTGTTTTTAAAATTATTAGCCTAACCCCTGTTTGTACCAATATATAATTAAACAGCTTATTGAATGCACTTTGTATGCATTTCTGGAATACATTTGCTGTTCTAAATTTTTTAATGCATTTAGCTTACAATATGAAACCTGGGGAAATGATTCTGAACATCTTCACATCAGGTTCCCATTGCCTCTCTTTGTCTATCCTGGTGGTAATATCCTTGGAGATTTTCTCCTACAGGCATCTCTGAAACTCTTAATTGAGCCACTAGTGTGCTTGTTTAAAGTGTTTCCCTCACTTGGTTTTCTAAACTGATTTTTAAGCTTCCCCTACATAGGTTTTCAGTTTCCCTAGGCTTTCCCTTAACTAATGGCATTATGATGGTCTGTTTCTTGTCTTTAGGGATCTCTCTTGAACTACATGAACTTGTAACGTGTCAGTGAAGACTTCTCTCAATTTCTGTTCCCACATTTTTTGCTCTCTTGGATATCTGATGTCTAATCTGTGGGCTTCCTTAGGGCTCAGTTATAAGTAGCTATGCATCCTGTTGCAAGAGAAGAAAGGGGCATAAGTCACTCCCTTACTCCCTGGCATTGGCTGTTCATGTACGAGTGCCAATGTGAAGGAGCAGTTGCTACTACCACTGAGCTGATAGGGAAAATAAGTTGTACCGGGAAAAAGCTGGCATAGGTCTCACTAACAGTGGATCAAGCAGTAAATTCTTTTGGCTGGTTATATGAAGGTATGCCAATATATTGCATGCGTCCTTAGTTTAGTTGTCTAATCAAAATTAGTAAGCTCAGACTAAAATAGCAGTGAAGTCTTTGGTTTACAAGTAAGGTCAAAGTTATGGGAAGCCTTGCAGGAGAGATTAAGGAAGATCTATAAAACACCCAGTGTGCTGGTAATTTTAAATTGTTTCTCTCAAAAGTGTACTTTGATTTAGACTAATCGTGCAAAAAAACAAAGCTATCATAGGTCTTTTAATTCAGTAGAGCTTAGTTATAATAAAAAACTTTACCTTTCCATTTTTTATTGTTATTACAGGGTAAGGTCTGCTAAAACCACTTCACCCCAGTAACCTGTTGCAAAGCAGTGATTGTGAAGGGTCTGTGCCATCTGCCATCCTGTCAGCCAGAGATAACGTGCTGCAAACACTCTGGGGCTGAGATGGGGAAGGACACTGTGTGCAATGAATTACAGCCCAATGCTCCACTGAAGCTTCTGAGGGACCTTAACCAGGAAATGTGTACAGCTCCCAGTCACCACGCACAGATAATTAGTGTCTATAAGAAGAAGTGCCATTACCTTCACTCATGCTGAATGATGATGCAGTGCCATAACTGCAAAAACCAAGGGAAGGAACTTGCCCTCAAATGTCTGCACTGCAGAGGCGAGGTTGGTCACGCGCTGATGGTACTTCACACGGTGGTCACCTTGGCTATTTATTTGGTTTGTCTGAATGTGAGTCAAAGTACATGCCCTTGGTGAGCACTGCCAGTGCGTAATTTGCATTAATACAAGAAAGCAGTAAAGATGGGAAAAGCCTTAACACCCCCTTATAGGAGCGTTAAGGTATGTTGCACCAGATACAGTTATGTCTTAGAATAGTTGCAAGTTAATTATTTAACTATTTCTAGTAGTCACTGTGTTCTAGTTTGCTTTTTTCACTCTCATTCTGGAAAGTGAATTCTTACTTTGGGTTTGTCCTGATTTAAAAAAAATAATTTAAAAAACCAAACCAGAAAAAACCCCTCATACTGAGAGATTTTGAGCTGTATGATTCACTTTTGGTTTTGTTTCATTTGGTTTAGTCTTTTTCTTCTAATACTTAATCAAATCTTTCACTTCTCATATTCTGTGGATAGGTTCAAAAGCGTTTTTGTTTATCTTATGTATTGTTCCATATATCTGTCTTGAGCCATGTTGGCTTCTCATGTCATTTTGACACTGATTTACTGGAATGAACTTATATTTCAAACTCTGCTACCATTCTTTAAATGCCTTCTATTCCACATTAACATTTCTCCACAATAGTTAGTTCTAATTAGTTTTATCCAGCCTGTTTGCAAATCTAGCACAATGCCTTCTGAAAATAAACATGCTGAAGAATATCAGATATTTTAAGATAATAAGTGATTGAGTGACTTTGCAGTTGGTAGATCATCTATGTTTTATGTGTGCTTGTATCCAATTATATATGTATGAAATAATCATTTAAATCCTAAAAAAAAAAATTAATTAGCTGATCTGCTTCAGAAACTCTTATTTTTCCTTTTTTTTTCCAGTGACCTATAGTAAGTAGAGTTTCAATGGCTTTCGAGTAGGTCCTAGATTGCTATTAGGATGTTCAAAAGAGCTCTTGTATTCCTATTGGCGTGTTTTGATGGCATTCTCACTGCCCTCTGATATGTGTGTACCTGTCCTTGTCTTAATCTTACATAGGTTTTCACCTCTTCTAGAGAAAACAAAAAGCTGCGGAAGTGCCAGGGTATCTTTATAGGCCTCAGTGAAAGAAACTTGCATATATGTGAACATTTTTATTGTGTTTTAATCCAAACAGCTGAAAAAATTTCTTCCTCATCTGTCTTTCATGTGTTGCAGCATACATGTCCTCTACTGCAGCAAAAAAATTCTACAGGGATGCTTTACTCAGTGTTTCTTTGTATTTAGGAGGATGGTTTATAGCCAAATTTATTTTAAACAGTGCCTGTAGGTGTAAATGAGCATAGGTACATTAAAAGAGAGAGAAATAAAATACATTTTTTTGGAGCCATACCAATTAATACTCTCTGAGGGTTGATGCATTTGCAGTGTGCTGTTCTGATCTGTGTGGTTGTTTTCTCTCTCCCTTGTATGTTATTTCTTCATGGTTTGGTGGTCTTGAGGTATGAATTTTAGTCAAATAAAGTTAAAACTGTGATTGTTTTATTACTTGTATTACTGTAACTCTTAGGAATCCAAGTCATGAGGCACAATTTCAGTGTCCTAAGCACTGTACCAGCACTGAACCAAAAGACATTGCGAAATAATTTACAGCACAAGAAAAGGGAAAACACATGGGTGGAGGCAAAAGAAGGACTGCACGCAGGCTTTATTGACACCCAGGATGGGACCGGTAGAAGTCCTAAGAAGTTTCTTCCTCCTCACCCTCTGAAATGTCAATAGGTCCGTTAGAGAGATTCCTCTCTTCCTCTCCATTTTATCTTGCTGATAAAGAGAACATAAAAACTTGCTGGCTGGCAGTTACATTTTTAGAAGACATCATGGCTGAGGAGAGCTTTGGGAGGGCATTGTGAGCCAACTAGAAAGTTAGAAAACCCTCCCAAATACAAGGAACAGCATGGGAGCATACACACAAAATTTTTGGCTTCTATTTGTCTTTTAAAAAATGAGCTGCTTGTGTTGTGGGTGAATGACAGGAATAAAACTTCCAGCAGTGGGTGAGAGATTGGGGATATTGGGGACTGTAGGCTGTGAAGAGCTTTGAAAGTGAAGATGAGTCCCTTGGAGTTTGTTGGCATGGAGAGAGTGTTGGCTCTGCTTTGCAGTAGTGCTTTGAGCTCAGCATGTGCAGGGGCAAGTCTGTTGTCAGGAACAAGATATTGTAGTAATAAGGTTATGAGTAATGAAGAACTGCGCAGTTAGAAGTTTTAGCTGTGTGGATGGACAGGAGAAGTCTTGTATAAAAAGAGACTTCAAAGACTGCATTCCAGAAACTGGGTTTGAATGGCTGTCTAAGAGAGGTGTAAGTGCAACTTGATCAAAGCAGACTGTTACACCTTGCCTGAGTAGATATTCACAGTAAATTTGGCACTAGTGTTTTTCATCTCTCTCAAATTTTCAGGGGGGTCAGAGCACAAGTGAAACAGGCTTCATCTGTGCAGAGGCTAGTCTTCCAGGTTTGACTGGAGAGCAGTTGGAGAGGTAAAATTTTTTTCCCTTTGCACTATTATTGCTGCCTATATATCCCCATCTTAGTGCCTGCTCGTTCTACCCTAAGTCTCAATTACCAATTTCATAGCACTTAGGTGACCTTCTAATTCCAGTGTTTGGCTTGTTTCCTATATGCCAGAAGCTAGTTAGATACAAGGATGACACATGAATGAGCATACCCTTGAAAGAAGACAATTTTGGGATAAAAGAGCTATGGCAGTCTCAGCAAGAAAATTCTGTCTTGCTCAACTCCTCTGTGTTGTACCATGGTATCCAAGAAAAGATTGACGCTGCTGACCTTTCTTTCCAAACACGTAGGACCTGCAATTTAGCCAAAGCACTCAGGTTAAAGAAGCAAGCAAGGCACCACCCAGTGCTCCTTAAGCTGTTACATGAATGTTATATGTTCCTGCTTGCATCATGCAGCCTCATCCATGTGCCTTGTTATGGCTTCATTTGTGCCCCTTCGTGGCTGTAAGAAATGTGAGCGACTCCACGCGTAACTGCCTTTGCTGAGTGGAACTGAGGAGGCAGCTCTGTGAATCACGCAAGCATCAATAATAAAAAAAAGAGGCATAACAAGGAAGGGATGAATGTGGTTCTGGTAACGCAGGGATGGTTTTTATCTGAGATTGCTCTGAGTTTTACCAGGAGCAAGGTGAGATGTGCCGAACTGAAGTGGGTACAGGCAATCTAAGACTTTGCTTGCCCTCCTCGAGCCTGTGTTGCAGTTAGGCTATGATTTGCCCCTTTGACTAAATTAGAAGGGGCTGGGCTTTCCTCACAATGTGTATAATCTTTTTCTGTTTAATGCATTTTTGAAATTTCATTTTAAAATGTGTCTTTGGAGATGGTGTAATCCTGTCCACAAAGTACATCTGAAAATTTGTCATGCAAATAAAAGTAAAACTTTTGATTTGATGCTGTTCTAATCAATACTTGTTAACATTCTAGCATGCAGGTAGCGAAAGTATAAAAGTATGGTGTAATGCAGTGGAATGCAAAAGTATATTTTCAGTTCTATTCTAAGAATGCAGCAAAAATAGCCCAATGTCAAATGCTATTCGAGTATCATTTCTTAATGTGTCTGATGCACTTACTCTTTATGTGAGCCCACTGATATCTTGCTTATGCCACAAAAATTTAACAGTATCTATTTCAAAAATATTTTTTTTGCCTCTAGGTGTTCTGAATTAGTTCCTTGGTTTCATTCTCAACTACTTACGGTTTTTGCAAGGACTGATTGATGGTGTTCCTACCATCATGTTGTGTAAGAGGATTTAACAGTTCTAACTTAATTGCTCAGTATACATTTTACAAAATCTAGTATCTCTGCACACTTTCACATCTTGGTGTTACCATCTTGCCAAATTGAGAGAAGGCGGCTGTAATAAATTCTAACACTGGTATGTCTGGTTTGATATCAGTAGCAGACAATACTAGAAGAAGTAGCAACAAGAAAGCTACATTAAAAGCTTCTGTAAACCCTGACAGACTCTGCAGTGGCAAAGGCAATACTGTGTGAAGTTGAATTTTGCTCTTCACTGTCAGTATGCAGTAATAATAAAGCAAGCAGACAAATGGGAGGAAAAGGTATTCAATGTGCTGCATATATTAAAATGAAACAGCATTTTTAGCTAAATCAGTTGATCTGTACATCATAGTAGAACCGTCTTGCTATATTGGCTGCAACCTTTAGCCACATCTCAGATTGCAGACTGGAGTTATGTACTGACAATAACCACACTGTTTCGCTGACTTATTTTGACAGCTTATGTCCGGTTACTTTCAGTGATTTGCAAAGCTGACATTTCCCTTTAGTGAACCTGAAACTCTTTTCTGCTGTATTGCCCAGATATTTTTAACATACCAGACAGTAATAAAAAGCAGAGAAGAGAGAAGAGGGCTTCATTCTCGCTGAACCCATGGAGTGGGTCTTATAGCAAACATGAGGGGCAAAAGAAGCTGTAGTTTAATTGAGGACTGGGCCGAATATGAGGACATTTGTGGTCAGGGGCATATTTTAATGAATTTATCATGCTACAAATGTCACGCTATTGTTTTGTTCCTTATCAAATATTCTTCTGATATTGCAATATTATCTTTCCTTGTGGTAAAGCGTATCTGATTTATACTGACAGCTTTCCTAAGTTAACTTCTCTGTGAATTCCCAGTTCATTTAATATTTTTTCCTCTTGCATCCCATACTTGAGCTACCTTTGTTCTGTGTCTGAAGGATAGGAAGCTGATAGTTATTTTATATTTCAAGGCTGCTTAATGTTTAATGAGGCTGAATATGTTGTAAAAAGCTTCAGAACACTCAGACTGGTTAATATTTCATGCCGATCTACAGAGACAACTATATTGATCTTTTAAGCATCTGCTAAACAAGACAAGGAATAAATTAGATTTTGGTCAGTTTGATTTGGCTAGTGAGTTAAATAGCTTTTAGAGCATTATCACCTTTTAAAATGTTTTGTTTCCAGTTGAATAAAGTAGATTTTAAAGGCGGTATTTCATCATGTCATTTCTCATTGCTCTTCATCTTGCCTATTTTATTTCAGCTGTGCTTGTGTATGTTATGAAGGGATGCAGAAACATAAAGAGAGCATATTTGCACTGTCTGCTTTATGCACCTGTAATTATACCTTCTGAAGCCATAGTTGAGGGGGCCCTACTTGTCTATATCGACTGCATTTTGGACCTAGGTTCCCACTATTAAGATAATGTTTATTTACACAGCAGTTACATGCCTAGAAAATTCTCTGAATACACTGCAAAGCCACATCACAGACGCAGTCTGATTTAGAGGAAAGCCTACCTTATCCCCAAGTTCCTGATTGTGACACGCAGTTTATTTGAATCTACTTTGGTTAGATCTAAGTTATACGTAATATTTGATATTTATACTGTGGTTTTACCCCAGAGGACCCATTTTAATGTGTGTATGCAATCTTCTTTTTTACAAGCTTTGGGATAGCAAATGTTAAAAGTTGATTTCCTTGCAAAAAGAGGGAAAATAAATTATTATATCCTTTCAGATACCTGCATAACTGTTCTGTAAACCTAATGCTAGTTGATAGAAAGGTTTTTGAAAGGGTTTTTTTAATACTTTTTTATATTGCAATAATTTCATAACCTTTTTGTGATGATTGTTTCCAAAATTCGCACGCAGCACATGCAGCAATTGTAGAGCTGATATAACAGAGATTTTTATCAAGAAACTGAGTGAGCAGCCTTGGAATAAAGTCATGGGGTTTGACTGTTAGCTCAAGAAGGTATCCTAGAATTTTAATGGTCATGCAACTACACTGAAGAAAGACCAATGCAGGAAACATTTGCTTCACAAGGTGCTAGTCTGACTAAATTTAAGTATAAATTACTGCATTTATTGTCTCTAGGAAAACTGTACTCTGTAGCCTACAAGAAGTCTACAAATATTTTTCACATATACAAATATAGTTCACTTTTAAGTGTTTTTCTAGTAAATTAAATATTCCATCTCAGTATAACCCTAAGTCTCTCTGTTCCACGTTAGATATATTTTTTTATTTATGAATATAGATAGGAATAATGGAATAATAGTATTTTTAGTATCTTGCATTTGGTTTCTTCATTTAACTGTACTTCGCTGTATCCAGTTCAGAGCAGATGTAATAGTTATGA
>Ga0181612_168175_pt1 | contig 13089 bp, 8 predicted proteins | sample HoacroProtozoa21_FD_119630 | JGI IMG/M metagenome (GOLD analysis project Ga0181612, IMG submission 119630) | Hoatzin crop microbial communities from Cojedes, Venezuel. Combined Assembly of Gp0051906, Gp0051904, Gp0051908
AAAAAACCAAAAAAAACCCAAAGGTGTGAGGTGGTTACATACTTCTTAATTCTTTCAGATATCACACTTGCATACAAAAATGCTGGCTTTAATGTATTAGCCTTCTGATGCAAAAGCCATACATGTTCTAACAGAAAACAAACCCACGTAATCGATTGCTGAAATGGACTTCCTAGATACATCTTTCCTTACAGTTGAAAAAGGTAAGAAATATACGACTAGCCTTGCTTAATTGGCACCACACAGATTAGGAGGATTTGAAAGTCCTCTTATAAGGAGACATGATGAAAAAGAATCCCTTCTCCCCACTGTATTAAGAAACAGCTAGCTTAATAAATTGAGGAGAATAACACAGTTCATGTGAATACCCACTAACAGTACAGAGTTTTAGATTATTGGTCCAAATGCTACTTTGATTAATTCTCAATTCTACTGAAAGAGGTTTTCTATACCTGATTTCTATATAGCGTTTCTTTCAGGCTGGTAAGAGCATGAATACGAACATCCACATTCTCATGCTGAACAGCTCTCATAGACAGCTGCAGTGTTGTCTGCAGGTCAGTGCTTTTGGACGATTCCTGAACAAGACATGACACAAGAAGTTCAAGTAAAAAGCAACAGGAGCACGGTTGAGCAGCATCTCCAACAATACAAGTGAGAATACATACAGACAACTACCTTTCTGCCTACATTCTCGCCTATATCCATATAGCACTGTATTCCTGTCTATGTTTTTAAATGTTTATCTCAAAAAGGTGCTATATTTACATGTAAATACAATAATGGTGTAAATAAAAATGATTAAATCAGAAGAAAACGCTTTGCTTTGAGCACCTCATTAGCTAAAATCAAATTAATTTTTACTTTTGTTATCTCATTCCTACGAAATAATTGCTGCCTCCCATGTATTACCTAATCATTCTGAGGGCAACCAAAAGAAATGGACCATGGACTACTCTAAAATAGACAAACTTTGTTACCTTTAAAGAGAATATGGCAAAAGGATCAAATTTAAAGTAGCTTCTCTTGTAACACATTCATTGCCACAGATTATACTGCTGACTTAATCTGGTAATCTCTTTAGTCTCAACAAGATGAAAAGTGAGTGTTCAGAAGATGCTACAGAAACATGCATGGTAAATGTGAGCATATTTCACTCCTAAAGAAGAACCAGAACCTCCTTCAAAGTATTCCGGCGATACACAAATTCTGTTTTGTTGTGGAGGCAGATAAATACTATTTCTGCTTAACAATAAATTTTACATGTTTTCTTCGCTTGTCATGAATTCATTTGATGCATTAAAAATAAACAAATAGCTAAAAGAAGCTGTACCTTTCTGTATTCCTGAAGGACAACTTGAATTTCTTTTAGCTCTGGAAGGTCAGGTAGAAAATATATTTCATGTAAAAAGTCTCGTACTGCATCCCTAATAGTTACAAAAAAATTATTACAAAGAACATAGCAAACATCCATTAGATCAGAAAGATCTTTAAAACTCATCCAAAGAAAGCAGTGAAATGTAATGACTAGAAGAACAAAGGGTTAAAAAACTAAAAAAGGTAAATTCCATGCATTATTTTACATAATTAAGTATACATATTAAACTATTTGTTTGATATTACTCAACTAAACCACAGGTGTTTGTCCTCTATATGTTAAATTACTTTCTCTTTTAAAGACAGTTCTTTCTAAAGCTTTCAAGGCTGCCATTCACCTCTACCAGGTTTGGCTCTCCTTATTTTGGACACTGGCCAAAGGGTGAGAATAATCCCATTTGATGTGAATCCATTCCAGTTTTCCTTGTAAGAAAACACACAACCAAAAAGAGAATTCTGTGTTCCTGACATGAAGGAATCTCTTTCAGTTTTGCTACTATGGGCTTCTACAAGAGCCTTATTACTCCTATTGCCACCTTTTATTTTAAATACTGTTGCTATGATACAGGGCAAGAAAAATGAAAAGCCAACATAAGTAATCAAGATATCAACTATCACCAATCCTAAAAAGAAAAAATAAATCATAATTTTAAGCTACTAAACAGAAGATGAAAAAGAATTAAGACTCGACATTGTCTTCAAAAAGGTTTTCACAAAAATTCGAGTCTTTTGTATTAGACTTTGATTTTATTTTCAGTTGGTGTGACCACTTGTGAAGAGGACGTATGAAATCTTACTCAACATTAAATTCTGTGCACTTCATAATTATCACTCTAATTATTGAAAGAAACAAAGAAGTCATTTCCTCTCTATTTCCAGCTCTGCACACCTCTCTCTAGCTTAGAGCAAATGTTAGCAATCGTTGCTATTCTGTTTGCGTGCCTTGTAGAGGGAAGTCATTTTCCATACCAGCAGAAAAAAATGCAGATATCTGAAAACCTGGCAAGGGCAAGTGTCTGAATGGGTTGTAACTTGGCCATAGCGTCCTATACTTTTATAAGGACAATATAAAAGCATCTTTTCAGACAAAGCTATCACCTGTCAAATTTCAAAATCTCATCGCCATTTAAAGAAGTGGGACTTTTATAGAACAACATACTATTCTGCAGAAAACAAGTTTTCTCATCTCAGTGCTGGGCAGCTTTAATTTACTGTTATCCCCATTCCTATTCCAGGATTTAATCCACAGAACTGAAAATATTTTGTATGGTACCTGTTCTCAACTATGAGAAAGTAAAATACTGCTGTAGTTTCCTTTGGTTGGATATGTATCAGGGGCAATAACGCTACTGTCACATGACTAAGCAAGGAGCCAAGGTATGAATGGTCCAGACTTCGAACAAAACAATCCCACGCTCTAAACAAGAAAAGACAAAAAAACAATAGTAATCAATGATTCTTCTCTGCATAAAGATACTTCAGGTGAGTCACGAGAAGCATTTTAAGTTATTTCAGCACTGTGGTTTAAATTATTGTCTAGAATAAACCAAAACAGTGTATTCAAGGACAGAAATGGCAGGTATGTCACTGTTTGGGTACACTATCAGTTCACCTGCAACAGAGTTCTGGAAAATCATCCTTGTATCTTAGAGCTGTTCTTAGTGTAGTCATCATCTTCACTCTCACTGAGCTGATGTGTTTGGGACCCATGAGCTTCATTAAAGACATAAGACTGTTTAAAGCCTAGACACAGAGAAAAGTCATTTTAGGGTATTACTCAGTATAACATATACAAGCCATATTTTCTAATAAAATCAGGCTACCCTGGCTTAAGAAATCATACCCTATAAGACATCAAGACCACAGAGGTCCCTTCCAACCCCTACCATTCTGTGATTCTGTGATCAAATTAGTTTGATGTTTCAGTAAAGAATTTAGGGGTTAGAGGAAAAGAGAATGAAAGGGGATCTGTAATGACAGGATTGTAACAGAAGTCAGTATTTAGCCCATTGATAGACTGATGAGGGAAGAACGTGGACACCACAGGAGTTCACAGTTATAGAAGTTTGTTATAAGACACAATTGACTATGTGTCCAAAGCTTTAGAAGCTGAAAAGAGCAGATTTTGAAAATACAGAGATAAAACCCAAAACTTGCATTAAAAAAACCAAACAAAAACCAAACAAAAAAACCCCCAAACACCAACAACAGCATTGACTCCTAGCAGAAGTGATTGGTAAGCTTCAGGAAACAGGTAATGGCTCAGTTGTCAATGGGACTGATAAAGGACAGAAGAGAAATACTAAGATGCGGAAAAAGCAGGAGATACTTCAATCACAGTAACACTACCAAATGAGGTAGTACAATGTTCAGCATGACAGATCAGTAGCACAGGAAGAAACCTGAGCTTGAGGAAAGGTAAACTCACCAAGAATGAAAACCAGAACAATAAGAGATATAAACAACAGCAGGCACAGCAGAAGAAATGCTATATAGATGAAAAATTCAGAAAGCGTGAAAATCTAGGGCTATGAAAATGAGAGCATCTCAGCGTGAGTATCTGAGAAACAAAAGCTTGAAAGAACACCAGAGAAAATGCAGTCCACCAATGTAAAGATTATATACATCCTAGCATTGAAAAATTCCCTACAGAAATCATCTGGACTACCTCTGTGAGGTGTCCAAAAGCCCTGTCTTGTGGTTAGAAGCACTACCTCAGCAGAGCAGAATTTTCAGAATTTGTTTCAAGGTGCCTCCAATTTCTCTAAATGCTCTCTACTGTAAAGCTGAAAGGAGCTGTTCCATGAGAAGTAAAACAAATCAAGCCCAGTTTCTCTTGGATTTGCATCTTATTTTCTTTAGTTTTGCCCTTGGGTGCCCTCAGAACCCCGTTCCCTGCAGTAACTCCAGTTTTCTCTCATACTTCATCCCCCACTTTTGTTTCTTTCACACATACAAAACATACACTTGGATTTCTCCTCTAAAATTGTTAGTTTGCTGACTTGTTACATATACCATGCCTGCCTGAAACACATACATTAGCTGACCATTAAAGAAACAAAATTAAACAAATTTTTGAGTTTACACAGAAGTCCTACCCACAGTGAGACCATCAGTTTCCAAGAATCATGTGGGAACCTTAGTAACTTTGAGACTTCAATGACAGTTGCACAATCACATAAGTAAATCTGGAATATTAAAACAGCCCTTGCTTATCTTTGTTTTAATATTCAAAATTAAGTTTACGCACCATTTTTTTATCCTCAATGCCAACACTGGAGCTTAGTAACTGCATGTTAAAAAAAGCCAAGATACCAAGCAGCTTAGGTTGCAGATAATCAGCCTGTGGAGAGGAGGGGAAAAAAAAGTAAAAAGCAAATAATCTTACTGTTAACACATTCCTAAACTTAAGAAATTAAAAAAGCAAGTATGAAATGCTAATTCTAAAAGACAAATGCATACACTGCGCCTTAAAAAATATCAGTGTTAATGAAAGACATCCCTATTAGGCTGTGGGGTTTTTGTTTTGATAGGATTTGGGGGTTTCTGGTTGGGGGGGGTGTTGGATAGTTTGTTTGGGGTTTTTTCCTTTTGTTTTTTTTTATGTGTACTTGGTATGTATCTCCCTATTACAGGAACACTTAATATGAAATGCCAGCCCTTCCTCCACTTTTTGCCTCAAATAAGCGATGTTCAGAGAATGTCAAACTGCCTTCACTCTCAGACTGGAGAAAAAAAAAAAAAAATCACTGAACAAAACTGAACATGAATATTTTGACGCCCTTACCATTTGTTCAGGTGATGTTATTTCTCTAGGTCCCTGATAGGGATCATCATGAGATGCAAATGAAGCCAATATTGATAAACCATTGAAGACTTGTTGATAGTGTTCTCCTATACGCAGCAGTAATTCATTATGCAGTCCCTGGTAGTCCTGTCTCAGCAAGCTGCCCAGTTCTATCTCAGTCTCATTCTATAATCAAACAGCAAAACAGAAACCAAGTCTTCATTTCATCACAGTGAAACTAGCACACTGAGAGACGGGAGGTACTGGACTCTGGTTGATTTACCCCAGAAAACAAAGGAAAAGCTTCCAATCAGCTCAATGTTAGATAAACCAAGTTTTTAGAGTTTTTAAGTTTGCAAAATATCTTACAACAGTTCCTCAGAGCCAATGGAACAGACTATAAATCACAATAAGAACAAAGCTTCTGTGTATACAATTTCCCCACCTGTGCTTTACAAGATCTTAACTTATATAAAGCATAAAGCTCACTATTCATCAATTGTTGCTCCTAATCTGCATGTGTAATAGACCAAATGCCAGTTTACCTTGAGGTAATGAAGCGCCCGCTCAAGCTCATCCTTGGAGCAGGAACAGACCAAATGTGAGAAGATGTATTTGAAGTTATTGATTAAAATCTCTCTTCGGTTTACATTCAACTGTTTTGCTATGACTCGAATAAGTGTGGAGGCTGCAGGACTAGCCTTGGCTGCAAGGTCAGGAAGCAAAACCTGTAGGGTCCGCTGGTAAATTAAGAACAACACTTAATGGAAAAAACAAACAAACAAAACACCCCTCCAAAACCCCAGGGTTTGACTTTGTTCCGTTTGTGTCAGTACAACACCACACAACTCTGGTCATACGTATGACCACAGGTACGAATAAAGAAGAATTTTTAACGAGATGGAAATACCCAGTAAAAATGCAGATAAAATAAAAATAATTACTTAAGGAGGTGCTTCATCTAATCAATATTGAGAAACATGCAAACAAAAAGCAAGCTAGCATTTTATGTGTCCATCCACATTCTCCACAAAAGGAAACCTTAAAAGGAAAAAAATCCAAGTCCCACAACAATAAAAACAACACACCCCCATACAACAACACTCCCCCAAACTATCAGTCAACTACAACTCTGCTTACTTAGCGGTTGTGCATTTGCCATCTACCAACAAGCAAAATAGAAGTATGAGTATGAAGCCACTTAGGCTTCAAGTAAAACAGATAACTAACCAGATCAAGAAGAGATCTATCCACAGAACAATAGCTTTCTTCATTTGAAACAAGAAAGCAGACATCATGCAAAAACCACACCTTACAAAGAATCGCTCCAAGTACACTAAAATAGATATACTCAATGAGTACTCTAGACGTTAATTAGTTCATCTGTCATACTTGAATTAGCACTGTACCAACACTAAATCCTTGATAAAACTGTTACTCTGCACTTCAGCTCCCAGTTGCAGCAACCCCGAAGTATTCCATATTATAACAAACAACAGCAACTAGAGAAAAAAAAATTCAGATCTGTGACATTCACAGAAAGTTGTGGACTGAAATAGAAATCCACAAGCGCATACACACATAAAATGTTAAAAAAAGTAGAAAGGACTGACCAACTTACTGAGAGAAAGCGATTTAGATCTGGAAAATCAAATACATTGGCGATCTCAGATAACATGTCCAGAGCCACTTCTCTCTGGTGAGCAGCTGTTTGTTTCTGAAGCTCATTACCCTGGCATGGAGCACTCAATACCGTCATCTGGCTGGAGTGCAGGGATTCCACTAGAAACTAAGCATGAAGAAATATATATTTAGTATTATTTTTCTTTTTCGCTCCCTGAAAATAAACACAAGAGTTTTGCTCTTCTTTCTATGCATCTGTTTTTCTTTCTTATTTCTTGCACATAGATCTATGATTATTACTTTGCGATAGAACTGGATTATCATCCACTTAGTAAGTGCATTTAATTTTACAACTCTGGATTCAGAGACTGCATTATTAAAAAAATATTCAAAAGTAGAAAAGTCTGCTTTCGATAATTTTCTTTTAAACAGAACTTCTGTCTTTAGGTAACGGTGTATAACAAAAGAACAAATCAATCATGTCTGTATTATGCCTGTGAAACACTGGCTTCAATTGCAATTTTAAACCATTGCCTCTTGTGGCAATAGCACTACATAATGCAAGAAACTATACAGCCTCTCTATTTCAAAATGGCAGCATCTAGGGAAAAAAGCAAAACAATACTGTTGAGGGGAGCACGACCAAGTCAAACATTGCCTATTCTTTCCTGGATATTTGTGGTTTTCTTTTTTCCTCGTTTTTTAAATCATTTCTTTCTTGTTCTATGAGATTTCACCTTGTAAAGTACTGTAATTTTTACCTTTAATACCATTTTCAAAATACACGAAAAGAACCTAAACATACGCCTTTCTAAACCACCAACTCGTTTCTTTTTACCTGACAGATAGGCTTCTTGTACTGACTGAAAAAAGCTTGCAGTTTTATGGACTTTGCTGCCGCCAGGGATCGAATTTCTGTGTATGCTGCTCCAGCCACAGAAGCTGACTTGGACAATAAACAGTGTAACAAATGCAAGAGGGCAAATGGTACCAAATCTCCTTTTGATGCCCTTACAAAGTAAGCAGAAGAAAAAGAATTAAAAAGGAAAAAAGAATTATTGAATTAATGAAATGACTTAAGAACACATAATGCAAAATGACTCAGCACTGTATTTGCATAGCTTATCTGTACTTCCTGTGACAGGGCAGAAGAAAATGAGGAATATTCCATATAAATCAACAGCTTAGTACAGTTGCAAGGGACTCTGGACAAAGGCTGGGCTTGAAATACATAATTTAATCTTCCATTTACATTTGAACAAAAAGTTACTTTGCATCACAAACTGACACCACTTGGCAATTTTCAAGATACTATCAAAAATACCTTCCAATATCTCCTGTTGTGAGAATCAAGGTATCTTTAAGCTCATTATTTCTTGATATTTTGGCATTTGTATAGGCCTCTTTCATTCGTGAAACAAACAGCTAGAACACATGAAAACAAAACAAAAAATATTAGTGTTTGACATGAGTGAAACAAAAACCATAGTAAGTCAGGAAAAACAACCAAAACCAAACACGAATTCACCTCTTTTATGAATCCATCTTCAGAGTCTAAGGATTCTAGTATGTTCTTTATGCAGTCACTAAAAGCCACTCTTACATCTTTGTCTGGATCTTCCATTAGATTTAATAAAGACCCAACAAGAATCTTCACACTGGACTCATCAGTGTTAAAATCCAGATGCTTACAAAGATGAGGTATATTTTCTATAAATGCTGGGTGGCATGGGTTGGAGGAGGAAAGGAAAAAATACTTTTAATGCTTTATAAAAACCTATGGAAGTGCACAGAACAGTGATGTGAGTAAGCCACGAAGCACACTGTATTTTTTTTTTATCAAAAGAGTAAATACTGTCTAACCAGACAAGCTACTTAAAAATCAGTTTTTATCATGTATTATATTTCTAGATATAGCCATAAACCAAAATTAAGCCAAGGTAGTTTAAAAAGAATATCAATGACAACATCAAACATTAGCAGTGATATCAACTGAAACACAACATTACAAGCACCATCATAGCTATTAAAAAAAAAAATAGAACAAAGGAATGGAGAAAAGTACAGAAGTAGTGACTTAATACCTCATACAGAAATGCGAAATGTTAATAATGGTAAAGCCACATACCTAGCTTTACTGAACTGGATACTTTGTTCTCAAGAAGCACAAGAAACGGCTTGAAAATGCAGGCTTGCACAGAGCAAGTTTTTTCATGAGCAGAAGTCACATTAAGGTTGCTACATAAAATATTGTAAGTAACATGTTTAATAGCAGAGTCTGCTAAGGAAGGTTGTACACTGAATGTACCAGAAAGACAGCAAGATAATTTCCCAACTATAGCAGCGCAAGCCTCCTTGACTAGCTCAGACTCATCTCTGATCTGATTTCTGAAATGGAAACAAAAATGAAACAATTTTAACACATGATTTACCTAGAAATTTGTAATTCTACATTGTCCGAATTCTCTAACTACACTGAAAGTACCATTAGGACATTTTAAGGATCTGCCTCACTAAACTATATTCTTCCTTTTCAGATTACCCTCAAGTTCTATTAAATGTTTGAAGTAGCACTGGGCATGGTGAGTCTGGCATGTCATAAAGAAACTGAAGACTAGACACAATACTAGAGAAGACGAAGATGTATATACAAAAGACAGAGAAATTGGAAAGATTTTAAGATACATATGAACAAATATCACGTATATTAACCGAGGAAGATATCTCTTTTCTCCTCCTTAGTTTAAATTTGTTAGAAATGGGGTCTTCAACTAGTGAAGTAACTTGTATACTGACACGGTAAGCAAACACTATTCTATCATACCAACATTGTAACTTACACATATCCTGTTATAACTCATGATTTCTGAAATTGAGATGTAGCAAATTCTGTACGAAATAGAAATAAATATTTATTTTTGTGCTTATACTACATTTCTATTTGCCCATTCTTCTTTTTGCATGAAGACAGAAAGGCAGCATTAATACATACAAAAGAGCTTTGGGAATCATATTGCAGGACTGCACACTTGGTGGATGAAGCAGGAGAGAGAATCCTTTAACACAACTAGCCCGAATTACTTCATGTGGACTTTGTAGTGCCCAATGATAAATGGATTTTCTCCAATCCAGACGAAAGTTTCTTGGGAAGAGAGACAAAAGGAACGCACAATGTGACTGAGTTTGGGGTGCTACAAAGAAAAAAAAACAAAACAAAGCAGATAATTACTTGATTTAAACTTCTAATGTCATCAACCATCACAAGAGGGCAAAGAAAATAATTTCACTTCAGAACAATCATTCCAGAGAGATATTAGGTTTTCTTTACTTTAACATACTTACAGAAACTCTGTGCAGTTTTTTGACTCAAAACTAGAGGATCAAACTCAAAAGCACATGGTTTAAAAGAAGAGTCATCAGGATGGCTGTAAATCCAAGGCAGAGACAGCAATCCACATAAGTTATCAAGAATCTGATCACCCAGTGGAATTTTCACTAGAGGGGAAAAAACCAAACCAAAACAACAACAACAAAAAGATATTTTTGCAGCTCTGTATAGTTTATAAAACAGATGCACATTTCATGTTCTTAATTTGCTACAAAATGTTATTTTTTTCTGTCAAAGATTAGTATCACTATTCCCACATGTTGATATCCCACATTTTAGACACATAACAATAAGTTATGTAGTGCCACATAAAAATAACCTAAAAATTTTCTTGACACCATGTAAAATATGTGAGTAGCAGAACAAATACAACTTCGGTATCTCTGGATTTGTACGAAGCCTCTCAGGTGGACTTTAGGATGGCTAGTAAGCTGAATTCATCCTACCACTTCAGTCTTAGTCCTCCATCCAACTAGCTACTTTTAAAACCATGCAAGTACTTAATATTTTTGGTACACTTCCTGCATGCCACATCTGCTGAAGCTGGTCAGAAGCTCCGAAATCTTTCACTGAAACAGAGATAGTAAGGCATGCTGCCTCTGTGCATTTTAAAAAGAAAACTGGTAGAAGTTTGTTTCTTTCTTGCACTATCCCCATGTAGTCTCTTGTTGAGATAAAAATCAACAGAAGTACAAAGACTAGAGCGCTTCATTTGCATTACTTTTTGAACACGATTTCCTAAACAGAGAAGAATGCTCTTTTTTTTATTTAACTTTTTTTTTGTACAGGAATTGGAGTTCTAACACAAGATCTATAATTTCAGTACCACTACCACAACAGATGAATTTAGTCAGTTGCATTCCTAATTTACAAATCCAATAAAAGACTTGCTAGTTTAAAGGACTTCTCACCTTTTGCATACAGCAAAGCATCAAAGATCTTCACTATTCTGTCAATCACTTGTTCTAGGTTAACAATCTGCGTAGCAGCTTCTAACAGGTTTCTGCAGACTTTCACTACTCTTGTGATAAAATCAGAGGAAATCCACGTGAACTGTATATTCACCACTGAATCTGAAGAACTCGGAGTATTCTTAGATGTGTCAGAGCTACATGGATGCGTTACTTTCTGATCTGTACTGTTAAAATAGAAATCATATGATCAATGCAACAGACTATAAACATTTAGTATTGTATTGCTTGTAAGCAAAGTTACTATGAGAATCTACTTCTTCAAAACATACAGGAATTATCCAATACTTGTCCTGATACATGGGCAAGCATTAAAGTAATCTACACAAATCATGGTAACAGTTAGAAGAAACTATTAGTCTCATGGTTTCACCTTGGTACCTTTACCTGGGAGAATTTGTTGGGGGAGAACAATGAACTATGCACAAAGCAGCTAGTCGCAGAATTACAGCAATCCCTTCTACAGTCTGAAGAATATCTGCTGTCAGAATGTCTTTCTCAAGGATAAATATTAAGGATGCAGCTTTCTTGGCGATGGCATTCCACAGACAGCTCTTCGATTTCATGTTTACAGGACTAAGTCTGTAATTTGACCATATTAATTATTTTCCAACATATACTTATTTTTCAGAAAAAAATAAATCATCACAGCAAAACCAGAACTATTCCACATTGGATATGGGATTAGGAAAATACCAAATGAAGCTTTAACTTAAAATGTGCTCTTTGGGAGAACAAGACACTAACTCTAAAGTTAAGTCTGCAAATCAGACTTATCTGAAAGGCTGTAAAGGTATATAACTCTACAATCCTTGTAAGGTCATGGTGACCGGGGTGGTTCCTGATGACTAAAAAAAGACAAACGTTACACCCATCTTCAAGAAAAGCAAAAAAGTGGATCCAAGGAATTATAGGCCTGCCAACCTAATCTCAGTCCCTGGGAAGGTTATGGAAAAAGTCTTCCTTGAACTCATTTCTAGCCACATAAGGGACAAGAAAGTGACTGGGAACTGCCAGCACCTATTTACCAAGGGCAAATCATGCCAGACTAACTTGATTCCTTTCTACAATGAGGCAGGTAGCTCTGTGGATGAAAGGAGAGCTACTATTTGGAGGATCTCAACTGGCTGGAAAACTAGGCTGACAAGAACCTCATGAAGGTCAACAAAGACATAAGAATAGTCCCGCAACTGGCACAGAAACCCCCGTGCTACAGAACAGGCCGAGAGCTGACTGGCTAGCAAGCAGCTTTGGACAAAATGACACAGTGGACTTGTGGCAAAGTTGAATATAAGAGCAACGTGACCTTGTCGCCAAAAAGGTCAGCTACACACTGGGCTGTATTATCAAGAGTGAAGGCTGATCACTAGCCCACACCTGGATCGCAGCATGCTGGAGCCAGTTTTGAGTGCCCAAATACAACAGAGATCAACATGCTGGAGCAAGTCCGAGGAATCAGGGAGCTGAAGCACAGCACAAATAGAGGCTTTGTTCATCTGAGAACAACCTGACTTAACTAGACCTGCTTTAAGCATGTCCAGTGCCACAGCATAGCCACATACATGATTCTGTCATTCTGTATGTATTCTCCCAGCTTTTCTGTTTTCAGTGTGTAAAAATGAAAGTAATTTGCATTGAACATACTAAAAATATAGCCTCTTTAACAAAAGTTTGGCTTAAAATCATCTGTAGATTCTGATCCTTCAAAATATCATTTAGATCTTTGTCCAGAAGATCTTTCAATGTGACTTACGAAGAAACTGCCTCAAAATTTGTCATTTGTTATTATTCACTAGTCAAATTACTATAGAAGTAGTAATTGAGTAAGTGTCATACTGTACTGGTGTAGGTGATTTCTTTGGATGCTTTGTTAGGCTTAGTCGTCGTCTTTTCTCTGGAACTTCATCACTGCTGCTGCTCCACCCATCAGTATCAGAAGTATC
>Ga0181612_175414_pt1 | contig 13088 bp, 5 predicted proteins | sample HoacroProtozoa21_FD_119630 | JGI IMG/M metagenome (GOLD analysis project Ga0181612, IMG submission 119630) | Hoatzin crop microbial communities from Cojedes, Venezuel. Combined Assembly of Gp0051906, Gp0051904, Gp0051908
ATTTCAGAAATGGCATGATGGCAGCATCAGCCATCTAAAATTATTTGAGGAGTTAGTGGGTTTGCAGCTCAGTTCAGGACTGATGAAAATTCATAATATTGACACTACTTCACAAGACACAAACAGCAGACCGGAGTCACTTACCACAAACCCGCAGACAAGAGCTGAAAGATTTAGGTTTACAGCATGATTTGGAGTCCAAGGCAAGACAGACCTTAAACATGTATTTAAGTCCAGCTGGTTTTAAAGGAATGTAAAGGACTGTTTTAAAGTTGCATTTAATATACATTTTTTCCTGGTTTACGTTTTACCATTCACTTAATTGGAAGCAACAGCCGGGGCATCAGGCACAGAATAGTTTAGACATGTTCACGTAATGGTGACAAAGCTTGACTATCTGGCCCCTTAAGATCTTAAAGGGATTCATGAAGGACAACGTTCTGCTTTGGTCTGTGGAAAAAACAGATAGTATGCATTTGTGTAAAGTTAAAATGCATCTACCAGCTGAGCTCAGTTATTACCCGTATAGCTTTAAGGTGCTTGCCTGTGCAATAATAGCTGCTCTTAATATATAACAGAAAAGAAGCTCTTGTACCTACAAGAGAGAGGCCTGAGTCTCTAAGAGACGGGCTACCTCCACTCTTACACCACACACCAAAGGGAGACAGAAGTGGGGACCTTCCTTGATGCACAGGCTGGTGCCGTTCAGAAGCAGGCGTAGCGGGGGCCGTCTGCTAAAGAAGGTAGCCTGCAGTAAAGGGGGTATAAGCTCTTTTTAGCACAATTGATGATTTTTGTCTCTGTGCTACCCAGTGAGAGGATTCTCTTCTGAATAGAATGCGTCCTAGTGCTTGCTCTGGGGTGGTGGAAGCTTCCAGGCAGTGCAGTATTGGTTCCTGAAGCAAGCATAAAGTTTTAGTGTGTGATAAGTCTGGGACAAGGGAACAGGAGCACTTTGCCTATGATGCTTAAATACTTGGCTGTATCACAGAGCTTAGAGTTATGATGTGAGAAAATATTACCGTTCCAATTGTTTACATTAAATACCTCCACATGAGAACTATCTGTGCTTTTCCTTACCAAGAATGATGACAAAGCAATAAAATTCCAGTAGGACATAACAAACGTTAAAAAGGTAGGTCAGATCCTGTAAAGAGCTTGTAGTGCAAAGCTCTTTTTAGATTTTCACACCTTTCCCAGATCCTCTGAATCTAAGCATGACTGTCAAGTTGAGCCATATGCTTTTTAATCTTGAGAAAGACTGCATGCAACTGTTCTTTAGTCTTTTGTGATGCCAGTATTGCTTTTCCAAGGGCTGTCAACCATTATTCATTGCCAGAACACTTTAGTGTATAGTTTGCTTGAAGAGTATTTCAGAACATTGTCCTCTGCATTAGGCTGTGATATCTTTCGTTCACTTAGCCTTGATTTTTATCTGTGCCTGTTTCTATTTGTTGTTAGTGTCTCTGGTCAACTTGGACAAATAATTACAGTAAAACTCTGCAATTTCAGTTTGTAGTTTGCTCATTCACCCATTCATACTTCAGCTCCAGCTTTTATGCTTTGTGTAACACTGCTGTACATAACTTCTGTAGGTTGGCATAATAAACTATGTAAAGATTCTATGAGCAAGGAAATCCTTAAAGTGGCACAGAGCCACTTTATCAGCTCCAGTACCAAGTCTCTGCCTGATTTCCGGGACAGTGACATATCACTCATTCCTCACTGCTGCAATACCCCCTTAGGACATTCTGAGCTGTGCCAGAGATCAGTGTTACTTCTGCAATGCTAACAACAATTATTCATTATTCTTTATGATACAAGGAATCGGGAGCACCCAACAAAGCTATTAAGCAGCAGGTTTAAAGTGAACAAAAGAAAGTATTTTTCACACAGCACATAATTATATTGTGGAGCTCATTGCCTCAAGATGCTGTGAAGCTAAAATTATAAATGGGTTCGAAAATGGGCTAGACAAATTCATCATTAAACACAATGGCTGTGTGCATTCTCTGGCTGAGGAAGAGATTGCTCAGGAAAGTCCCTGATTGCTAGAAGCTAAGAGGGTATGCTGGGGAAAGATTCACTCTCTATTTGCTCTATTCTTCATACTTTTTTTGTAAACATCTGCTACTAGTACTGTTGTAGAAAAAATAATGGGTTGTATGAACGTCTGGTTTGACCCAGTATGGCTGTTAACACACATAAAGAGGAAGAAAATAAATCAATGCTTCTGCAGATACAAAGCAAACAATGTGATGTGAAATGGTACCTCTTTTTTTTTAACATGCTGGTAGTCAGTTCTATAGACCTAACATCACTTCGGTTTATGAAGAATGCAAAGAGCTCTTTAAGTTAGCTAGCATCCTCTGTGTTTTCTAGTTCTTTTACTTTAGTAGCTGTTCTGGTCCACTCTTGCTGTTGGACTGTGAAATGCACGATGATGAAGAAATTCAGTTGTAAAATGTTTTTATTTAAAATGCATGTGGCTGCTATGCTAAAGCCTAATCCTTGAGCCTTTATTCTGAGTGGTGCTTTATTCTGCAAAGAACCTTGTTTATATTAATTAGGCCCTTTCAAGAGAGTCGTGTTATTTACAGTACACAGAGGTAGTGGAATTAAACTCCTGGTGTGGGCAGTAAACCACTTCTTGCCTTTTGGAGGGTAAAAGGGGGACAGTTATATGACATTTGAAATTAAACAGGTTGAGCTTCCAAACCACACCAAAGCATTTGCTTTGGTTTTGCACTGGGGAAAACATTTCAAATCTAAGCTAATTTGGTGTCTTGGTATTTTCCTTGTAGTTTTATACACATTTCAATTTTACTGACTTTTTAATTGTCTCTTCTTTTACAATATCACCAGCTTGAATTTTACGTTTTGATGGTTACATTGTGAATCAAGTCTATAGAACCAACAGTAGCTAGAACTTACAATAACATTTGAATTGAAGGAAAATCACATAAATCGCTCATGCTTTTTGTATGTTTAACTGTAGATCTGGTTAGAGATTGACATATTTTCCCTCCATTTGTCAGTTCTTTGCACAGCATTTGTGTTTATTTTACTGGTATTTGCTAAGCACATGTATCTCTGGCACACAAAGAAAGCTAAAAAAGGTCATGCTATCTGCAGCATTTAGGGCTTCTATGAAGTTTAACTGTTTTGTGGATTGCTTTTTATTTCTTGTTACTGAGACAATGTGTTATTTTTTGGTGACATTTTTTCAGAATGCTATGATTCTGCGATCAATCGATTTTTAAACATTGCTGAGGCAGAAGGACAACCTAGTTAGGAAGCAAATGTCTCTCCTGTTGACATAACTAGGAATATGTTTTCTTTTAGCTGAAGTATGCTACAGCAGAATCACCTTAAATATCTTACAAGGGATCAGGTTGGATTTTTTTTTAAATAGCCCTGTTCCAAGGGCTGAAAGGAGTGAAACTACTAAACTTTTATCTAGCTACACACTTACACAGAGGTCTGCTTGTGCTTACTCAATATTTCCATTCATTCCCTGGAAGTGCTCCCTCTGATACCAGGAACCTTCCCCACAAATAAAGCTTTACCTTTCACTACATCCCCTCCTAGATGTGAGGACCCCGCTACTTACGTGCTGACTGCCACAGGAGGGTAAGGTGAAAACCTTCGTAGTCCCATAGCTATTGCAGGAATATTTGAAAGCAGGGAGATAGTGCGGAACAGTGATTCTGCCTTCAGTGGAGGTGATGCTGAGTGATGTGTAAGGTGTGCTACAATTTTTGTGTTTCCCAACTTGGTCCAGCCCCGACCTACCTTGCATGTCTCACCCAGGTTCTGCCATTGCCACCTCCTTCTCCTGAGCGCAGCAGGCAGGATAGTGGGTGGGGGTCCTCCTCCCTAACACCACGAAAAGTGAGGAGCAGGAGGTGGACTCCATTCCTGATTTACTCCTTTCAGCTAGCAGTACTCTTCTTTTTTTCCCCAGAAAAACAGTGGAGATGTGCTGACTGGGGAGGGCAGAGTGTGGAAACAGCTGTGGGAAGGAGTTACACTAGGGTCGTGATTCTGTGTATCTGGGATCAAGGGAGGAAAAGTTCACCTGTTTATGTGTTCTGTTTCCCCAGTTTTGCAGAATAGCAAGTGCCAGAGTCCCTGGGAACCTGACTGACTAATCTAGAAGTTTAGTAGTAACATGATTTTTTTGGTGTCATGAAAGGTCTGAATGGTGCTACCCATATGACTGTTTTAGTGTGAAGCAGTGTGTTGGAGTGCTCAGGCTTAGTAGTGCAATAATACTAAAAAGCAAAAAAAGGTTGCTTTCCTCTCTATTTCCGTGGAGAAAAAGGAAAAAAAATACAAAAGTCAAAAATACAAAATATCAAAAGTGCTATTTTTAATGCCCCTAATACACACTACAGTTTAAATAGCTGAAATGCATGTGCATAAAGCAATGAAGCACTCCATTCACCATACAGTTCTGCCCATGCCTGGAAAAGTTTCGGCATCTTCTAATGAAAAACAGGAAAGTTCACTTGGTTTATGCTAAAATTCCAGTTTGATCTGGTATCATATCAAGTATTTGTATTTTAACTGATATGGCAAGTTTAGATGCCAACTATTATGACTGAAATGAAGTTGCTGAGAATGGTAACTTCCAAATTCAGCTACCTAATGTGAAAAAGGCAAATCATTCTGTTTGGGGGCATTGTCTCAGATACACTTTCAAATGTATTCTTATGGAACTAAGATTCAGCTTACAGAGATTGACTTAGAGCTGGGTGGGGAGCCAGAGTGGGACATAGCACCACCGTGTTACATTGACAGATTTGCACTAAATCTAGGCAGTTTACAGCTACTAAAAGGTTTCTCCTGGAACCTTAATTGTTGTTAGCAGTGGGATACTGTAAGTGTGGGAGAAAACCAGAGCTTAAGGTTCACTGAGCCTGAATCAGTTTTACTGTATTTTAGTATCTTACTCTCTTTTACTAACTTGGCTATTTTTGCCATCCATGTGTTGCAGAGCCTCTTTTGTTTTAGAAGACAAATCCTTTCTTTTAACTTATTTTAGGTAATTCTAGGACATTTCTAGTTTCAGTGCAATTTGGACTGAAACCTAATTTTAAAGAATACTATGTCCCATGTCGAGCAAATTGCTAGTATCAGGAAGCTGTCCTAATCATTGAGATGCCAGGGAAAACTGCATTGTTGCAATGCAAAAATCTGCATTGAAACAACTCCTGTATCCAACATTAAAAGATGTTTAGACATTTGTTTCTCTTCAGCTGAGGGAACTGGGATTGTTTAGCCTGGAGAAAAGGAGGCTGAAGGGAGACCTCATTGCTCTCTACAGCTACCTGAAAGGAGGTGGTAGTGAGGTGGGTGTCAGTCTCTTCTCCCAGGTAACAACTGATAGAATGAGAGGCAATGGCCTCAAGTTGTGCCAGGGGAGGTTTAGACTGGATATTAGGAAAAATTTCTTCACCAAAACGGTTGTCAAGCACAGCAACAGGCTGCCCAGGGGAGTGGTTGAGTCACCATCTCTGGAGGTATTTAAAAGGCATATAGACGTGGCACTCTGGGACACGACTTAGTGATGGACTTGGTAGCGTTGGACTTGATGATCTTAAGGGTCTTTTCAGGCCTAAATGGTTCTGTGTTTGGTGAGAGTGTACTCTGCCCCATCATCCAGGTCATTAAAGTAGATGTTAAACAGGCTTCCACCCACTATCAACCTCACTGACACTCCAGCTGTATGCTCGCTAGTATTTGTCCTCCCTAGTACTCCAGCTGGAAGTCTAGTCCCCACTGAGCTGACGTCTCTGAATCTCATAGCAGTAAATCTTCCCCTGTTGTTCAAATGGTTGTTTATCTCAAAGTTAGAACCTCCACCAAATGTCAGGACTGGAACGCTTCAGTACCAAGTGATTCTTGTCCATCTAGCTCACTCTTCATCATTTTATCTAGTTCCCTTGGCATAATTTGGCACGTAGAGTCTAATAATACTTTTAATAAGAAATATGATAAATATGGACTTCATTAGATTATTTTAAACAACTAGTAATTGGCTTAATGAGGGACAGATGCCTGGAATCTTTGTATTGTCTTGTAAGGGAAATATTTATACAGAGACTCAAATTTTTAGAAGTTTTGTTTTAGGGAGGGATGCGGAGAATAAAGGCATCTGCTGCTATTCAACAGAGCTTTTATAATGTTGGCTTGCCTCAGTTAATCTAGCTTGAGTGCAGTGTTCTAATGAAAGAAAATTTAGAATAAAAATGTAGAGCTGCAATATATATAAATCTTGAAATGTCCACGGAGAGCTGATAAATTGCAGTATTTTGCTCAGTTTATGCAAAAGAGAAAATGAAGAAGCAGATTGCAAAAAACAGAATTATACATCAAGTCATTAAACCTCAATCTTCATTACTGAAGAATTGTTTTGATACTCAGCAAGATGATAATCTGAACAAAAGAGTAGCTAGGTGACATGTTCGCAAGGGTCCTACACAGCAGGAAAAAATCCGCAGAATAATGTCATGGGTGTGGTCTAAGTGCAGAACTATGATTACTCCTTTTCTGTTCTTAAAACTGTGAAAGTAAACAGTATTTTGTGCTGGTTTTTTGTCTGTGACTAGCCCTTTGTTTGTTGCATTTCTTATTTCATAATCCAGTTGTGTCACATGGACTTTGTAACTTTTCAGTTAGCTCCTTTACTCCATAAACAACTCACCTTCATGTCCTCACCATACTGTCCTGTAGAAAAAAGTCTGTCCTGTCAAACAATGGCACTTTGCTTCCCTTTTTTTGCTGGATTATGTTTTCTGTATTACATTTGGTTTATCATTTTGCTAAACTGTGGTTACTTGTACATAGCAAGTGTAAAACACTACCAAACTAGAGTAGAAGAGACATCCTTGTTGCACATCCGCCCAGTAAGTAACTGGTGGCACTGAAATTGCCATCTCCATCATTATTGCTGGAGATGATAGATTTTTTCTGTTAGTTAGTCCAATACTTATTTCACTTGCAGAGTATATTCTCTGAATGCTTGCTGTGTGAGTGATAAATAAGAAGGAAGAAGAGACATTTGCACTGGGACATCAGCATAAAAATAGTAGAGATAGTAATGGGATTGACAGTGAAGATGAGTGTAGCTGTCAATTGTTAACCTAATCATTTTTAGCATGCTCGCTGTAAACTGACAGACAACAGCGCTTCGATACAGCCCCAAGAATACTTGTTAGAAAGAAGAGTGTCTGGTTAGGCGCGCTAATGAGTAGCAGCAGCTCACCAACCTGAGTTGTCCCATTTGGATGTTTGAAATGTATGTACAGCAGTTTCTAATTCCACAAGAGGTATCCCTGCAGAACAGCGTAGCAAACAGTAGGCGCAGGGACTGGATACCAGCCAGGAAAAGTGGGAGGTAGGCAAGTAGCTTTAGATAGAAGGAGACCTTTTTCTTTAGAACAAGGAAAGTGCTGGGCTAAAAGTCAAGCCTAGAGGAATGAATAATTGTCTTTACATATGCTAGCAAACAGTGTATTTGCAAACAAGCAAAGCAGACATCGAGGCACCAAAGTTTCCTGTGAAGATCAAAAAATGTAATGAACCAGCACAAAAAGTGCTATTCTTTTTCTGAAAGGGCACTGCAAGTAGACCCTTATCTATTTTAACGTACTCTACTACTCTTACTTCCCATGAAAAGTACTGTCTTATCCACTGGGAAAAACAGTGTGCAAAATATTTGTGTTCCATCTGTGCATGCCAGTAGACTCTGGCTTTTATCCTGTAGTTTAATATAATGTCAGTGTCACCCTGTAGCAGAATTAAAATCTTATTATGTGAGCTTTGTTTCTTTCTTATCTTCTATCCAAACTATATTAACTAGAGCGGCCTAGATACCCTTGTGAAAACCCTTGAGGCTCACTTAGTGAGCAAAATCTGAGGGGTGCTTTATCACTTCTGAAAGGTTAGATCAGCTGTGTTTATATTACAACTTGGATGATGATAGGAGGGCTTTTGTTCACTTTTCAAATTCAACGTTTGTTTGCTTTTGTTTCGTTTCTCCACATGCGGTTTTCTGTTGCTTTGGGGAATTTTATTACGTTCAAGGTTTTTCCAAATTGTGCGGTTCTAAACCAGAAACAGCTTGTCTTTACAGGGGATTTGAAGATGTTATCAGGTTTTCTATGCTTGGGTCAGCTGATTATTTAAAGAGTCAGGCAGTTCTTGTGAATTCCGAGCTCAGTGCACTGTCTCAATTACAATGATTTATTCAGATAAAATCAGGGAAGAATACTACTGGATTAGCTAGAAATGTGCCAGAAGTCACCTTTGTTGTCAGCGTATGTGTCCACCAGTTCAATGTTGATCACCTTTCATTAGAAATAATCTTCAGCAAGCAGATGACAGAAGTGCACAGGTATTAAATAAACAGTACCTCTTCAAATAATATAGTTGCTCATAGTAGTGTCCTGACCTACAGTGTCAATCAAGTCATGGAAAGTAAGTATTTTGCAGTGAAAAGTAAGGATTTCCCACTTACTTCAGAAAGAGTTTCTTGGAATCCTTAAGCCTTGTTTTGTGCATTACAAAACATATGTAGGCAATGAGTGGAGTAGCTCTCATCAATCACTACATAAAACATGAGTAAACAGAAAATTATGATGACTACATCAGAAAACTTACTACTTCTGTTAATTGCACAATATTGTTTTTCTTCTGACGACTAAAAAATTTTTGTGTCTTTTCTTCTTCCCTCTCTTTCTCTCATTCTCTGTGTTTTTCATTTTCATTCATTTCTTTTTTCTCTTTTTTTTTTCTTGTTATATTTGAAACCAATTGCAAACTCTACTATAGGAAGAAAAAAATCTGTAGTTCTTGCCTACTTTTTTCATAGCAAATTGTATCTTTATGCTCTGCTTTGGTAACATTTCGTTAGCTCTTTGAAACCATTCACTGGGGCAAGATTTTATTATTTGTAAAGTCAATCACGTATCATAGTGCTAATCTTTAGGAGGAAAAATGGGTTAGACTCTGAAGAAATACTTACATCTTCTATTGGTTTTTTGAATTAAAATTTAAAGTGCACAAAAATATCCCAAATAATATTCTCAAAGCTCTAAGGTACATAAAAACACTTAGTAGGATCCACCTGCCTGCTGCGTTCTGAGTTCAACAGAGAAAATCTAGGAGTGATGTACTTCTGAGTTTTAAGAAGTATTGTGGAAGGAATATTTTGCTTGGCAGAAAGACACTTGAAAAAGAGTTTCTTGATTGAAAATTAGAAACAAAAACCAAGAAGAGACAAACCTACGGTTTTCCAGATTCGAAAAGAGTAGCAATGCACAAGCATACAGACATGCATATGTAAATGCAAGTAACTTGGAACAGAGACAAAGGAAATAAGAAGCAGATTTGCAGCTAAGGAGGAAAGAGGAATTGGAGGAAACCGCTGCTAGGTAAAACAGGAGGTCAGTTCCTTTCCTCTGCAAAGCTTACTCAGCAGGAAGAGGCACAATATCAGCAGCAGCATATCAATAATAGTAACAACAAGAAAAACAATGTTGTTAACTTTGCTGAATTAAGTCATAGTTCGGTGGTTGTAATGGTGCCTTGGATACCTGCATTAGGTTGGAGTTGATGTCTCTGCCTTCACCCAGTTTCTCAATATACCTCTTCTTTTTGGCCTCATTCAAACCACATCATAGCGATCAGGCTGAATAGTTCCCTTCTGTCCAAGACATTTGAGGTATTTACATGTTACCCTTCCGAAGATGGTATAGAAAAGTTAACTTTAAATTTATCTTAAAATCCTTATCTACACATTCAGTGTACTGTATGTAACCTTGAGTCCTGCCCCTTTTGTGTAAATACATGTGTCTGGGTAAGTAGGAATTGTCATGAAGGAAGAAATAGCTCTGCACCATCTTTTACTCATGTAATGTGCAATTAACACGTGTAATTACATCCTGTGGAACAATGTAGGGTGGAAGCAAGAATATAGCAGAGTTACTGAATAATGAAGCGAATAATTTTGTTCACAAAAGAATGGATAGTGCCTATGTGGTGATCGATGTCTTTCTGTATTTCCTCAGAAGAGGTTTCCTATCAAAGCACAGAAGTAGTTGGTATTCAGTGTAGCCTGTGTTCATTCGCTTTATGTTTACAGACATTACAGTCACAAGTGTTGCTTAAGTTCGCTGTCTTCCCAAAAATGTTCAAGGTAGGACAGTTGTGAACAAGCAAAAATCCCACATGCTGTACATGAAAACTATTCGTTAAATCCTCCAAAAGCAGAATATCTATTTTCATGAGAGGAAATAAGCACTGCATGAGACCAACTTTAATTTTTTTACGCGCAAGTTAAAAATAATATGTCTTGCACATTAGTTACAGCTTAAGTGTGCATATTGTACCCAGAGGGTCCTTTCTATAAAAAAAGGATCATAAAATCCCATCAACATACTATATTTTTCTGGTGGAGATATATCAGGAAGATTAATGAATTTAAGTTATTGCTATGTAGTATGCCAGGGAAGAAGTTTTTAAATTAGAATTTTAATTGTACGTTCTATTGCAGTCCTCTTACTAATTCACATTTTGCCATATTTCTAAAATCTTTCCTTATGCAGAAGTCTTAAAGAATTTTAAAGGAATGGAAGTAATGGAGTTTTTAAAACTTAAGTAGGTAAAGTGGAAATAGCCCTGAAAGCCTATAGAAACTAGGTTATCTATCAAATTTTTAGATGACTGCAGAATCTATAAAGATTTCTATTCCTGCTATTGAATCTTACAAGGGAACTTCAGGTGTGGCAGTGTTAGATACCAAGATAAGAAATAACGTCAACAGATCTCATAAATAGGTTTGTTTAAAAAATATATGGAAAGTAATTCTTTGTTAACTATTACAGAAGTACTCCATGACACTCTCTTTTGCAGTACTGTCATGGTTTAAGACGAAATGGCAATTGGTTTTTGGAGACTAAATGTGCTCAGCTACCAAAGTATGTCAATCATAGACATATGCAATTTTAAAAATTGAATGACTTCCCTGTTCTGCAGGAGAGGGGACACGGTCCAGGAGAGAAGTCAGGGTCGGTCTGTGTGGTGGTTCCAGCCATGCTGTGCATTCTCCTACAGTATCTCTCAGGGGCCCTTCTCCCTTGTCCTTTGGATCCTCTCGCCGACCAACCCAGCCAACCCAGGACACTGTCAGATAAGGGACTCAGTAGAAAAGAATATGTAATTCTTGATTATCTTGTTCAAATGCACTTGGCGCCTAAAAACTAGCTTTCACCGTGGCTGGTACTCATGATCTGCTATTCCTGAAGGTATGCAACACCTTCACAGCTGTCACAGTGACTGACAAGTCACTTTCATTTAAGTTACTTCTCTGTTCTTATAACTGAGCTACTCTCTTACCCTGTAGTGTTAACTAAATTTCATGTGCTTTTGCTAATGCTCGTGTCAACTAGAGCTAACTCGTGCTAACTGCTACAAGTATCTATGTCATTAAAAATACCACATGAAAGCAGTTCAGTCATTTTAATATGTTTTCATTATGCAGCTGTAGCTTGACTAGACTGGCCAGCCGTCCAGGGAATACCAAAGCCTGTGACTTTAAAAGTACAAATGTATTAGAAAATACATTAATTGGAAGCATCTTACTGCTGAAAAATGAGCACATGAAAACAGTGACAGAAGAAATACCAGATTTTGTCTTGCCACGTGGTCCGAATGTGAAGTCATGCTGCTGTTACTCAGTGGGGGAGGTAAACGGTTCCCCTTCCATGTCAGCATTCAATGTAGGCGGCGACTATCAACGTTTAGTGTCTCAAAGACCAGAAATACTTTTACTTTCCTACTCTTCTCCTGTGTGATGTAGACTAACCTAAATGCACCTGGGACGGAAAAGACTGTTTCCTACTTCTGGCTATGCAAGCCTTTGTGAATTGATGTTTCTTTTTTTTCATGTCAGTTCAAGGAGGCACAACCACATTTAGGAGCATCAGGAACAATATTAGAGAGTTGTTGTCTGTCAGGCTATAACTGCGTATCTGCTTTAAGACTGATCTGCACCTTTTATGTCACACTTAGAAAACCTTATGTAAACCAGCAGCCTAATTTTTCCAGAAAATTCCAAACAGAATGAGGGAGTTCTGGCGATAACATCAATATATTCTGTTTGCAACAGTCTTTATTGTTTTTTTTTTCCTTCAGTGTTCAGACCTCGGTTACAGTAACACACTGGTAAGTGCTTTAGAACTGCTGAAGGCAGCTTACATTGATTAGATAGATTTTCTCATTGGCTCTTGCAACAGACAGTTTTCAAGGGCAGGCATAGTAAAATGGTTTTTTAAATTCCATTATTTGAAAACTGGACATAATTCTCAGTGATTGAAACTGACAGAGAAGAAAAAGCTGATGGTGAATATATTCTCTAGTGGCATGCTGTCATCCACAAATGCTTTCAGTGACCAAAGCCATGATTGAAGTATGAAGAGCTGCTTGCATACAGTGCGTTGCTATCAGTGAAACCATTTACCACTGCTCACAAACACTTGGGGTGATCTATTACTTGCAGGTGATGCATTTTCAATGATAAAAACTTTCCTCAAAGTGACTAGAAGATTAAAAATGTTGTTTCATAGCTTGGACCTCTGCGGATTTCTTTAATGACTATCAATGACTCTTCCTTCTTAATTCCTTAACAATCTAAATACTCAGTTGTCAACAAACTGAATGCAGTTATTTCAATTTTCTATTTAAAAAAACAGTTAATGTTGTTAAGTAAAAAGAACATCCTCACATGCCAGCTATTTTGCAGATTCTGAATACTGAAAAAACTAACTGACATATTACTGTACTCATAAATCTTGCACTGTTCATTAAATGAGCCTTAAGGTCCTTGTCCTCCAAACATTTATGGACTTGCTTAAAATAAAATGTGTATTTATAGGGTTTGTAAAAACAAAAAGAAGAGTGTAAGGTGACACTAGGATCTTAACTTGGAGTTTAATGGATGCATTTTTTTCCCTCTGTAATCTCCATATATAAAATAGACACAGCAGTAGTAATGGGTGATATATTTAGGTAAAACTAGC
>Ga0181612_148158_pt1 | contig 13087 bp, 10 predicted proteins | sample HoacroProtozoa21_FD_119630 | JGI IMG/M metagenome (GOLD analysis project Ga0181612, IMG submission 119630) | Hoatzin crop microbial communities from Cojedes, Venezuel. Combined Assembly of Gp0051906, Gp0051904, Gp0051908
AAAAAAAAATCTTCAGAGATGTTCTGGACTTGAACTTCCGCCATAAACAACCTCCTTCAAGCACCCTCCATCTCTCACTGAAATCTCTGAAGTCAGCAGGAACAGGGAACACGAATTTTCGGCAGCTCTAAAAATAAGGCCACTCCTAAATGACTCTAAGCACAGCTGTACGAGTTTGATAATCCTGGCCTTCAGCTTTATTTTTATGTCCTAACCCATCAATTAGAAAATGACAGTACCAGAAGGCTGGACAACTCCTTCTCCGCACCAGGGCGCGTGACAAGCACAAGAAAAATATAAATGCTTGAGCACAGGGCTGATTCAGGTAAGTGGGAATATTTGGCGAGTCTGCCTCAGAAAATCCCTGCTGAATAATGATCACGGAAACACCGCTAGCAAATCAAGCATTAGCTGATAGCTCCCTGCTCGTTACTATGCCCTGCTCTTAAAACCACACGAAGCAGTTACCCGAGTAAGAAACAGCTTCACATGCTCCAGCCCTTGCTCGTATTGGATTAAGTACGCCAAGTTTTCAACACAGCACAGTTGTACGCAATGATCTGGAGTTGCACTAACACACACACACACGCAAAACCCCTCCTGATTTTAAAATAACAAGCAAAAGACCAAACAGCAAGGTGTGCCTACCCTAAACTGCGTTTTGGCAACTGAATCCTTTACTGCCGAGTTAAGCACTACTTCCAGTGGCTGAAATTTGAAAAAGACATATCCTAAGGTTTATTTGCCAGCGAGAAGCTGGCCTCGCACCGATTCCCTGCGGAGGGCTGAAATGCACCCCTTGGCAACTCGTACAAGGTAGAAACATTGAACTGCTTAAGGTTTACCGATTCGGTCCTCGCTTTTCTCTCTGAAGAAGCACCTCTCAGTGTCGAGTCAACGCATTTCATTCCGTTGAAACACGAAGACCCATCTGGTTACCATATGAAAGTAAATCTCCAGGTAATTAGATTCTAAACCAGCTGAGAACTGCATGCTTACGTCTTGCTAAGTATAAGGTAATATGAGCTCGGCAGCAGTACATCTGCATGGCTCACAAAGGAAGTCTGAGGAGTGCATTCAAAAAACATCAAGTGACAGTTCATGACATTTTTAGCAGAGAAGGCAAACTTACAATTTGTAGCTGCTGTACCATTTCTTCTCTATAGGCCAGCTCCCGCTTCATCTGATCTTGAAAATTATCTGCAAGAAAAAAACAAAAAGTAGATGCAATAATTAAAATAGACCACACAGCAGTATTCATACAAATCAAGTGAAATCAAACCCAATCACTACTGAGGAACTGTGAAGCATTACAAAGTCCTTCACCCAATTAAAACTCAAGCCTAACAAAAACTGCTTCTCTAGCAGGTGATGCTGTAGACAACAGAAAAGCTGTGGAAAAATCAGATTCAGCTACTTCCCAAATTACCAAATGGCGGCTGCGAAGTTTCTGTCGCTAGCATTCATTCCCACAGTGATCTTCGCTACGGGCCAACCTCTGCAGTCATTAGTCAAACTTCTACCAACACTGAAGAGAAGAGCAAAAACCGCTCTTCTTCGCTTTGGCATAAATCTGCTGACATCCATAAGGATGTCCAATATGTGAGAACAGAAAGCGTTCAAGGACGCAGGGTTTGATTTGTAGTTTGTAACATAAAGCTCCATAAACAGTGACGTGGAACTCGGAGGGGGACAAAGACTTTGAAAGACATATCCTAGACAGCCGGGTTAATGCACAGGCCAGCCTTCCTGCTCCAGCAGCTCCTCCTTCCCTTATTTTCTTCCTCAGTGCCCATTTCAGACAAAATTTCCTTTAGCAGAAGATTAGCTGCTGTTCTGTGTTCCATAACACTGCTTGTGGAGGGTGGGGAAAAGGCAGAAAAATATAAACAACACTACTGGCAAGAAACAAAGAGCTTGGAGAGTTACATGATGGAGACCCGGGTGCAATGATGGACCGCTAAACAGAAGAGGAAAGAAAACCCGTTCCAACCAACAGTGTTTTGATCCAGGAGACTGAAGCCTGTCCTGGACCATGGAAGCACCAAGGTGAATGCCAAGAGAAAACAGCACCAAGTACCTCAACACCCAGAACCTGGAGCAGGGCACTCAAAGGCCAAGGCAGATAAAATGGTTTATTTACAATGAACTAGTTAAGAGTTAAAGAGTCACGCTGGTTGCTGGGACATCAGCCCAGGACTCAGGAAGCCCGGGTTCAATACCTGCTCCACTGGACTCTGTGTGTCTGTCTCCCCGCGCCTCCTTTCATCACCACTAAAGCAGGAATAATAGCACAGCTTCATCTGCCAAGTGCATTGGGAGGACTGATGGATTAGACGACTGCGGGACACTTCGATAGCACACTAACGGGAGTCACAGAAACACCTTAATTGCAGTGGAAAGATTTGAGGCCAGGTGAGAACGAGCGGCTCCTATTAAAGCTCTGCGTGCTGCCGCAGCGCGGCGAGCTCACCCACTCCCAAACCAGCTGCATGGCCTCGCCATGACTTCTCAACCCCAAAAGCAGGAAATGGAAGGCGGGGAGCAGCTGTGGCACGATACGGTAAAGGATGGACCTTGCCTATGGGGAATGGGGATGTGTCCCCATCAAATGTGGGCATAGGAAGGGGCTAGAAGAAAGTACAAGGGGGCAGAGCTCTGTCCTCCTCTTTTGCACACGGATCTTGCCCTCTCTGAATGATGAGCAAGCTGTTGTTTAAAAGGCAAGGAGGCACTTTAGGACAACAAGAAAATAGCAATGAAACAAAGACTGAGAAAATTTGTCCAGCTGAAACCATCAGGATCCAGCACAGCCACACAGAAAAGGACATGACGACATTATCTTCATTAATTTCTTCAGATTTCAAGTAAATGCCTATGGAATTTTTCAGCCTACTGCCTCTACTCCAACTCAATCAGCAAAATAAGCCAACATAAATAAAGCAGGTTTGCAATTCCTCTCTTCCTAGCCCCGAAAAAGCCACACAGTATGAAAAGGTGAACCCTCCTGTCCTGGTCACTAAAGGCTGACAGATCTGTGCTAGCTACTATTGAGATCCTCCAGTTTCACTCCTGGAGTAGGCTATACTGAGAAATTATCCTTCTCTGCTCAACACTTCCCTCTCGATTGCCTCTTCACAGGCTCATCACCTCTCAGAACAAAAGCTCAGAAATCTTGCTCAATCCTGTGCTGCAAATGTCCAAGCTCACAGTGGAAATGCCGTGTTAATGGTAAGGACAGTGTTTTTTTCTGGCAGCATTTATCCAAGTCTGAATGCTTGCAGACAAAATCCATGAGCAATACCCAAGAGAAGAGATATGAATATTTAAATAGTTTTCTTAACACAAAATTAAATACTTTAACTAGCCAGACTACATCTCCGCCATTTTATTACCACATTGTTAAATACAGCCAGACAAAATGCGTGCCGGCTGACACCAAATGTACAAACCAGTCCAGGGTTCTGGGAGAATTTGCTGTCAGCTGTGCACAGGTGCTCATGTTTCTACCAGGACAGCAAATTCTTTGATTTTCTTCAAGTGATCTATCTTTTTTTACTTTCTTCAAGTAATCTCTGCATTGAGAGATCTTATAGGCAAAGGAAAAACCTCACCTGCAGCTTTCAAGTACAACAGCAATATAAAAAAACAAAGCTGCAAACAGCAGAAGACAAGGTCTGCTGTTTTATAAATTATTGCAGGCCACGTTTCAAGCAGGTACAAGAAGCCACGACGAAGTGTGTAGCATAGTACTGCTAAATAAGCTTGCAAGTAAGATCAGTTCATATTTAACAGTCATTTCCATGAGGAGAGCATGGAAATCAAACACCATTTACACACAACACCGCATAGCACTGCAGGTTTGATGCTACTCATGTTTAACGCCCCAAATGTGCTCAGTCCCAAATGCAAGACCCAAAAAAGGTGACTTCCAAGCTAATGCCAGGTAACCTGACAGAAGCGTTTTCAAGACAGATACAGCATTACCTTCCACATCTCACACACTGCGTCCCTGCTGAAACAGGGATGAATTTTCTCCTTTTTAGAAAACCTTGGGAAGACTTCAAAGCCAAAGGCTTCCTATTCATCCACCGAAAGCGCAAAGCACAGGGAGAACCACCACCACCCGTGGGAGTGAGAATTACCCTGGCAGTGTGTTCCAGTCCTCAGCAGCTCCAAGGATGGAACAGAGCTCCAGTTCCGGCAGCCACCTAGCCCAACGCTGCGGCGAGCCAGACTGGCATATAAAGCCCATTACCTGCCTGCTCTTCGCTCCTTCCTACAGCCTCAGGTGTCTCCAAGCCATGATAAATCCATCAATACTATTTCAATTTTACCTCCACTTTCCTTTAGTGGGATCTTTCCCTAGCTCCACCCCATCCAGTACCACCACAGGCAGTTACTAACTTGAGGAACCTGGCAAAACAGTTTCTAACACCTGACCTAAAGCAGCAGCCCTCTCTGGCAGAAAGAGCCTGGGACAGACTCTCTTTTGGAGCAACACACAGTGCTCTAGAGGACAAACCGCACTTCTCTTGGATTTTACACTCACTTGCTTTACTAAGACCCTTTTTCTTGTTTTATTATATGCGGGGGGGGGGGGGGTTGGTAAATCTAAATTTGTAAATAGGTTTTACGGTCACTCGTATATATTTTTTACAGCACATTATCTGTTTTCTATTTTAATCCTAAAGAAAATTGACCACTACTTTGCGGTACATTGAAACCACATATTTTTCAAGCCGGCATATACGGTCGCCACTTCCTTGGTCGGCCGTACGTGTTCTTTTCTTTTATTTGAACTGTATTTCATGTGGTTTAATTGCAGTATTTATTTACATTGCAATTACAGAGCATTAATTTTACTGTAGAAGAACAAAAGGATAAATGAGTGACCTGAATGGCAAAATTCCAAGATGCCATTTCGCCAATACCACACATCAATGTTCTGATCTACAGAAATTATTTGAAAATTACCTCCCTCCCAAACCCAAGTAATGACTGAATTTATACTGAAGGATGAAGTTATCCTCCCTTCATTAATATCTGTATCACCTCCGGCAGCTCTTCTCCTGTATTTATGAAGCTGTCTACAAATTTTGATATTTGGGCTAAAGATGGGAGTCATTCCCAGTCCTCGCACTTCCTTGCTTCCCTGAACTTACTCTGTCTGATGCTACAGAAAGGGGAAAAATGTATTTTCTTTAAATAATAGGAAATGCTGTCTGTGTTCCCATCTTTTCCTGCAATCCAGGGAAGTGCAACACTCCTCGGCTTGCCACAGTGGGTTTTGGCTGACTGACTTCACTCAGGGGTACAGGCAATGCTGGTTTTCATGAAGGAACTTGGAGGAATAACAAAACAGAAGGTTTCTGAACTCTTTTAAGAAATTATGGTAAACCAACATTTTGCATTGAGTGCTGGTCAGACATTTCAGTCACGTGGGAGTTAAAAGAAGTTAGGAAACTGCAGAAGAGCCTGACAATCAGTCTGGGAAGGTTTAAATGTATCTGTCTTGGTTTGCTGTGAGTCAAGCAACTCCCCAGTGCTCCATCTGCATCTCACACGAAAACAAGGGCACAAAGGAAGAGTTTTAAAATGCAGAGTTTAAAAAAGAACCCACAACATCAACATTAGGAAAATACTAAACGGAGATACTGTCAGACCTCCTCTAGACTTCACAAAGTGGCAAAAGGTGGGTTCAAACATGCTTTTTCCTTTAGGTTGCATTTAATACTGAACTGGGGGACTGTGTGGGCAGGTGGCTGCAGAGCTGCGACAGCCAGGCACAGGGAAGCCGGCACGACAGTACCGTCTCTGCGTGCCGCTGTGTTGCAGACAGGCAGAGCACAATGGAGACGCCCTCATCACTCCAGCTCTGTCACGCTACATTCACTGCATGTTGGAGAGCCCTTACTGTGTCTTCTAGCCTGTCCTGATGTACGTGGAATTTCTCCTGGAAGCACACTTTCCCTTGTTGCTGCCAGTGTAATTCAGAAGGCTTCAATCAATAGGTCTTTTTCCACATCCCTGTGTATACAGTTGAACTTTTCCGACAGCTTCATGAAAACCCTACCAAATGTCTGTTTTGTTTTCTTTTATTTAACACGTGCCCAGCACATTCCATGACTCCTGGATAGCAGCACCCCGCTCATCAGCTGTGATGAAAGGGCCATCTCAAACAGCCCTGATCTCAAGAGGAAAAACCCAAACATGTCTTTCTACTCCTTAAACACAGACAAAATCAATTCTCCAGCATCAGCTAGAACCACCTGAAGATGCCAGTACAGCACCCTGTCTTCAAAATCCTCCAAGAAGCTGCTTAAGACTACCGACATCACTGTACCCCAAGCAGCCCCAGACATGTTTCTGTCTACTCACTGTATTCAACGTCATCAAAACCAGTAAAACACACACCAAAACAGACATTCAGCTTCAGATTTTCCCTACAAATGACCTGCTCAGGCAGCCTAAACAGCCACAGCAGAAGTGCCATCAACCTCAGCACAACTAAGCCAAAGATCCTGCTAACACAACTGAGAACACACCTCTCCCATTTTAACAATCTGTCAACAACCAACCACCCACAAATAGCACCAAAACCACAGGTATGTGTCTTACTGAAGACTGGGAAAGATGCATTTCCTTTCAACACCTGGAATTCCTGTTCTAGTCTCCTCCGTAAGTCGATCTGTTCAAACAAAACCTTCTGGAGTTCATCTAACAAAGAGAAAAGAAAAGTGGTTTTGCTAATCTGTATAAATAGTTCTTGAAAGAACAGTTGCAGAGCAATTCATTACTATAAGACAAAATATTTTAGCAGTTCTGTTAAAATAAAAAAGTGTGTTGCACAGACCTACAATAGATTTTGTGCAGAAAGCCATGAATATAAATCAATGTAATATATTATTTTAAAGTATTATATTACAGTGTCATGTATTGATTGATATATATGCATTAATCTCAATTATATCCACCCAAAGGTCCATATATTATTCATATGTTACTTGACAAGCTTAAAATATGGTGCAGAACAAAAGTGCCCCCTATTATCCTCATATTCTATTAAAACAAAGAGCAGTTTTATAACGCAAGACGCCCTTATTTGTTTTACCTTTCCCCATGTTTTCTACATCCTTCTTCAGTGCATGAGGTGAATTGGTTTCTTGCGTGCGTTCGCCTTAAAAAAGTGGGGAAAAAAAAGTTATTGATTTACTGATACTGCTTTTTGTAAGTATCGTGCTTACTACGCAACTGCTTCAGAAAATCTGGAGGAAAAAAAAGAGAAAAAAATATACGGAAAGAGTAAGACTGAGGTTTATCTACATATCTCTGCATGCACAGCACCGATTTTTGTAGAGCTTGTATTTGCTTCTAGTTTAGTAAAATGTCTACCTACACCTCAGCCTCCTGCGGACGAAACCCGATGTCTCCTCCATACTTAGGAGAGCTTCCCTCCCATGTCTTCCGCCGAACTGATCCCTGCTTTCCCTCTAACCCCTCCTGAAAATGCTTTCATCGGAGAATGACTAGGAGCAAGCTGAGAAAGGGGCAGAGCCACCTTCTCTACAGCCTCATCTCCTCTCCTCACAACGGGAGGTCCATGCTATCTAGCTGGGCAGGTCCCTGTTCCCAAATCCACAGGCGAAATCCTTTTTGCACCAGCTTCTTCACCTTCACCGGTGCTTTATCACCTTCTAGAGCTCTGTGGCATTGGCTTGTTGTAACTGGATGTAATTTACACCCAGCTGAGATAAAATTGACATTAGTGGTATTTGCATCTAAAGGATACACCTTCAGGGTCAACCAATTCAGAGACTTCTGTCTTAGGTTGCTCATGTAAAGTTTTAATCATGTAGTAGTAAAGAATTTTACAGATAACAGAATTAGACTATTTCCAGATAATACGCATGCTACTTCCTTCAGCCCTTTTCCTTTACAAATAAAATGAAATAATAATAAAAAAATCTTCACAAGGTGTTAAGTTCACCTGGATGAAGGTTTGACTTAAATATGAACCTCCTGACAGAAGGTGTTATTTTCATTATCCTCTGGAACTGTAAAATTTTCGTCTAATTTCTACGAATGGGGTTTTGAAACAAAAAGCCATGAAAAAAATGTTTTTAAAAGAAAAAATACCACTTTAGCTGAAATTAATGGGAGATTTTCTATTATTTACAGCTGAAATACAAATGGACTCGCAATAATTAAGAAAATATTTGGTAAATAACCAATTATTGAACTAATTGGACCAATTTTTGGTTTAGTCCAGCCAGTAAATACACATCATTAACTCTACTAACGAGTAATCACAAGAAAGACATACATGTAAAGCTATTCATGTGTTTATGTATTTGGAAGAATTAATCACGGAGGAAACACTTTGGGTTGTTTTGCAAATGAAAAGCCCTAGCACTGAACAGGACACCATGCAACAGATAAGACAGCAGTTACTTAAAAAACTGTCACCATGCATTTGACAGCAAGTCATCACAATTAGCTAATTTTCAATTTGAATTAGAAAGTCTTGTTTCATACGCAGCCAGAAATCTTTTTGCAAAACGTTTATTTCTGGTTTTAAAAATCAACGCATTCTTTTATCCAGTAAACTTTAAATCCCAGTATGTGAAACATATCCAATAGCTATGCATTTTCACATCTGCTATCTCTTCCTTCCTTAAAAAAAAACAAAAAGAAGAACCACTCATTCAGGCATATACATTTACACAACTGATTTCTGGTGCCAGCAATTCCATTTCAAAAATCTGCTTACGCAACACAACGATTTAAAAAAATCATTTTTGTATGCCATTTGATATAAACAAAATATTTTGCACAGGTAAGTTGTCTCACCGCACTAAAAGAAACAAGAAGCTTAAAAATGCATCACCTTTTGGGCAGTGGTTTGAGGTGTTTCCGCAATATCAAATGGTCTCCTTTTTTTGAGTTAACATAATTCTGTTTTAAACAGGACTGCTAACAAAAGAAGTATTTTGTCAGCTAAATTAGGGTACGCAAAATCAAAAAGAAAGAATTTCAATTTAGGAAGGGTATTTACTGAATTACAAATACTAGTATATTTTTTCCACTCAATTTCTTTCATCGAGGCATTCTTTTCTGAACGTTTTATGTGCAGTTCTGAGGGATAACAGACTCACAGAAGGTAACTGGATTCTTCAGGGGGGGAGGAAGAGAAAGGGGCAGAGACTAGATCCTAGCACAGACCATGGCGGCAACACAGCCCTCTCCCACTTGCTCAGTTGAGCTTTCAGGGCCGTACGGTTTGAGGCTGCCGACTCGCTGGGACTGAAAGAACCGCATCAAAATGCAAACAACAGCACGTAGCATAAAGAGTAACTTCTCCAGCATCTGCAGCCTCCCTGCTAAGCTACCAAAAAGGCTTAGAAAATTCCCCATCCCTGCCCCCCAAATAAGCAAAGCACAGGATAGGAAAAGCGAAGACATTTAAAAGCAAAACTCAGCACATATGAGTTTTAAAGAATAATTGCACTGTCAAACTGCTTTCCGATGTTCAAAAAATGCCTTGGCATTATTATTGTTAATGGTAATAACAATCAGATGGGTTTCACCTTTCCAGTCCCCCTGAAAATGATAATCAGGAGCCTGCTCTTCTCTGTTTTTCCATACTTCCCAGAGGCCTCATCACGCATTGTGTACTGTTCTACCTTAATTGAAAGGGAGGAGGTATTGAATATTTAACCAGCTTCCTTTCTCTTAAATGTTAATTAAAAGCTAAATAGGTGTTTAAAAACAAACAAACAGAAAGCCCAAAGAATTTTAATCAGTCTAAGAAAAAATCACTTCCCCTTCTAATAGCTCCACCATAACTCTCTTGGGCCTTGTCTACACACGAACTCGTAGCAGCATTTAAAAAGCAACACTGAAAACTGTGCAGCCCCCCTCCAGTACAGCCACATAGGTTTTCTTTAAGAAAGGCCTATTTCAGTTTATTCAGAAAAATCAAACTATACCTCAACCATCTGCTGGCTAGGGGGAAAAGGGGATGAAGCATTCACAGCCAGCCTGCGCTGCCTCAGCTAAAGCTTTTGCTGCCTCTGTTCTTCCCTACCAGCTCAGGTGCACAGACACTGTTAATTCTGGAATAAAGGTACAGGGGTTGTATTTTTGGGTTAAATAAATGGCCGCCTTATCTGCAAGGTGAACATCCACCCATGGAGAAAAGCAGAAATGATGCCTGTGAGCAGACACACTTCAACTTGCTTTATCAGCACTCTGAAAACCAGAGGTCCCGATTTGTGCACCGACACAACCTCAGCTCTTGTGACGCCACTATTTTATTAGCACTACACCCACTGGAGTAGATAAGATTTGCATTTTTAATAAAAGAAATTAACAAAAACATTTCTAAATTTATCCTCTCCGAAATCAATGCACACTGCCCTCAGCGTACAAAACCAACCCAGACATAGCCAGGTTGCTGTCGGTAGCACAGCACGAAGAGGTGATCTCCTACAGTCCGTCCCTGGGAAGCTCCCAAAGCACTCTTCAAACAGCAGCTAAAAACTCCCACGCTGGCCCAGACAACTCAGCTACGTCAACGGGCAACTGATTTGCCCAGCGCTGAGCTCCGATGGGCCGGGAATACAACTCTGCTCTCCAGCCTCTCAGCCCCGTGCCTCGTCCCCAACTCGGAGCTCTCCACAACTCCCCCTACATCGGCAGCGCCAGACCGCATCGACCGAAATCATCCGCCCGCCCGCGTCTCAGCAGCGGCCCCGTTATTCAAGGACAGTACAGAAGTATCGCAGAGCACGCGATGCGGGGCAGCCAGCGAAGCCCCCAGCACCGACGGCCTACCATAACTTCAACATCCACCCGTATTTTTAGCTGGGGAGAGTACTCTCTGCAGACACAAAGACCGTAGCGGTGAAGATGCCCGTATCTTCTGGCTATATATATATACATTTTAAAAACCTAGGCAGATGCAAGTTGGCAGATTTTCAGAGCTCCAACGGCTCCATCTGTATTTGCAATTAATTACTCGCTTTAAGACACACAAAGTTCTTGTGTATGTCCTGAAGAAATCCTACCCTTACCGAAAATATTCACGCATTGTGTATATTCATGCTGCTTTTGGGGGGAATAATCAATAGAATAGTCAGGACTTGGGAAAATACGCCTATTCTAGGAAGCTCAATAAGCACCTTAAGTGCTTTTCTGTATTGGGGCTGATCCACACGTCTTACAAAATCTGTCAGTTTGCCCTGAAATTAACTTTAACACAAACTACTTCCAATTTTTGCACAGATAAAATCTAATTTATAACCTCAATTTAAAGTTTGAAACATGGACATCTGATGGAAAAAAATCCACACTGAAGTACTGATGGATTGAGAAGAAAACAGGATTTCAAACCGAACGTTCAAAAACTGTGAGCAACTTAACCACACGAAACGTTTTACAGAGACAACAAATCAGCTGGCTTTTTGCCTGAACCTTCTGCACAAATCTGGGAAGCATTTCACAACTTCATTCTAGAAGCAGGAGGGTGAGAAAGTTGTCAATTCTTGGTTGGTTTTAAATGGAAGGCGAGAGTCTCACCAGATTCCAGGAGATGCAGCTAAAAAAAAAAACAACCCAACACACCTAACATTGCGAGATGGGCAAAAAATAAAGAAATTCAACATTTCGCCCTCTTCTAATAATTCAGAGATTGCTCCTGAGCTCCTTAATAGTGACAGGAGAGAAAAAGAGACAGGAACTGTAAATAAGCACCCAGTCCAACAGTCTGCCTGTAGTTTTGTCTGTTGTGCAGATCCATGTATTTATACACAATCTTTTCTGCGAACACGCAGGACTCAGTCCCACCTCCAAAACTTCGCCTCCTCTTCCCCTGTTTCAACTTTTCACTTCTTTGCAAACACGTTCTGCGATAAAACTTTATGTCATCTAACTTCTGGATCCAATGCTTGACCACTTAGCCCAGGAAATGCTACACAACCATCCAGTTTCCTATATATAATAAACGCCAGGCTGTTTTCAACCTTCTACGAGCTACTGTAAATCTACAGTAATTGCACCAATATTTGCAGAGTTACTCTGGATACATATTTAAGAGTAAATGAAAGAAGAATCTAGCTCACCATTTCTAGCCTGAATTTTCCTGCAACACCTGCCAACCACCTTTGACAAATGAAAACCCCAAAATGGGGAAATTTTGACAAGATTCGAGAAGCTGATCTGCAGCTGTTACTAACACCTAATTTTAGAGCTCCCCCTTCTCATTACAACAGATAAAAAATTAGACTGGTTGGGGAACAGCTTACAGAACTCAACTCCTCTTTGAGAAACATGCAGTATTTGCAACGCAGCCTTGCAACGCTGTTGTGTGCCAGACACACACAGCTCTTCTCCCCTTCGATTCCAGCTGCTGAAGGAGGGTCAGGATGGAAAACAGCAGCTTTCCCCCCCAAAAAATAGACCAGTTACGTAAGTTAGCCACAGTTATCTTTCAAAACTGCCATGGGAATTCGAGTAACTTCAAGCTCTTTCCGAGCACCGCCCGACAAAAAAGGACAGGGAATTTTCACCGGCAGTTTACTGGCTATGCAGGATGAACGGCTGCGGGATCTTCAAGCCTGGATCTATTTCAGCCCTGGAAAGAGCTCTGCTTATTATGAATTGTTAAGTTCATTGACACTTTGAGAATAAGAAGCAAGCATACACATTTACAGTTGATCGTCTCTGGCACAGCAAATACTGCCTTTGTTACTCTCTTTGCTAGATAAATACAAGGCTTCTCTCACGTGGAGCGGAATTTCCAGGATCATTTCATCTTTCTTAGACTTATTCATGAAGGCACTGCTTTAAGTAACTCATAAAAGTATTAAATATATTAAAGAAACTGGAGAGCCAGAACATTCTGCAAAATGGTTTGACAACCAAGCAGAAAAGCACTGCAAATACAACCCATGAATTCTCGGCGAGATGAACAAGGCCCAATCCTGCACGGACGTACCGATACGAATCCCTCCGCAGATAATGGCACGGCTCTTGCTTAGAGAGCGCACAGAAATCACTTCCAGAAATGAGCCCTTAAACATTT
>Ga0181612_170375_pt1 | contig 13087 bp, 6 predicted proteins | sample HoacroProtozoa21_FD_119630 | JGI IMG/M metagenome (GOLD analysis project Ga0181612, IMG submission 119630) | Hoatzin crop microbial communities from Cojedes, Venezuel. Combined Assembly of Gp0051906, Gp0051904, Gp0051908
AAAATGAAGAATATGAACTGAAGTGAAATTTAGTATTTTTCTCCATCTGGTAAGAAAATCATGTTTTCTAAATAAAAAATTGAATCAAGCATCTAAATGTACCTTGGGAAAAAAAAATCTAATGTTTCCTGCAGTCTGGGTTTAACAGGTGGAAATCTATCAACAGGTAAGTGAACAGAATATTTCATGCAACAGGTGAATTTATTTAATTGCACTCATTCTAAAAATGTTTTTAAAGAGAGTGTGAGATAGTTTCCCATATTGCAGTGATGTTTTCTATCAGATTAGGTGTTTATGAACAAATTTTTTTCACTTATGACAGGCCAAAAACTTAATTTTTAAAAATTCAAAGTCTAAAGTCTATACATTTACAGTTTTACAATACAAACAAATGAATTCACACGAATCCTCAGGTAGCAAAAGAAACATGGTCATTTTCATAGCGATATTGTGAAGGAAAAACTTCAAGCAACCCTAGAAGAAAGCACATAGATTTATTCTACAGGATAACTGTGAACTGCAGGCTTTGTTCTTAACTGTATTTTAGGAAAGGCAACTACAAAGTTATGTTCTGTGATGGCCTGCATCTTTAAAGCAATGACCAACCACTTAAAACTCCCACATTATCTCCTTCATTTACAACCCCAAAGAACAGTACTTTGAGACTTTTGCAATGATCCTTTGTAAGTCAACTGCAATGCTAGAGAAAAAATGAAAATCGAATGCTATTCACTGGACCCTAGAAAATTTACTTTGTTTAGTTCCTGTAAAAGAAATCAAATGTAGTTTCTAACAGAATGTCAATCACTGAACGGTATCAAGTCTGTTAGAGAATAACTGCCATGAAATACAAAGTACAACTGATCATCAACCAGCAGCATTTACTGTCAGTGCACAAGGCAGAAAAACCACAAATTCTTATTAACTTTTCAGTCATTACTCTTCATTACTAATAACCACTGTAGCTACACAATTTCCTGTCAAATGAATTCCTTAGTAGATAGGAACTTTTTAAATAGTATTTTCTAGTCAGCATACGGTTGGACAAGGTCCTGTGCAGCCTGCTGTAGGTGACCCTGCTTCAGCAGGAGGGTTGGACTAGATGACCCACAGAGGTCCCTTCCAACTCCTACTATTCTGTGATTCTGTGGTTTCCATACTAAGTTACTTAAATTGCAAGTGACCAGAACCATTCGGTGCATCCTGTAAAGAAAAGGTGCCTGAAAAATATGATTATTGTCTACGGCCTCACTGTGAACATATTGCACAAGATTATATGCAGCCAAGAACTAAGTGGCACATCTTGCAAAAGACCTAGGGGTCATTAGTAAATTAAGCATCTCTTTTTTAACTTCTTGCCTGCAACAATCCCTAGGGCATGAAAGCAGCTGAAAATACCTAAGCCAACCAAGCTCTTTGAGAGAGGGCTGAAGAGAGGCTAGGGCAGAGAGTGCCTATGCTGACTTTAACATTATCTTATAATTTTTTCTTGCTGGAGTGTTCACAGGCAACCAGATATTGCCAGCCTTTGAACCTGTTAAATGACAGAAGAAAATACAAAGGAAAAGAAACCTTATCCTCTCAAGAAATCTTACGTATTTCTAATATATACCAGAACTTCACTACATATGGTGAAAGCAAGCACTGGGAAAAATCAAAAGTGGGTAGTAGTCCTGTAGCTACTCGATATCCACATATGCTTTATGTAACAATGAGATTTCAAGTTGAAATCTTCTTATCCAGGGAAGTTATCAATCAATTACTATAAAAAGACACAACAAACTTTTTCTTTCCGACCTGGATTATGTGTTAAAACATTCTAACTTGAGCTAATTGAAGGACATTTCCACAGTCAAAGGAAAAAAGAATGCTGCATGGCCTTTCTCTCTGTCAGTGCCCCAGAATGAGGTTAAAACTTCAGGAAAGACAAGGAGATCACAAATCCTCATGTAAGAAACAGCTAAGAATGCATAGGAAAATGGTTAAATGCATTATACTTTCAATACATTCACTTATTTATACTGAAATAAGTTAGCTTTGCAGTAATAGCCACATTTATGTTAATTTTAAGGAAAAAAATACACATATGCTGCTACTGACTGTGCAAACTTCTGTGACTGCAGAATCAATGAAATAAGTTGCTAGAGGTTCTCACTACAGTAAGTAATGTGGCAACCTGACATTAAGGAACCTCTATTAGCCCAACATTGTTCCCATATCCCAGAAAGAAGTTTTAGCGTATTGTAATCAAAGATCTTAAAATCTTAGATCTAAATAAAATTAACAATTAAAAATATTTTTTTTATACAACACAACTTTGAATTTCAGTTTCTATATTTATAAGCACAAATAAAGAAGACATTTTTTTACAAAATGTATTTACCTTAAGATCTGAATTGACTGATTGCAAACACTGCACTACCTTGCAGGAGGCTGTGATAGACTTCACTTAAGGAAAGAAGCTTAATCATATTATAAATATGACAACAGTTTCAAATGATCTTACTAAGCACATTTAGTATTTAATAGGAAATTTTGTCAACAATGAAAGGGGATGCTATAGGCAACACATTATCCTACAGTTTATCAGAGCATTTCCATGCAGGATTAGTAAGAAAAAGCATTAAATCTTCTATTTATGGTAATGAAATCCATTATCAATTTTAACCTGAATAACTCTGAAATTGCTGAAAAGTTGTGTACAAAAGTATAAAATGTCTTTCTGCAGTTCCTTGAACAAAAAATCCAGCACCCCTGTCAGCTGTATTTGTAACCTCAGAGACCATTCTAGAAAAAGATTTGCTAACCCATTTTGCTTTTAGGAGTCCCATTACTAACATAGCACAGCTTCTGGAAGTAGAACAAAGATTCATGAGGCAGCTTTCTAGTGATAAACAGGATAAAACTAAGCATTGTTGCATATCAAGTTGAAGCTGATGACAGATAAAACAGAATATATGATCAACCACATAGATTAGGAAAAACAAAAAGTCCATCTTATTTTTCACAGGATAGCAGAAAACTGTTACTTGTTACCTCAGTGCTGTTAACTATCAGAGCTTGAGACAAGCCAACAAATCTGAAATCCTTGGATCAGAGACTGATTTTCAGAAAGATACTTGATAACAGAATTCAGTCTATACCATATATTTTATAGTTTCTGAATCATAATAGAACCCCTAGAAAATCCCAGTAGACTGTACACAGTGTACAGGAGTACACAGAACTACAGACAGGAAATAGAACTACAAATCTAAAGCTGTGCAAATACAATTTATAGAGTGACACTTAAAAAAGTAACTATCACAATAACAGAAATATACATCAAAATGTCAAATGTTTTTCCTTTTCAAAGGTCAGGAAAAGCAAAAGCAAAAAGAAATTGTTTACTGCGTCTGTCTACGTTTTATTTCAGTTTACAACAGTTAACACTTAGGTTAACTCTAATATATAGCAATACTGCTAAAAAAACTGAAGGCAACATTTTTATATTGTTCACAGTTTATTTCTCTGTAAATAGCCCTCTCCAAAATCTAAATGTACTTCTAAATAACTCTTAATACTAAATTTCACTGCTCAGGATTCATTAAAACAGTAGGATCGCTCCATACAGAATACGTTTTTCTTTAACTCGTCAATTGTTAGGACCACAGCATCTCATCAATTTTGTCTCTGACCTTTAAGCTGGATGACTGAATAAAATAGCCCATGAAAGAAATACAAAGAGCTTCATTCCATTCTCCGAGAGATAATTACCAAATATTTTTCAAAAGTAAAAAAATAGTAATTATAAAACAAATAGAGAACTTCAATATATGTTTGACATTTAATATAGCCTAATGTATTTGAATACATATCCTCATCTTATTTTTATAGTTTTTTAATGGCACATCAAATATTAGGTACGTTATTAGTAAAATAAAAATAAAATGAGGATTTGCTCTGAAATAATTAAATGTCAAACAAATGATTACACATCAAATATTTGATGAATGTTCTCAAAAAATTAATTTCTAATAATTCAAAAAACATTTGACAGATAATTAAGAGGATCAGTAAAATTGCTTTCAAATATTAAAGGCCAGCAAAGAATACAACGCTTTTAACTACTCTATTTTTCAGTTCCTCCTGCGTGTTCAAGTATCCTTCACTTACGCTTGCTGTGTCTAGACTAGAACATGCCTGATTTGGGTATTGCTTATTCCTGTAAGTCATACACTGGATTTCAGATGTTTCTAAACATCTTCTTCGCCCGTAACAGTGAACACTTGTATATAGAATACAAAATCAGGATTGTATTATATTATCCAGATCATTCTCTGCAAGGTATTGCTAAATTTCATATCAAATGAAATGGAAAGACTGAATGGCCTGCAGTCTGATAATTTTGGGAACTGTGCCAACAAACATCCCTTTATACAAGATAGTTCTTGTCAGACAAACATGATATTATCATTATGAAGCTTAAATTAATCATTCTGCATCACACAGCATTGATACAATACAGTTAGACTTCTGTCAGAAATTTCATTTATATGGTATAGCACTGGGAATGTAGTACTATATAAAATGAATTTCACTTATTAAGGAGATTAAAATTAGGCAATGATGGTCAAAGAAATTAATTGTATATAAAGACCTTGACTTGACAGAACGTCTAATGAAGTTCTTCAGAGATCCAATTTGACCCGTGGATATTTAATATTTGTACTGGTGATCAAAAATTTAAAATGTGATCATGCTGATTAAATGTACAGTTTGGAAATCAGAAGCACTCTGAAGCAATGGTAAATGCTTGCAAGGACAGATCAGTTCCACAGTGCCATTTGGCTCACCTACAAGCTGAGCTTTGAAATATCTGGGAATAAAGAACCTAGGTAGTTTTGAGAATGGATTTTGAAAAGAACCCTGAAAAGCTCTTATAAGTCATGTGTTTTATCATGTCAATACTCATTTTATTGCATAAGATGTATCTGATTTGTAGTATAAGGCATAAGAACTGCTGTGCCTGGTCAGACAATGTGTAGAGCAGTAATGTCTCTCAACAGCTAACACCTAAGGAAGAGTATGTATCAATGCTCTTCTCAGTATATTCTCCTGGCCACCAGAAATTTGCCATTAAGAGACTTATTGAGTAGCTTGATCTACCCCTACAAACAGTTCACTATTATTTAAATGAACAAGCACTTTCACAGTGAAAAAAATTACATTAGTGAAGAGAACCAGCGTGAGATCCTAGGTCTAGAGCAGTAGGCAGGCCAATTCAGACATGAAGAATGACACACATCATACATGCTAGGAATCGTTGCTGGAGCTCAAACAGAAATTCAGGCCTTGCTCAGTTCTCTACATCCCATTATAAATATTTCAGAAGAGCTGGTCCTTCTTGTCCACAAAAACTATGAATCCATTAGTGTGTCTCTGCAGTGTTTCTACAACTCTGACTTGTCCTGCTCAGAACCACACTTGGCTGCAATAACAATTTTTTTTTTTTTTCTGACAGTTTTAATGGTAGAAAACCGAACAGTTATAACTCCTGGTGACAGTCACTTAGGCCTATATATCAGGTTTTGTCTGTACACCTGTGTGGTACTGAAGCTCTTGCCTTGGCCAGTAAATCTCTCCAGTATTAGAATTACCAGTGGAGGAGAAAATTTCTGCGCTTTCAGGTTACCTGAACGTAGATGTATATTGCACATACTTCAGATTGTGCTATTCCAGCCGTGTTTAATTACCAAATGGGTTTATTGGAGGGGGAGCAGAAAGTTAAGGGGGGGGGGGGACTTTCTTACAACCAGCTTGACTTCACCGTGTCCTGTGTCTTCATCTGTTACACTTTGAAATCTATGACAAAACACGTGATTATAAAGCCCTTTGGTAAGATGCACGTACATTACTGCTGTTACTATAGTCACTTCTGTTAGAAATATTTACTGCTAAGAAAGAAAAAGAAAATTTATACTGAACAGTAATAGTTTTAATAACAAACCCCTACATGCTCTAATGACTGAAATCTCTAGTGTACGCACAAGTCAATACATTAGCCTTAATTGTTCAGCAAAACATTGCTAGCGTATTACTCATTTTATGATTATTGATGATTGTTTATGCAGAGTTGCTGCCTTGGCAGAGTATATATCTTATTTGACTAGTATCCTCATTGTGATAACTGTATATAAATTAAAATATGCCTCAAAGATATATGCTGTGACATAATTATTTCAATACGTGATATGCATTTTTATTTTAAACAGCAACAAGTATCCTATGAACACAGAACATGTATTAGATTTCCTGCATATCTTAAAACCCCCTTTTGTAGGTAATATTTATGAGGTAAGAGAGACAGAACAAAAAAAAAAATCTAGTTTTTATGGTAAGTAAAATTAGAACAATTTAATTTTGTTTGTTTAATGGATCCTGAAAGAGGACAAATGGAAGTATGCAGGGAAAAGTTATTGGTGATGTTTTGCTACAGAATTCAATATGACTAGGCTTTCACTCTATTTTTATTATTCCCATTACTAATTTATTTGTGTGTCAATGAAGAGGCCCTTAAGTACACAGGAATACATAATATGTATAATAATAATAACAACAATAATAACAATAATATCTTTTCCCCAAGATTTAGGTCACATTTACATGCGTAAGAAGTAAAATAAAGTGAATTTGCAGTAATATAAAATGTGCATATCACATGTATTGATCACTGGAGAAATTTAATTATTCTGTCTATTGATAGTCATTGCAAGACTCAGGGCAGCCTCAAGAACATTATGTGAACTCTGCTGGAGAATACAGTTCTCCCTCATTCATTGCTATGGTCTTCACACCTCTTCCTTCTTATCAGTCCTTGGTTATAACTTTGTGCTGTTATTAGAAGTCGTACTTCTTGGTCTTGCTTTCCAAGACAATCACCAGCTTGTTTATAACTGCATTTAGCCTCATCTTTCGCATTCTTCCTAGGTTCTAATTGCTAGGAACTTCTTGAATTCTACTGGGAAAGATTCCATAACTTCTCACATTACACATTCATGCTTCATGTTCCTCTGTAAGATCTAAGAACGCTTGGACAATTCAGTATACAAGCCATACTGAACTTGTTTCTACAGCTTTTCCTGAAAAAGGATGATGCTTACAGTTTCATGTTAAAAGAAAACAGTAGTTTCCCCACATAAGAGTTCAAAGTCCCTTGCGAATTTGCTTAGAATAACAAGCACATTTCACATGAACATGTACAGTGACAATATTTTATTCACATTTTGTATTAATAGCATTTAAAGCTAAGCTTACAACGTAAATATTCATTTTCATTACCTCTCTGTTTCCCAAATTTTTCCCCACTTCCCGCATCATAATGCTAAGTCATCACTGTTTTCAGTGAAGGTGAACTCCTCCCTGTTTAAGCCATTTCTTCAGTGTTAAAGCAGAGAGATTTGTCTACTTCATGAAAGCTTCCCAGGGGATTCTACCATGCAATTATCTGAATAAGCCAAAGACTGCTCTCCTGAAGACCACAGTACTAACTCTCACTGTTTACCATCACCGTCTTCCTCTGCGACCAGACTTGCCTTCAGTTCTTTCCTGTTTGAGCAGCAACCCAAGTAGGGGCCTGGTTGGACTCAAAAGCTGTGTTTAAATGCAGCCTATGAACCTCATGGGTTGCCTCAATATTGCTACCATCCCAGAAGATGGCTGAAATCTCCCATGAAAACAAAGGCCTGCCAGCAGCTCCTAGTAAGTCACACCCCCACTACCTCCCCATAGACAGGTGGTGCACAACAGATCTCAACCACAACCTCCCTGTCTGTTCCTTCCTTCTTTGATCTTGAACCAGACAGGAGCTGCACATCTCTGGTTTCACTGTGGAGCTCTGCATGGCCAAAGATCTAACTAACAGAGAGCACAACTCCCTCTCCTCTTCCATGTCTGTCCTTTCCAATATGGTACATAAGATGCACTGCCTCAGAGAAGTAATCTGCCTGTTATATCCATAAGTAGTAAGTATTATACCACATCAAAACATGTTCATATTACACATAATTTTCTGAAATTATGTTATAAACAGTTATGTTATAAACAGTTAAGTTATAAACGCAGTTCATTCTTCCTTACAATGCAGTGTAGACTAGTACACCTTTTAAAATGCCTTTTACAGTATTATGACTCTGGGATTTTCTGCTGCAGCTGAAGAGCAGCCAGTAAAGAGGCTAGTCAAAAACAGGATAGCCTAGCAGGGCAAATTCTAGCAACCAACAGTTCACTCCCTCATGGAAGAGGCTTACTGGAAACAGACAGCTGATTGAATGCGTTACTTTGGCAGGTAGCATATGATCTAAAGATGATAAAACAACTACTTTAAGGAATAGGCAATGCATTTATAAAAAAAAATCCTGATTTCAAATGTGCTTTTCATAATCAACAAATAAGTCAAAAGTGAATCTCTTCTTACTAGTATCACAAATCTTAGTATTATTTAATATAAAAGACACTGACACCTTAAGAAAAAAAATTCAGCCAACACTGGTACATGCTTCATATTATTCTATATTTTAAGACTTCTTGTCATAATGTCTACTCGCTACATTTAAAAAAAAAAATTGAAATAACAGATTCAGGCATTTCCAATGAAGAATAATCGTATCTTTCATACAATGACTACACTTCTTGTGGTGACAGTTTTTATGTGCTTCAGGGAATTCCCAGTGAAATTTATTCAGCATAAAAATAACCACTTAATTTAGTGGAATTTTGTTGGGAATCTTTCAATTATTTTAATTCTTATTTATTAGTTTACTTTCCTAAGATTCTGAGTTAGTATAATGAGAACTATAGTCTCTGGCTATATTACAGTATGTGAAATGATTCTTCACAATACCACTCATGCTTCTTCAATTACATTTTATAACATAAAAGTCCCTAAACCTTCTGGGCAAAAGAAATTTTTTTCTATTGTAATAATGCAGAAAGTAGTCAAAGGGATCAAAGATTGCCATGAAATATAAGAGGATTCATTTGCTTTTAATTACAACGAAGGCCAGTTGCTTTATCACAAAAGTTAGAAAACTTCTATGAGTATCTTCTAAAGCAAAGTTAGCTTTTCTACAATCTTGTGAGCAGATCAACATCTGGAACTACAATGCTCCAACAATTCTAAATTTGATTGAGAAAAGATGCTAGGATTCATAACAAATGTATGTGTGCTGGGGTGGGGATGTAGGGAACAGAAGAAAAGAGCAGGGAAATGTGGTATTATTACTCAGTATCTCCTAGATTTCAGTGTGATGCATAAATACCCTTAGAAAAAGAAGTTATTTCAGATATGCAGTTAACCAACCTATAGGCCATCTTATCTACCACTCTCTTTAATTTGTAGTATAAATGCTACCTTAAATCACTATCCAAGCACAGGTAGCAATAACCTGTATTCCAAATAGGTTTAGAACTTTTCTTTTTTCTGTGACATTCTTGTGGTTCCCATCAGCACAAGAATACGCTTTCTAATTCATTTAATCCCAGCATGAAGAGAAGAACTAAACCTACAACAGTAGTTTTCACTGAATCACAGAGTGAGTTGGACAAATACTTCTTTTACAGATGCCTCACATAACATGCATGGCTGAAATAAGCACATCTTTTTTCCTGAATTCTTTAGCAGTAATTTAGAGTGTCTAAATACACATCGGTACTTTCAGTAGCTTAAAATATCTTTTTTTATTTATTAGCATTAAAAAAAGTATTATTTTTAATACACTAAGAGTTTCAGATTTTCTTCCAAGAAATCTAATGTAAAAAAGTTCAGCATTAATTACCAGTGCTACAGTAGAAACAGGGGATCTCCAGGTTCAGGTTTAATGTTATTTTTATAATGCAGCAGATACTAACATCCACTAGAAAAAGAGGGGCTTTTTAATATGCTATTTTATGAAACGTAAGGACATCTATTTATAACAGCATAATTTTAAAAATATTTATTGTAGCTCTCAGTAGCATTTCAACACAAATTACACACCTGATCCCGAATTTAAAAAAATCTTCTCTAAAATATAATTTTCTCTACATTTCAGAAATTTGATTTTACCAGCTGTAACATCTATGCCCCATTCAGAATAAGTCTGAGTGAATCCTTTCACATTCTCTTCAGAGGTATAAAATAAGGTAATATATTTATTACTTCTAAAGACAAACACAGAATCTAATATGAGCTCTCAGAAGCTCAAAAATGCTTCATCTATTCTATCTTGGACTGTCTTGTAAAAACATCAGTTCTAGGATTGTAAAAACTACCAACGTAAATTATTCACTTACCTGCTTTTCAGCTTGTCCATACTCTGATCCTTGGGGTGACAAAAAGTGACAAATATGACCATTGTTTTTTGCTTTTTCTCGAAGAGCCATAGCAGTTCGTACTGTGGCATTTCTAGCATGAACAAACACCATCACCTTAAGACAGAAAGAAACAGGGCTGATGAGAAATAACAAGTCTTATGCAAATAATGAAAACACTTTAATTACAAAACATTCCCTATAGGAACAGAAAAAATTGTTAATACACGATGCACTAATGAAAACTAACGTTGCTCTAGTGAAATTAAAGGGTGATCCTGTCTATATTGTATTTAATATTTTCAAAGACCTTTTGAGAATGTTCTCTTTTATAATTCTTTAGTCTTTAAAAGATAGAGAAAAATTGTTGACAATAAATAGTTCATTTTCACGAAGTAGGGAGATTACCTTTGATGTAAAGAGTTGTGTTATTTGACCTCTCCTAAATGATCTGGAGAAGCAAATATTGAGGTGATAAGTTTCCTGATGGTATGACTTGACTATGTGAGACAGCTGAAACAAAAACTATGAAGAACCTCAGGAGGATACTGCAGTCCCAAACCACTGGACAACCAAGGAGAAGAATGAAATCCAGCACCAATAAATGCAAAACACATACAGGGATACAAATTTTAAACTAACAGATATGATTATGGGTTTTAAACCATATACTATCACTCAGATACCTTCGAAACACTGTGGACATTTCCATGGAAATATCAACTAAGAGTTTAGTTGTAATCAAAAATTATCTGTACCCATGTCTGCAGTAGGATTTGGAAATACAGTTCGGTATCACCCAACCAACCTTACTGTCACTTGATTATGCTTATTACCATCACATATAGTATCTGAACAAAGAGACAACAATGAGATGTTAATACTTATTCCTTTAGACATGTATAAAAAGCAGTTTAAACTGATATTAAATTAAGATTCACTGCAAGGCACATCTAAGATGAATCATGGCAGTAAGTCCTCTGATTGGTCTAGAAAGGGAAAAGTGATTAAATACCACTTAATTCCAGTGTAATAATGGTTCTGAATGTCTGTTAACTCCATACTGCTGGGAAAGGTACACTATGGAAAACACTCTATATTGTCCCTCTAAGCACTTTGTATTGCCCAGGGTTTGCTTCAATTGACCCCACATACTTGGTCAGACAAGTCTCAGTTTGATGAAGTATGACAATTTCTGTGTTCTTAAAACTCACATCTGGAAACATCTGACTACCTGGCTCTTGAGTAAATGGCAAGCACTGCTTTGCAAATCCATCTAATTTTAATTAAAACTAACCATGGAGTTACAGTTCTGTTTTAAAGTAGTTTGAGTTGAATTTTAAGACTGGTATGTCAAATTCCAGAGAATCATGGGTTTAATTTTGGCCTTTTGGCATCATCATGCTTGTATCAACTTGCAGTCTAGGACTGAATTACTTTAAACGAAATACTATTGTGAAAGTAGTGGTATTTAGGGCATAATTAAACAAGTTATTGCCTCTGTTCTTAATTTGGAAATTCATAATTTAATTATAAATGTATGTATAATATACACATAATTTTATATAAAAGTAGACTTAACAGCTGTGAATTTATATAAATTATAAATTTATCATTAAGCCCAAGCAAATTAATTCAGGTGACAATACAGAGAAGAGATAAAAAGAGAAACAATGTGTGCATAACTATTTGCTTACTGGGAGCAATTACTCCTTACCTGTTTTAGCTTATTTGATACATCTTTCCATCAATTTCCATTTCCATCAATTTAGTAACCCTGTGACTCCTAGAATTATTAGCTTTCATCTGAGTAGAAATATTCTCAGATACATGTCACAGTTAGCAACGTACCAATTTAACTTAAAAACAACATACTGGCAAAACCTTCTTTAAACTTCTTCAAAAAGTAAGACAATCATAACATAAATACAGTGTATGTCCCTTCTGCCTTCATTAATTGTTTGTAATTACTTGTCTATTTATCTTTTTGTATTTTTTCTATAGAAAGCCTGAATAAAAATACATAACTACCAAAACAGCAATTTCCTTTTATTAACAGATCAACTATGTCTTCTTCAGTAAATTCTCACTTACTTAAACCATGCTAACAATTTTAACTGAAAAAAATTTTTCACTTTTAAATCAACTTGATTTTATAATTTACTAATTTGTTCCCTTTTTAAATGGAGTCATATTAATATATGATTCTTTGCCGAATAGATTAAAAATTAATCTTGTGAAAGTAGCTAAGTTCTGAAAGTTGAGAAACTGAGGAAATACAGTACCAAGCATTAATGTGAAATAGGAATGCTCTTTTTTTATCCACGTAATTTTGAAACTCCTAAATTAGGAAGTATAAAAACATTTGACATGTCGATTCCTTAAAAGAAAAAAAGAAAAAACAAAAAACAAAAAAGTCACATATGGACTAAGGAGTTTCACGATTTAACCACAAACCAGGTTTGTTTGGTTTTACATTGTATTTTAATCTTTTAGATTCTGTTTTATTCTAGTCTTGCATGAATTTTGCAATCACTACCTATATCAAATCTAAAATGGCAACTTTGAAAATGGTGTTTACACAGCACTAATATTATTTAAGTTCAAACTTATTAGACTAACACATATCTGCATTCTTTGACATAATACTGATAAATATCTTATAGGTTGTCCTGACCTTCTTAAAATTCCTGATCAAAGACCAAACGAAGTGTAGTCTGAATTTTTTGGAATAGCTATTAGTTTTATGACTAGAAGG
>Ga0181612_128269_pt1 | contig 13085 bp, 5 predicted proteins | sample HoacroProtozoa21_FD_119630 | JGI IMG/M metagenome (GOLD analysis project Ga0181612, IMG submission 119630) | Hoatzin crop microbial communities from Cojedes, Venezuel. Combined Assembly of Gp0051906, Gp0051904, Gp0051908
GAGGAAAGGCTGAGAGAGTTGGGGCTGTTCAGCCTGGACAAGAGAAGGCCTTATTAAAAAGATGAAGGGGACTTATAAAAAAAGATGGTGAGAGACTTTTTAGCAGGGCCTGATCTAGTTGAAGGTGTCCCTGCTCATCGCACGGGGGTTGGACTAGATGAGCTTTAGAGGTCCCTTCCAGCCCAAACCATGCTATGATTCTATAAAGCATTACGTTAAGCTTACCACCTTAATTAAATGTGGGGTTTTTTAGTGATCGTTCCCAAAGCCTATTTCTTCACTCTACATTTCACTCGGATTCCTTGCATAGATCTCTTGAAAATGAGCCCTGCTTCTGCAGTCTCCTGAGCCTTCACCAGGGCTGTGGACAGCAGCTATGCTATGTGGTTTTCTGTGTTTGGTGTTTTTTGTTTGTTGTTTGTTTTGGTTTTTGTTTCTTTTTTAATGAAATTGGTTCCGTGCCTGCAGTACTTCATGCTCAGAATTGAGAAAATGGCAATATGCTCCCAGCAAGCATCAGAATATTTAATCCCCAGGGCTAGGAGGTACAGTGTTTATATCTGTACTTCTTTCTCAAGTGGTTTTAATGTCTTGGGTTCCTTTTACAAAATAGGGATGCTTTTGCTTTTTTTTTTTTTTTTGATGATGAGGAAAGTACAGACAAGACAATAATAATTTCCATTTTCATTAGCTATATCTCTGCCTGTCCTGACATTTTCTGATTAATAACCCCTAGAATTTCAGCAGCAGCAACAACAGCAAAAAAAGAGTGACTGCACATGAAGTTTATTAGCAGGTTGAGAGACAGGGAAGAAAAAAAGACTGTTCCAAAAGTATATTGAGTGTGGCAGAATTTGTATCTGCTTCCAAGTGATTAATGTAACAAAAAATACACCTCAGAAATAAACGAGTAGGAAATTATTTATATTCTCAGAGATACTGTCCCTTAAGCATATACTATGTCTATTTACTCTCTCAGAGTTTTTAAAAATATTTTTATATGTAGCTGGTTTGTGTGTGCTCCCCACAAAAAGTAACACTTCTGAGAATGAGAGCCACTGTATTTTTAAAGCTTTGTCTGCTCCGTGTGTAAATGGATTAGACCAGCTACCACTGGTGCCATTTGTTTTAAACACTCTGTTGAATGGAACCATTTTATGGAAAGTTGGCTGACACAGTGGCTTCACATAACAGTAGTGGCCAGGAGGACAGCTATGACTACAACATTCTCAGCAGTGCTGACGCTCTTTGGTGTGAGTCCTCAAAATAAGTATGAGCAAGTCTTGCAAAAATCTTAGTGGATAGACAAGCCTTTATCATTTTTTAAAAAAAGTGTTTCCAAATTTGATCCACACAATTATATACCTGTCCCAGTGTTTCTGTCTCCAGCAGTGGAGAGTATTAGATCTAGGAGAAAAGTGCTAAAACTCCCACAGTGGACAATTATTGTATAAGCTGCTCTAAGGGAAAGTTCCTTCCTAATTCCAGGATGCCTTGAAGTATTTCTGTTCCGTTTAATGTAATTGTGGATATTCATATTAGTCCTATAAATGCCAAATCCCTTTATTAATCCTTCTGCAAGATCAGTTCTTTTAAAATTCAATTCTGTGCAGTGGCTTTTCAAAAGAAGTAGAAATTCATCTTAAAATAAAAAGAGATTCTTTCTGTTTTCAAAGCAGGACAAGATCTAATTGATAATTTATAAATATATTTCTCTTTATGACTAGCCTGATACATTCCAGTTGAAAGACAGGAATGATTATTCACCCTGGTTGTAAGCAACTGAATAAATGATGTTACTGCTAGAATATTCTTGAGACTTCTTTTTAATGTTGTTATTTTTTATTTACCTGTTTCAGTCATTCCTATAATTCTTTGTATAACATTCGTTCCATCATCCTTTGAAACATACCTGAGATGGTCTTCAGAGCATCCCACACCTTTTTTTTTTTTAATGCAGGTTTAGGATCTAAGTTTTAAACATGTAATTCAGTACTAATCTTTGTAAGAAATAGGATCATAAATTCAGGCACTAAAGATAAATATTAGGTAAACTATAAGGCTAATGTGTTCCCAACTAAGTCATTTTCTGATAACCATTGACATTTCTGGAAGACATTTAATTATTGATGTACAATATATCAGGAATGATTAATCAAAAGGGTATCGTAAGTTCAAATGGATATAAATTATATGTTTTATAATGCTGACATTATTTAATTTACTAGGATTTTAGTGTAGTAGTCATCTTGGATTGGACAGTGTAGGGGCACACTGTGGGAGTATTAATTTTTGTCTGACTTCCCACAGATTCTGAACTGGCAGGAACTGGGCAGTTTCCAAGGCTAAATCCTGTGTAGAATTTCAATAAAAATGCGTGCCTGAAAGGCTGTTTAACTTGTATAATGGTGTCAAACACAAGCAGTCTTTTAAAATAAAATTACATTGCCTTCACTTTACCAGGACTGGGGTGGGGGCTGGTGTTTAACCTTTCAATGGTCTTACTAGCAAGACGTGTGTCTTACCATAAGGTGGTGAAAAATACTGTCGTCCATTTTTATCTAATATTCTAAGGTGTTACACAGAATAGTTTAGATGCTGTAGATTTGATTTTTCTTTCTATCACAAAATTTACTCTGATATGGTAGTGCAGATATTGCTTTCTCATGAATATGTTAACAGCGTAAGGAAAGAACTGGACAGTATGTGTTCTATATTAAGAAATCTATTTTCTCTTCATTATAAAACACATATCTGTTCCTAACAGAACTATCCATACTGTAAGTATATTCAAATCGGGCGTTACACACTGATCTTAAGCAAAAATGCTTCTATATTCAGCTTCTGAACACGTCCGTTGTGCAGGCTGCGTGCTATCTGACAGATTCATTGCTAGTAGGGTTGGGTCTGTGGTCACAGTTTCTCAGCCCTCCTGAAGGCTACATAAAGTTTCTGGCCTTTCAACTTTAAAATTAGTTTCCTTTTCAGAGTCACATTAATCTCTAAAATGCCCTTTCCAGCTAAACAATCAGCTTACAAAAAATCTCCTATGGTAATGCAGTACCAAAGTAATTGGGAACCTAAAGCTTTTTATAAATAAGTAAATAAAACCAAATGGAAATATTTTGGTGGCCTTTAGGCAAAATCATGTTTTCAGTGAAAATCTGGATGCCGTTTTAACTGCACAATCTGTGTGGGGAAATGTGAGCAGATGAGAATGTTTGGGCAGTTTGGTGCTTTCTCTCAATATGACTCGCTCCATCATTCGAAGCAGACAGAAAGTCCATCATTAGAGCCTTTGGTTATCAGGTCCCTTAAGTGTACTGGGGTAATATTGCTCTTCCCACAGATTCCATGGCAACTGAGGAATATTCAGAGGTTCAGTTCAGCAGCATGCGTCAGTGATAAGTAGGAAAAAGACAATAGCTGTCTGACAGTAACCTCTTCACTCTCTGTTACCCTGGAGAGCAAGCTAATGGGAGACGAAAAAGAAATATGCCATCTCTGTTACAGGTGAGAGCAGTCCTGGGTTTGCCTGCATCTTGTGCGTGGAAGTATAGGTGACTTCCTGGGCCTTTCACTTTCCTGACATACCATCCAGCCATTACTGGAAGACATACAGACATATGTCAATGTATCACTTCTTTTGTTTTTTTTCTTGAGAGAAGTGACAATGTCAACTGTACAGCCAATGCTTTATTTAAAAAAAAAAAAAAAAAAAGGTCATCTCCTCAGTATGGCAGACTTCAGCCCTTATGATGATGCCATTGCTGGAAATTCATGCAGCTTCTTTTTTATTACTACAATATCTGCGCAAGAACTGTGATAGTATCTTTTGTTTGGTTTGGAAAAATTAAAGATCAGAAATATCTGGGGTAGAATTTGCTGAAAGGCTTTTTATGGGTTTTGCCTATGTGCTGATCATTTTCAGTTAATTGTTTGTGTATCATGGAGGGGTGAACACTGCAGTTAGTCAGCTGTTAATTACTGTAGTAAAGCTATCTTGCTAGTTCTTTTTCTTTTTCTCATGCATTTCCATCAAAGGGAGAAATATGTTTCACCGGTGCAGATCAGTGCAATTGTAAACAGTTGCATTAAATCGCATTTTTAGGAGACAGAGTTCTGTATCAAAAGAGTAGTTGTCCAGCAGCCCGAGTATTGAATCTGGCTAGAAGTTATTTCGTCAGCTGTAAGGTCATGACTGTCTAAGAAACCTTTCTGTTCTATAGCTATTGGCATGGTTTTTAAAATAATGTTTCGCTTCCACTACACTTTCTTTAGGCTCGTTGTGCCTTTGAAAACACCATGTTCGGCACAAGCGGATGTATTTTAGAGACATGTGAGGAAGACCACTCTTGTGAATCTTTCTCACGCATCTGCAGATGCCTTTACAGAGGTTCCCTATTGTCTGCTCGGACTCCTCCATGCTCAGTGGGTCTGCTCCTGATGCCCAAAGCTGAGCAATTACCTTCATGAGAGGCCTGTTACTGTAGGCGTTACTCAAGTTTTCTGGTGTGTGCCCTGTTTTCCAAACTGTGTGTTTGAGCTACTTTGGTGCAGGTCAGCATGACTGAGGTTTTGTTCAGGATCTTAGCTTGATTTTGGATAAAAAATGGTTTTGTTAATAACAAAGCAATAATATAAGCAAATACAATGGAGCTTTAAGTAAATGAACAAAGAATAGAGAAGCATGATTCTCTCATGTGCATCGTGTGGTTCACCTGGCTATGAAAAGGCCGAATCCCAGGGAATCACTGCGGGTGAAAGGTGAGGTGGTGCATGTTGGGAGCATTTTGTGCTTAGTGTCACCCCAAAACAAGTTCTGATCCCTAGGGTTAAAGAATTCAGCTGTCGATTGACTTATGGCAAGGAAAGATTAGAAACAGCAAACTATACTCAGTGGACCAAATCTTGAGGGCTGCATATATGTTTGTATAGAGTCATTTTAAAATTGTGTATTTTAATGTATGAAAAGCTGAGATTGGTTTGTAACTTCAGAAGACGCTGCAGAAATTGTCACAAGATAGTTTCTGTATTTTGTAGAGTACATCTTTTCTTCTTTCCTCTTTATTAATTGTAAGAATGTAAAAGCTTAAAAAAACCCACATAGTTTCTCAGCTAATGAAATTGTTGTTCTGTGGGGAATGAACCTTGGATGCCTAGAGCAACAACCACAAGCTGCATGTTGTTTTGGTCAAAGAGTTAGCTTTAGTTATTTGTTTAAGCTTCTCTCTGCAGGGGTGAGACAGCCACGGTATTCTGGAGTGGGCTGCATTTATCAAAAGGGGTGGGGGGGGTTGCTGTTTTCTTGTAAAAAAGCTTATGAGCTTTTAGTCTACAGCATTAATTTGAAATGGGGAGAAATACAGAAAAGGAAGAGCAGAGCAAGCATTTTGCATCTTGGAGATACTGTGTATTCAAGGATGGTCTTATTTACCAGTAAAGATTTTCTACTTCCTTTCCCCTTGCACACCATGAAATGTGGCTTAATGCTGTTGATCTATTGCATTGGTTTCATGGTGCTTAGCTGCGTGGTTAGGCGTAGGGGGCAGTGCGCCTGTCGGAAGGCAATCTAGTAAGGACTCATTCCGCTGCTGCTGAGTTAAAATTAATCTGTTTAGGGAGAGAATTCATCTTACCACTGCTCTTTAAACAGACGAGAAAAGGCCTCTTCTGCGAGGGCTGGAGGCTTTTCAATAGTCAGAGTTGTCAGCCGAGTGAGTGCTCTGTTGGCTTTCCCTCTGCGGGGGCCTGTGTGCAAAGTGGAAATTCAAGGTAGAAATGGGATCTCTGCAATCATTTATGTGAAAGTTGTACAATGATGCCCCTAGATGAAAGAATACATAAAAATTCATAAGATACATGAGGAGCAAATTTCATTAATATTTATCAGCCTTCTCCTTTGTGGAATATACAGATGTTAGCTCATTGTTGCATTTAAATGCACTGTACTCAAGACAGGAAAGAAGCAATGGGCAGTAAATTTCAGCAACATAATACTTCTGAGTACATCTGTACACAGCCTTGCAGCCAGAATGATAGTATCCCTGCTTTTAAAACATAATTTTCAGCTACTCTCTTCCTTATATGAGTTTGTGAAAATTAATCAATTTCATTAACATCCCAAATTAAAGATTGCATTAAGGCAATTTGGTTTTTAAATGCTGACCTTCAGACTGTTCCAACTGCCTACCATCACAACCCCAGCAATACTTTGCAATTAAATTATAATGGTAAAATACCATATTTCTGTTAGCACAGATGGTTTCCAATCTCTTGCGGTCTTTCTGAGAGAGAACAAAAGTTTAACCTGTAGCTCATAGTTTGATGCTGCTCCAGAAGTGTAGCCAAAGTGGAGTGGGTTGTTTGGAGTTACCAATGTGCTAAAGCCTATCAAATTCTGCTGTGGCTACTCCTGCCCTCATGCTAGGGGATAACTACTTGGAACCAAGGGGCCTGGCAGATGTACATTGTGCCATACCAGAAAATCAGGCTGAGCAGTGCAGGGTAATAAGCAGTATTGTATAACATGTTGTTCCAATTAGCTCATGCCAGGACCTATTCACAGCATTTTCTCCCACTTTTATTTCCTAGCCAAACACAACAGTAATACCACTGCAAAACACAAGAAAACAATTACAATCAATCCATCAGTTCTAATGAAATGGCAATATATAATCAGTTATTGAGGGGTCCTGCACTGTTTTGTGTTGAGACTGATAGGGCTACCCTGAAGTAAAAGCAGAGTGTGAGCGGTCTTAACTGTGGTAGTTCTGCCTGTGCTTGAAACTCGGCGCTTTCACCTGCTGTGGTTCTCACCTGAGACTTAAGATCTTGAGCAAAACAACATCCCACTCTTCTGGGATGTGGGAAAGATACCACTGCCTACTTTTGTATAAAAAGTGCCTGTCTGTATAAAAAGTTGACAACTTCATGTGGTGCCACCTGCTTCTCGTGATGTCCTGCTGTCTGCGGTCATAGCTTCCCATCGTAGACACTCCTTGTTTTCATGGTGGCCTCTGGGACCCATACGGTGTTGACTTTTGCCTTCCCTCTTTCCTTAGCTACTGCAAGTCCTGGCTAGGTCTGATGCTGGTTTCCAGCAGCAGCATGTACCTTCTCTCTGCAGTTTTCAGCTGAGCAAAATGCAATAACTATTGAGAGAATTTCTCCTCAGCCCATGTTTTAGGTCAGATATTTGTGCAGATCCAAGATACAGTGAAGTGCCAGAAACATCTGTGTGAATTTGTGCTGAGTGGGCGCTCCAGTTTCACACTGCATTACTGTGAGAGTCAACTGTCAGCTGCAAGATAGCAGCTAGACCCGTGCGCGTTCTCCAGGCTATTCAACAGACTTCAGAGAATTACAGCATTAATGTCTGTGTCAAAGGTGGAAAAAAAATTTAAATAAAACAATCAAAATTGATGCAGTTCTCTCCGCAGCAGAGGCTGGCTCTAATGGACTGTCAGAGGCACAGTCTGGTGTGGAACTGTGTGTGTCAGATCTGGGCAATGCGCCGCGCACAACGGGCTATTACACAAATGCTACCAGAGGAGCAGTTTCAAACGGCCCTGGGAAAAAAAAAAAAAAATAAAAAGAAATCAATGATCTAGAAAAACAGAGCTGAAGAAATGACGATAGGACTGTAAGAGTCCTGAAGGAATTGAGGGCTCTGACCCTGAGAGGATTTTAACTAAATGGCTACTTAGTTGATTGGATTTACTTGGGGATATAGGGGTGGAGAGGCAGGGAGGAAAAAGCTTAAATGAAACTGGATGGAGAAAAGATTCTGTAATAGATCAGACTGAACAATAGTAAGAGCTTTATTACAGTCTTGTTAAAATTCCCCCAGCTGAACAGTTACTCAGTTATCATGTTAAGATCCCACTATAACGTGTTCCTAAGCGGTTTTTTTCAGTCTCAGAGCTTGTATCCATGCCATAGTAGAAAAAAATCAGTAATTCTCCAGCTTTTGTGCCAAGGGGAGACTGAACTCCTTCCTTGTGAGGCATCAGCAGAGCTGCACAGAGTTCATCAGCCCAACGTGAGCCAGGTCCAGACCATTTAGATCAGACTTCTGCACCTGCCTTTTCATACAAGCCATAGAGTTTGTCTTTAATTTCCTGCTCTTGCCTACCTACAGCAAATTTGCTTCCTTTTTCTGCTATTAAAATGCCACTCCTTCACTGAATGGCACATGGCTGTGAGTCCTCCCAGCAATTCTTGGATCTTCTTTAAATCTACTACGAAGAACTACTGCTTTGTATTATTCTGATATATTCCACTGCTCCAAACATCAGAGTGTCCTTCCTCCCCCTTCATCTTCTAAACACTTCACTTTGGCTGTAGCTCAAGATCATTCTGATCTTACAGTAGGGCACTTCAGCTCAAGTGATGGCTCTCCAGCTTCGATGACCTTTTGCTTTCTCTAGCCAGGAAAACATGTGGTAGGAGTGTGTGACTGACTGCACGTGCACCAAGGCATTTCTAAAGGACCACTTGTTGCCATACTTTATACACTGCACACAGGCAGTTTCGTGAAACCGTCATACTAGGTCTAGTAGGGGGATGGTTAGAAGTCTCTATTCAACTGCAAAGATGAAATGTAGTGCAAAGGACAGTGTCAGATGAAAATGTGTCAGCAGATGGCAAGCTGCTGCTGCTGCTTACTAGAACTACTGGTTTATTTGTTTCCATAGCAAAAAGCTTAGGAAAAAATATTCTCCGTCAACTAACTGAGCACGCAGTGAGCCTTGGGGAAGAAAAAAAAACGAAGTCTTTATCACTGATTTTCCAGAAAGATCATTTCTGTCATGCAGTTCCCGATATCACAGATTTGACCAAACTGTTCGTGGAAGAAGCTGCTAGGTCGGGACAAGTCCTTAGCCTGGTGTTGCAGGAATGGTGTTAGAGCATAGATCTGTTTCGAACTTTCTAGACCTGAGAACTTGTGGCCCAGATGTCTGAGGATTAGTAGTGACCCCTCAGACTGATAAATAAGTCTTCGTCCAGAATGTTATGTGGGTTCTTTGGGACAACTTTTTACCTTTTAGAATTGTCGCAATGGATGAACTTGTCATGCTCTGTCAGCAGAGGGTTTCTGTTCATCCCTACCATTTTGTTAAGAAGGAAGACTCAGGTAAGCACAGGTGATTTAGAAACCAAAGAATCATGATCAAGGTTTGTGAGCGTAATGCTTTTCTTTGTAGTTTACTTTTCCTTGGGAGTCTAGCTTGTTCAGAAAGACAGGTCTCTGGTTTTGCTTCAAGCTCAGATAGTACCTTTGTTTTAAGCGAGTGAAACAGGACCCAAATGTAGAACATCTCTGATCCATTTATTATCCTGCTGTCATAAAATGTCATGCTCCAGCATCGCAGAGCAATTCCCCAAAGACCCCTCTCGGAGTTCTGTTCTGAGTGACCTCTACCCATGGACACCAGTTGTCAAGGGCAATGCCAGCATGCTGCTTAGCAGGAACCTGTTTAAATTGATTTGTAAATATGAAAATTAAAACCCATTTCATATTGAATTTTCACTTCAAACAAAAAAAATAATGCCTATTCTTGTTGGAACAGGTTTTAATCTTTGGGGTTTTTCAATAGTTGGATTCATGATGTATTTTCATACAGAGTTTCGCTGAGAGAGGTGCAGCCCAAACATGCTTATGAGCAGTATTTGCACCTTGCCTCGGTACTCCTGCTTGTTTCTGACCCACTGCATCTTATATTATTTAAAAGTCTTGATTTTGCAGACATTTTTGCATGCTCTTCATTTACTCACATAAGTAGTCTGACTTTAAGAGTGTTGTCTTATGCTTAAAAAAAAGCTTTTTAAAGGTGAATCTTAGATAGGTTACTAAATAAGTAGTGGGATCCTTTTTCAGTGTAGGAGCATGCCATGCATTTAGTAAAAGGTGCTGAATGTTCCAAATGTTTGAAAGTAGGGCCTTTATTAGTGTAAAAATGTTGTCTTGTATGAATTGACAGTTTTCTTCAGAATTTTGGATGCATTTACTAGGTAAGGACATGACACTGGAAGTTTGGGGGAAGAAGAGGTGTTTTGGATGGGGTAGAACAAATAAACTGGCAAGGACATCCTCGCGTCCTACAGACACAGAGGAGTGAAAATTCTGGGGTCAGAAAGAGGCCTTGTGACAGAAAACATCAGCAGTGTTTCTACATGAAGGATGCACTGAAACAGGCTGATGTTAACCCATGATGAATCACAGCAGTACTAAATATTGCAACCGAGTACTGAAAGAGTGTCAGCATAAATGTTAAATCGGCAAATACTAGGAAACAGAAGTCAGTTGCTGATTGTTATGACAGGTGTTATCTAAATTCTGTCTCAATACAACTACATTTTATTTATTAATCAGGAGGAACACAGAAGTTTTACAAAGAGGAGGATGGAAGTCGAGTATTTTGTGCAAACTTCTGTTGTGTTGTGTTTAGGTTTCTCTCTCACCTGCAGTTTGTGTGGGACTTGGGTGAAAGGTATGAACCAGTGCTAACCGGATGGGATTGCGTGCACAGGAGGGGTTTCAGGTTCCACAGCAGCCCTGCCTGTATCTCACTCAGGGCTAAGGCACCTTCAATCAGCTCATCAGTAGGCTCTAATGTGATTTTTGCTGTGTTTCTTGGGTATGATCTGCAGGGCGTGTTGGACTCCGGTCTCTCACAAAGGCAGGGTAAGCTTAGTGTTAGCTTGGGGAAGAGAGAGGCATCCATCTTCCACTGAGTTCCTGCTGACGCTACAAATGCCTGCAACTTAGGGGAAAAAATAATCATCTTCAAAATGAAAGGGGAGGGAGGTAAAAAGACAGGAGGATGAATATCTTAGCATCATGAACAGCTATAATAGTGTTAGAGAGCTCAATGAATGATTTGCACATTACATAGATGTAAACATTTAAAGAAAATATTATATGTTTTTTATAATAAAATTGTCCATTTTAGAGGAACCACTGGATCTATAGCTAAGTATGCCTAGTGACTTGGAACTTTTCTCAATTACATATTTATCTACTGTACATTAGTTATTTAAATAATCACACATCAAGTAACATTTGTGAATTCACAGAGGTAGCAGAATACGGTGCCTGCAAGTAAATCACCTTTATGTGTTTGGAAAGTAAAGGATTGAAAGACGAGCCTTTTCTTAATGAAAATACAATTGGAATTTCTGACTGTACTGCTGCTTGGTCTACACCTTGATAAAGGACGAGTTTGCTGTGCTGCTGTTGGTGTGTAATATCCCAGGAAGATGTTCTGGGTTTAGACAGCTTGCTTTGAACATTCATGCACTGAACTCATGTAAATTCAGATGACGGTTGTCACACTAGTTAGAAAACAGACTGGAAAATTTTTCCATAGTTCTACTAATGGTTAACCTTCAGCAGAAGAATAATAAAGGGACCAATAGAGTTATAGTGCATTTTTTAGGTTTTTCTATATTTGTACTGTGCCTTATAGTTCATTAAATATAAGTACTTCTTACTTTGTAATATATAGGGAGTGTTATACTTAATAGTTGGTCTTTGCTACTGAGCAATTTTTAGAGCATATTCTGCTCCATAAGTGACATCAGCACAAATTATATCCTCCTTTTCATGACTTCTAAAAAAATAAAACCAGCATAACTGAAGTTCTGGTTATAAATTGAAACACAGAATTTTGAAAAGAATCCAGAAGTTCTTGAATTGTTGGTATGAAAAGAAGCATCAATCTGTCTTCTGAGAGGGAAAAAAGAAGTTTTTTTCTATTGGCTGGTTTTCAGTGTTTAAAATATTTGTGAGGATTGTGTATTGTTTAAATATTGTAGAAAAGTTTGGAAAAATATTTGAGTTATCCTGTTATCACAGCCAAGTCTAATTTTTGCTCATTTAATTTTGATCCTAGCTATAATCACTTTGACTAGAGGCTCTTTACTAAACCTTCTTCCGCAACATTTGCTATTTGAAGTAATTTCAGGTAAATTTTTCTTTTAGTACAAATTTATCAAACTGTATCTTGAAAATTATCAGTGACATCTATACAAATTATTTCCTTGCATAATCTTAGCAGCAATGCTATGAAATTGTTTATTTTTAATATTTATCACATTTATAAACTTCTTAAATTTACTGGCAGAAATTTGTCTGTGTTTGCTTTAGTGTTTTGTTGAATGCAGATGGACCATTATATTGAGAATTAATTTACAGGACCTGTAAATAATAGGCGTGAAGTCTGTGAATTTAAATACTGATAGAGGAATTAAGCTTTCTTTCAACAAAGACAATTCATGATAGTTCTTCTGGAAATGCTGCAATCTGTTAAAGCTGAAATGACATTAAAATACACATACTAAATATGTATTAGATAAGTCTTAAGCCTGAAATATGCAAATGTTGGAGCCTGTAATTGCATTTTTTATTTTTCCTGATGTGTCTGTTGATTTTTTGATGACACCAAATTTTTGTCTTCTGATCTTTTAACCCTTAATTAAAAAAAAAAAAAAAAAAAAGCCATACCAGGTTTAGTTGCATTATCATGAAATCCACAGTGGATTGCTCTGTTGAACTAGTGAGTCACCTCGCCTTCAGTATTTATAAAGTATGTTTCGTACATCTTAGATATTAAGGGAAGTAAATAGCTATATAAAACCAATTTTCAGTCTAAAGCCATTTGAGAATTTGGAGTAAATATTACATTGTTGTAGGCACTATCATTTATTATTTACATGGAATAAAAATAAGACTTTGACCTTCAGTGATTCAGTTGTTTTCTAGGATGCAATGAAGGTTTTACTAAATGTAATTTAATGTTCTGGAACATGGGTAAAAAGATGTGTAGATACACACTCTAAGGAAAATGTTAATTACCTTAAATTTAATTACAGAAAAAGATCATGATAAGAATACGTAAAACCGCTTGAAATGCAGCCAAAACATTTTCCAAGGAGCATTAAAAATGATTGCTGTTTACTAATCACAGATGATGTAGACACAGGGCTGCGGTGAGAAAGATGTTTAAATTTCACCTATGTGGGCAACAGTAGAGAATCAGGCCCAAATGTAAAGTAAACTGGAACCTTAGCCTTATAAA
>Ga0181612_143690_pt1 | contig 13085 bp, 4 predicted proteins | sample HoacroProtozoa21_FD_119630 | JGI IMG/M metagenome (GOLD analysis project Ga0181612, IMG submission 119630) | Hoatzin crop microbial communities from Cojedes, Venezuel. Combined Assembly of Gp0051906, Gp0051904, Gp0051908
AGTTTGCTGAGATTAACACATGCAAAGAAGCTAAGCAGGTTAAAAGTCTAATGCCAAATGGAGTAAAAAACTCATTTGGCACTCATCTGCATCTTCTTCAGGCAAAAGCCTCTGCAAATGTTGGTGGTAGCTACCTGGCCATATTTTGTCTATTGTTGTTGATGATGGTGGGGATAGAAAAGACCCCTCTCCAGCACTAAGCATGGCACCTGCCACATGGACCTTTGACACGCAACAAAGAAGGACTTCGCCAGTAAATCCTTCAAAGATCTCGTCTTGTAATTTGTCCATGCTAGTAAAGACTTGAGGAATTCTGATAGAACCATGCATGGGTAACTATGTGTTTTGGTGAGTAAGTGATTTAATCATGATTTAATCAAGCCACTGAAGGTTTTGCCAGATAACTTCAAGTTTTAAAAGACTTTTTCAATGCCAAACAGTAGCAAACTGTAACCAAGTTGTTTTCTGCCACTAGCCCTTTGTGATTCATTTAGGTCATTGTTTAAGGTGGCTGGACTGAAAATGTGCTTTTTACATTATTCAGTATAGTCAAGCAGTCACTTTAAGGATAAACCTTATGCTACAGAGAAAAATCCACTACTTGGTTTGGGAAGAAGAGTTATAATTTTAATGGGCATGTATGAAGAGTGTAAATATTCAGTGAAAATATATATTGGTATAACTGAAACATGGAATCAAGTACTTTGTTGTGCACGGTGTGAAATAATGTACAAATAACACTCCTGAATGTAAGTTCTAAGGAGAAAGTACAGTTGTCCTGGTTTATGCTAGACATTTCATAGTGTGCTGCAGCTCAAAGCAAGCACCTGAAATGTGTCTCGGGGACAACATGTCACAGTATGTCTTTATTTGATCCAGCTACTGGAATAACATAAAAATAATCTTCTAGTTATCAGGTCATCTCCTACTTTATAATGAAGAACATTCCTAATGGTGCATGAACAGTCTCACGTTTGCACAATGTTGCAGCCCCCACCCCAGCCAAGCATCCGTACAAAGGGATACCCAGCCATGCCGCTCTGTGCCCTCACGCAAAACATTCTGATTCCAGCAGCAGCTCCTGATGCAGCACAGGAACCTGGTTAAGGTGATGAATTAACCAGATGATTTACAGTTGATGCGTTGCGCTCTCTCCTCCTAAACCGACAGGGGTGTTCCAGAAGAACGAGTACGAAGAAATTGCCGGTAGTAATATCTAGGTGGTCATCCTCCTCATTTATTCAGTGTGTAATCCAGCTGTCAGAGCCAAACTATGTCCTAGAGAGAGCTTCCTCTGGGACAGGCACCAGCCGCTTTTATCAAACAGCATTTACAGGCTCCAGTGTTTAATCACCGTGCATTTAATAAGACAGGGAACTTTGTTCAGCGAAGTTGTACGATTTGGGATGTTTGCTTTATGAATATAGCAAAAACTTTTCATTTTGGTAAATTATTTGGCATGAAAAGGTTAGTATGGATATCTCCTTCATTTCTGTACTAGTTTCTCACGCTTTAGAGTTACTAATACTCCAGATTCCACATGAATCTTGGCCAAAATCTCTTGAGTTTCACATTATTTCCTGTCATTAGTAGTAACTTTTTGCTGTGTTGAAATGAAACTATAAATCAGCTCAGACATACTAAACGTGTTAAAGGGAATTTGGTCTGGGTTTGCAGTTGATTTAAAAGCAAAACCTATAAAACTCAATATGCTTTTCCATAGATTGAGATTTCTTTTTGAGTATTTCACACCAATCTATGTGACTCTCATAATGTACATAAGTGATTTTTAGGGTAAAATACAGAAACAGGGACTCAGAACAACATGTTCTGTCAAAAGACCATTTTGCTGTGTTGCATTATGAACAAAATGGTATCTTACAAATGCAGTTGTTTGAAGATCTGTTAAACTTACGGTTGTGCAGCTCCATTTCAGATTTCAGGTCTATGCCTAGGGGAGATGTCAGGTGACAGAGACCCCTGTGGCTGCATCCTTTGGTTTTCAGTAGGGCTTCTCCAAATGAGGAAATTCGACAGTTCCGTTCTAACCTTATACTACAGGGGTTTTCACAACATAATGTGTAATGCACACTCTTTTACTCTAGAAAGTTTTACCAATATGACTACAATGACATAAAAATATTACTGTCTCTTTTAAGTAGACAATTAATAAGTAAGACTGTGTTTTGTTCATTTAGACTTTAATCATGTTAGTTCTTCGTGAGTCAAACATCTAGTAGGTTTATTTTTCATCTGATATTTGACTTGTCTAGTACAATTTAGAATGTGTTTATAGGCAGAAATGATTTATGCATCATAAATGAATGATTTTTTCCATAATCATGCTTGATTCTGTTTTGTCATTTAGAGTATCTGTAGGTTGCATGAATAGAGTTGGGCACTTTATAAAGTGGTGTCATAAACAGAATAGGCAGCCACTATGAGACAATATTAGAGTAGTCCTTTTTCCAGTATGTCTTGTGATGTTGCAGTTAAGAAAAATCATGTGCTGGCTTCTCATTTCTTAATCCTCTAAGGAAAGTAGTGGCTTTAAGGAGAATTAATCTCTCCTTACTTTGGGCGTCTAAAACTTAGGCACCATGATGAACAAGATCACTGAGGAGTACCCTGTTACCAGGGAAGAGGAACAGCTACTGCCGAAGAGTTACCCATCCTCTCGTATGATAAGCGTCTAAGATAGGCAGGACTCAAAGAACAATTTGCTGAGTTTTGAAAGACTCTACCCTGAATCTGGATTGATTCTACAAAATCAGACTGCCATCTTTAGGGGGGTTACGCTGGTAACTCACACCATAGCCATGAAAAGGTAGATTTTATAGCAAGGGGTATTTCCTTTGCGTCTGCTAAAGCAAACCATATATATGTGTATATATGTATACATATAATTATATATATGTACACATAGATAATAGCTAGGTCTTGCTCCTTAAACGATAATTTATTGCAGTGAGGCAGAACCAGGTACATTACCTGTATTCTGAAATGTTTGTTCATTATTTTAATCACTTTTTAATTCAGACCTTGGCTAAGAACAACCAATATGGCTGTAAATCTGAAAGTCAAGTAGAAATGGATATTTCAGCTATAGTACAGATAAGATACTTCCCATATTATCAAAAAATCATTAAATAAGGATTTGTTAAATTTGTAAACATTGTTACTTCAATAAAGATTAAATCAGTCACGTTCTGTAGGAATTCTTTCTAATACTCTACTCAGTTTATACTTTTCTGTAAGGAACTTATCACTCAGCTCTGTAGCACTTTTTCTTCCATAGAGGATGACTATATTGTTTCAATTCCATTCATCTTTACATTCCATTTGCTGCTTTACTAGGATTAACAAAGCGTTCCAAGTATTTTAACAGGAAAGTAATAAATTCACAAAAATTCTCATTAAAGTCTTTACCTTCAAGTTACAAAAGACTGCACTTTTTAATGATTAAAAACTGCATACTGAAGCAGCACATACTTGGAGAATGATTCTGATAGTACTTTTGTTGCACCGATTTGGGAAGATCCTTTCTTCACTACCACATTCTTGTGTCTTGGAGCTTTACTACTAGAGGAGTAAATATTGAATACTAATTCCAGCATATAACATGTGGCTATCAATGCCTGACTAACCCACGCATCTCTTTCATTATTAAAACAGTCCCAATATGGAAAACTTCAGTTTTAAATCTAGAGGACCAGATTATATTTGGGTTTGTACAAAGTGAATAAGGCTACAAGCACAACTAAACAGCACCTTTCCAACAAAGGTTTATTGCCTTGCAAGATTTATGTCTCTCATTTGCATAGAAATTTGGGAGGACTGTTAATTCTTTTTTTTTTTAATTCAGAAGGGAACTCTAGGTAATTAATATCAGTACTGGAAAAAGAGCAGACTAGGTGCATTATCGGTTTCAGCAGAGATAAATACTAGTGGTCATTAAGATGAATTCCTGGTGCAGTACTCCTGGTGCGCTGCCTCTGAGCCTTTACCTCAGAACAGTTTCTCCACCTCTAGCACTTGGCAACAGAAATCCAGATAAACACAATTCCCTACAGAACACTCTGAAATGAAGTTTTTCAGAATCAGGGCATGTTCCCTGTATGGGTCCTCCCAAAGCAATACTGCTGACCTGTTGTTTTACATGAAGGAGTCCATGAAGAACTTTTGTAGAGGACTTCTGCAGTCATGCCCAAGTAAAAGATAAAGATGACTCTCAAAGGTGGTATCTACAGTGATATGTCACACACATTCAGATCTTAACTTTGAGCTACTCTCAATTCCGAAGCAAAGCTCTTATTAACTTAGCTGGGCAGTCAGGCCTATGACATTGCAGTTCATAATACACTTCAAGTGATCATTGTATTGACAAAATACAAAGCTGGCTGAGGGCTTTGGGAGACACACACACACACATCGCGAATTAAATCACCTGTTAGGACGACATGAACATTCTTCATGCCTGAAGAACATTGGGTATTCTCAGAGAACATAGAAATGAAGAAATGCAGTTCTTAATCGTTGTTATTCTCCATGCACTTTAATTCTCCATGAATTTGCGATAATTTATGAAGGCACACCACTGTTCGCTTCTATACGCATATGCTTTCTTTTGCTTGCTTCCCTGACAAGTTGCCAGAGCTCTGTTTCTCAAAAATTAAGTTTTCAAAAAGTTTTGTAAAGTACTGGGATGGGAGGTGTGTGAAAAGTGGCAAGAATTTGAAATGTTCGCCCTTTGTAGAGACAATAATTTTTATGGTATCTGAAAATAATTTGTGCATGCATATATATGGGTAATTAGGAATCTTCTGGACCCTAAACATACCTTGCAATATTCAATACAATGCCTTGTACTATGAAATTTCACAAATTCAGCTGTACACTGAGATGCGCTATAACTTGGCGTTACGCATATCCCTATTGGTATGTTGCTATTGTTGTACATCTTCTCTGTTAGTGTGAAAGAATCCAAAAAACAAAAGGAAGAGCTGAGTACAGGAGAATAATTATAAATTTGACTGCATATAGAAATAAAATAACTTGTGAAAGCAGATTTTTACATGTTTTTATACATTTACAGATAAAATAGTTCTGATTTTTCTTTATTTGCGTATTTAATTTAATAACTTCAAAAGATGCAGAAGGAGTAGGAACAGTAATATCATTTCCATTTTGCCAACAGGTTCCTTTGCAAGAATGTTTTCCTGAGAAACACAGAGTCATTTCAGCCAATTAGGCATTCTTCCCCCCCCCTCCCCAAGTTTCTGCGGTCACCTTCACCAACTGAAGTGGCAAGCTCATTATTACTACTTGAACTGACAGTTATTATAAAAATACTACATCCAGTGACAAAATGACAATGTCTTAAATGCATTAAAATTGCTATTTATATAACCTTTCAGAATTACACGGAATATTAAAGTCAAGTCCTATTTCTGAATGTTTCGCTGCTCATTCTGTATTAGTAGTGAATTTACATTTTTGTGTGAAAAGACTTGGAAGTAACTGCATAATTTAGATTTGATAGGACCAATGAACCTGCCTATAATATGCCTCAAATATTTTAAAAGACTGAACTTTTAAATAAATTATAACAACTACAAACCATGTCAGCATTGGGAACAGGGTATATAAATTCCTAGGTAAGGAAAAGATTTTAGCAAACTTTCACTAACTCTATCATTTTCAGAAAAAGTCAACTTAGTTTTAAACAAATCCTGCATTCAAACATTATATATTTGGCTAAATCCAAATATCTCTTAGTTAAAAACAATAAAAATGTTCCAGCTACATTCCTGCTGCCTTGTATGTCAATGTAAAGCTAATGTGCAGATATAATTCTGTGTCATTCCCTTCACCATTTCTGGAGAAAGTCTTGACAGATTTATCTATATCAGATATTCCAGAACTGGCTTGTTGATACATTTCTTTGGAAGAGAGATTTGCCTCTAAATTGTGCTCAGGTGTTTTCCAGAGTCCAAGACAATCAGAGCCAAAACTTCAGATGATATGAACTGGCATAATACTGCTTGACTTAATGCTGATGTATACCAGCTACCATGTGATTCTTGTGTTTTTCTCTAGACTTCATAAATCAGGGTAACAGAACAAGTAACAAGTTCCCCATTAAGGTCCCATGTCACTACTCCAAAACTGAACAAGACATTTAAGATCATTCAGGTCAAATTTTGTGTCTAAATCAGTCTTCCTTCTTGAAAGATGATACTTGTTTTGGGAGATCTAACCTAACCTAACGTAGTATAACCTGATGACAAAAAATAAAATTGAAATCTCCTTTAGGCAGGATAATGAGTCTAAGGTGCTTTATCAGTGGTCTTTTATGATCTATGAACTTTATTCTACCCTACACCCTAAATCCGTCAGACCCAACATAAGACAGATGTTCTCAAACAATATTTTCTTCCATTTTAACTTAGGTTTATTAGCTCCTTATGGCCATTTGGGTTTTCGCACAAACTGAGGAAAAATGTTCTTAGACCTCGGATGAGAAACACTGTCTGTGCCTGGTGTGTCTGTGCTTGCCAGATGTGATCCATGTATCTTAAATACCTGCAGCAAAGTTGTTGGTGCGAAGCTGCAAGACAATTCATTCTTTCAGCAGCGCATTGCTCCTGCAGGCAGCCAGTTGGCTCAGCCGGCACTTTGCTTTGCTTCTGCAGTCTCCCACCTTATTCTTTATGTTACAGGCCTACAGGAGTTCCTTTGGTCCTGAGCTAAAAAGCCTGGGGAATGATGATCTGTTACCATTCTGCTTTCTTCATGCCACAGCCAGCAGTTCCGTAACATGGGTTATCTGCCAGTTATCACCATACAGATTATCACAATATACAGGTCTGCTGCCATGAAATATTAGCCACTTTGGAGGAGTCTCCTGCCACTGCAAGAAGCTATTGACCTCACAGAAGACTTCAACTGACATTTACACCTTCTAGCCCATCTTACTGCACTGCTTGCATTCTGAATCTTTTGGAGCTGCTCCTAGCCCCAGCTGGTTAACATAGGAGCTATCTCCTGTGTCAAGAGACAGAATTTCAGTGTGCTGTTTTACGAAGTCCATTTCCCATACCTGAATTTACTTCTACATGTCAGTGTCTGGTCGGTTGCTTAAGTTTTAATATTCTAGATTTGAGAATTAGAAGAAACCAGGATAAGAAATTAAATAAATGAACTGAAATTACGATTTGAAAATTGGTAATTTATTAAATTATTGAACTTATTAATTAATTGAAAATATCTAGCATGCCAATAGCAATACTTCTGTGCTATTAGCCTGAGAGTAGTTCAATCTGAAAAATAATAACCCCTGGTTGACTAATATTAATATAGTGAATAAATATGCTACCAAGAAAACTGTTTATGTTTTCAAGGAATCCAAGCATCTGCACAAACAATTTCCATCTTGCCACAGAATGTTACTCAGTGTCTGAGAATACAGAGGGAAAAAAAGCCTTTGCTTCTCCTTCAGGACAGCCAGGAGCGTTTACTTTAACCAAATACCCATATATGTGTGACACTCTCTCTCAGGAGCATTCAGTTGCTGGAAGAGTAAAATTTTGTATTCCTTTCAATAAACATCCTGCACCGGCGTCTCCTCTGTGTGTGCACTAAATAAAGGAGGACGGAAGTCCTGAAAGACTGCCGATGTATTCAGTTGTGAGCTCCCAGTGGAAAACCAAGGCAAAGGACACAATTCTCATACAAATGGGCAAAGGTGTCTACATTCCACAGTGCCAAGCAACCATCAAATCCAGAAGAAATTCCTAGTCCTCATCCTTGCCCCACTTCAGGCATCTGTGAATCATTGAAGTCTTGCAAATAACTGAAACTATTAGCCCTCGAGTTACTGACCACATCTTGCTGAAGTGTACATTTCATCTACCCGTCCTAATTTCTTGTCCCTTTTACCCCATATTGTGAGACAGGATATTAAAATAAGTCCTTCATATTTCTTTGATAGAGTGTAAAGACATTTTCTAGGCAAAATGTATCACAGTTTTCTCCACAGTGTATTACTGTTGCTTCTCTAGAGCCATAAAAATTGGTATACCACAATTGTGCTTAAAAGCCTGTCTTAGTGGGGAAAAGGACTATAAAAATAGTATGGATACTTCTGTAAGAAAAAAGACAAAACTTTTCTAAAATAGTTGTTCAATAAAATAAATTATACAAAAAGTCCTTAGAGTGTAGGATAAAATTCTCTTCCTGCAACCTAGGAAGAAGACCTTTTTCCTTATGTTTTTATCATCTGTGATTAACACCCACACCTCCAATTTTTGCCAGTAAACTTTGATACTACATTGCTGTGCATTATCTCTTTGTTTCTCCTTGTTTATATTACGTCGCATACCATTACAAAAAGGTAACTAAAAGTGACATTTGGGATCTATACAGCAGGATTTTTAGTATTTACTTTGGCAGATCTTAGTTCAAATACAGATTTGGTGACAATATCAAGAGTCAAACACTATCAATTTGTTGTAAGGCACATAGACTCACATTACAAAAACAATCAGGCAAGAATTTAAGGAGTGTTAAATAGAGGTGTACAGCAGAACCCATCACAACACCTATTTTGTGCCATACCTAAATATACAGTATTTAATTTTCAATAATTGCAAAAGGCAAAAACATAGAAGCAAGATCCCAACATCCACAGTTAATGTGAGAAGATACAGAGCAGAAAATGCTTATTCTTAATCTAACAAACTCACGAAGCCAAGTTCTGCCTGTTGTGCTATGAGTTTAGCATAGCTGCTTATCAGTGCAGAATGCAGACCCCTGTGTTTGTACCACCTGAAAATGCAGAACCACAGTGCAGTGGTGGAAGGTGTATGAAGGAAGCAGATACACTGAGGAATCTGCCGCAAACAGCACAAGCTGTCTACAGCAGTGAAGGCTCCAGTTACTAAGAACAGAAAACCTCTTAAGGGGAACAGCTTGGGCATCGACCAATTATTTTTCATTTTTCAGCAGCACTTCAAAACTTTCCAGAATATTTCTGTCTTGTTCAAATGAACTAATAAACCCCTGATACAACTCTTGATAATGCTTATCAACTTGTCACGCGTGGCAGTGTTTGTTAACTTGCAGCAAGAAAATGTTTATCTTTTTGCTATACTCAAGGCAAGCAGCAGAACTGAAAGTTCCTGTAAGGAGCAGCTGGCAAGTGGCCTGCAGTCGAAAGAGACTTTGGTTTGCTCTTCTCTATTTTTCGTTCCCGTGCCTTTTCTCAGCACCAGATTTTCTCTATTCCTAATGCTAAAGATTGGTAATACTTATCTACAGCCTGAGGTACAACAAGTTTTCCAAAATAAGTGGCAGCACCGTAAATTCTTATTTGTTCTTTCCAATTTGTTAACACCCTAGTGTTAAACAGATAGATGAGGACTGCGAGATGTAGGATCACAGAGCAGGAAAAAAGTCCCTGTCTCCTCAATATGTTTAAAACTCCGTGTGTTACTGCTGGAACACTGCCGTATTCTGGTATGTTAGCATAAAATACTGAAGCATTTTTAAGTGTTCGGAAGGTATAATGGGCAAATACCCTGGTAATAACTGGTGTCATTTTTCCACTCCCACACACCATATTGGGATGTTAGCAAGAGGTGCGTTATCAGGAAACTGCAGCTGTGGCTCAGCCTTCACTTTCTGGCAGGAGCGTCTTGAAAAGGAGTTACCTCTGGTTTGGGGGGGTTGACTTCTTGGAACTTTCTGTTTAGTAACTGCATAATCTGCAAAGGAGCAGATAGGAACAGAGCTGGTAGACAAAGATACTGTGTTTAAGGCTAGAGCTGCCTTCCCCTGGCCCACTATTCCAGATGAAAATGCATCCTGAAACCAGCCGGTAGCTACGGCTCCCTCTGACAGGTGACGTGCATGCAGTGCCCTGCCTTGTTTGGGCTCCAGCAAAGGCTAGATGGCAAGTCAGGGCCCAGACCCCGAGTCTGGAACCTCGGGAATTTGCAGCATTTGCCTCCTAATGCTCAGACTGGAACCAAAACTCCACAGTTTTCATTTCAGATACGTTCTAAGAAGGGATTGGTTTTCCTTTTTGGTTTAAGAGACACCCAGAGTTTTAAAAGAATGTTATTGTGAAACTCTGGTACAAATTAGAATAAAATTGTAAGATAAGATGATTCTATATGAATTATCGAGATATTGAATCCAGACTATTTGAATATGAGTCCAGATTATATCACAGTCTATGTTTAATTCAAACTGCAATCTGAAAATCTTCTGGACGCACTCCGTTCTGCTTCCTGCCAACTCCAGCCATGGGATAATTCTGTTATGGATTAGTTCAGAACTCTAAAAATGACTAGCACAGTTTCCCTGCCTTTATATATGAGTATCTTCGTTCTTCCTCTGATACAAAATTAACCTGCTGCAATCTAGTTAGATATTTCTGCTGTTCTCACCATTGAGATCTCCCAAAGCCTCAGACAGCAGTCATGGCAAGGCAAGGCTGTAGATTTCTCTTTTAAACGAATATACAAAATACAATTTGTCATTGGGAAGGTAAAGAGAATTTTCAAGTGGCTTTTTCTTAAAAAACAACCAACTCAGAAGTCAACAAAAAAAATCACTTTGGTTAAGAATTCCAGTCACTCAGTGTATTATTTATCGGGTAATACCACCCGTCAAGTCTAACTACTGGATAAGTTAATAATCTCCAAATATTTCCACTTCTGTTTTAATTGCTTAAGTGTAAAATAGGTCATATTATCTTGACGAAAGCATGATTATGAAATGTGTGAGCTCTTTTAGTGATCTTTATTAACTTACAATGACTCCTTGTATTTCTGCACTGTGTAGACACCGGCAAATCTTCTTCCAGCTATAATTGCGATTATGTCAGTGCTGTACTTCATAACTTACATTTGCACTTGTTTGTAATACAACCATAAAGATCCACTCCAGTCAGAATCTTGGCACTGGTGGTTTAAATTTGGGAATAAAAATGTTTATAGACATTTACAATTTAAGGAAAACCATTTACACATATTTAATCAACCATCAATGGCAAAAATTAATAAAGTCTGAAACAGTTTAGTATAATTGAGAAATATGGTACTGGCCATGTATTAACGGAGTTTACTTTTTTATGCATTTCTGCTCCCGTCACTAACCAATTCAGGGAAAGATGCATCGCAGGCTCATCACGAATATTGGTATCCTTCCTTTACCCTTACTTCTGGCTGTATTCTGGTCCCCTGTTCAGAAAATTAGTTAGGGCTTTATTCTATAGACTTATTTACAGCCTATGAGGAGCGATTTCTCTCTTGCCGTTGGCTTGCGACACTGTTTGCTGCCGCTCTTCCCCTTCCCGCACCTTTCTCTAAGACAGCGCAAATCCACCCGGCTCATCTGAGCTCTCCTGAACAGCCTCCCCATGACGCAGGCACAGCACCGTCTCCTGCACTCGGACTCTACGTGGCACACGCCTGGTGGGTCGCGGCATCGGTACCCCTCCACATCGACGCATGCACAACGGACGCCGTCCTAACTCAGTAAGAAATCGGAAGGCCGATAGCAGAGTAAATAAAGAAATATTATTAAAAGGGATGATCCCAGTTCTGTATTCTGAATAACATTTTAAATAGTCAGCCTACATACAGTCAAGGTAATGCGCAAAACTTGAGATAATAAGGGGCTTATTCAATACATAAACGAGATCAGTTGATCTTATTCAGCCTATTTAATAACTGCATGTCTTTTCTGCTATTTTTGTTTATCTGTTATGAGACTGTTGGTAATCACAAAAACTTTACACATAGTAGGAAACTAAAAAGCTGTTAATGCTTTTCCATTTTGTAAAAGAATGAAAGTATTTTCGTATTACTCATTTCTTGGCACATAACAAACATTTAATATCTTTCCACTGTGGAAATTCTATTTGAAAAATACTACCTAGTTGCTACTGTTCTGTTCTAACTTTGAGAACAACACCATGAATTTGTTGGTTCGTGTTAGTGACTCTTGGTCCTATAATTAGAAGAAATCAAAACCCCTAAGAAGAGCCTAATAAAAATCTTTGCTGTGCTCATATTTAAAAAGCAACCAGATAGCAAAACTACCTTCTACAAAATATTTAATATCAAAGCATGCTCTCAGCCTATTCACAGACAAAGTGCTTTTAGCTTCAGTGGACAGTTGTCCAGATGAGTTTTGCAGTCCTTCCTCTGGGGTTGTATCAGATCCAGAGGGTCTTGTGGCGTACTGTTTCAAACCAATATAATTTAAATGCGTAAAATAAACAATTTGAAGCAAGTATTTCAATCTGAAGTTTCAAGTACACTTCTCAAACCATGTGTTTGGCTCTAGTTTTCTAATACTTATTATTCAATGATAAAGATGTGTAAAAAATGAGAATTGTATGTCAGGTGATTCCTATTAGCTATAAAAGGGACTGGCATATAGTGTTACTGATTTTGATTCCCTTCCTTGAATCCATTCTCAGGAATGCTAGGTCTAAACAAATATTCTTCTTGATAGCAGTGTCATATCATTAATATATTTATACATATTCACAAAGCACATGTTCAGAGGGACTCTGACTTTCACTACAGCCTGTATGTAGAGAAGTAGGTATGTATGTAAGAATCAGCTGTTGAGATCTACAATGATACATTGTTTTGGTTTCGGCTGCCGCCGGCAACAAAAATGCCACGCGGCCGCCCCTCCCCCCACCGCGGTGCGGAGGAGAATGGAAAGAGAACAGGCAAAAAACTGGTGGGCCGGGATAAGGGCAGTTTAACAGAACAGCAAACAGAGGGAACAGGAACAGCAACGATATAGATAAGGAGAAAACACAACACAAACAGCAAAATGCAGAGAGCAGCTCCCACCGCCCCCCCGCTTCCCGCTGCCCCGTTCCCCCCAGCCAGAACCGTGCATGACGGCACATGATAAGGAATACCCTACTCTGTTTGGTTAGGTTGGGTCAGCCCGCCCGGCTGTGTTCCCTCCTGGCTCCTGGTGAAAATTAACCATGTCCTGGCCGAACCCAGCACAAACCCTCTGCTAGGGGCAGGGACATTTTCCACTAG
>Ga0181612_101965_pt1 | contig 13082 bp, 4 predicted proteins | sample HoacroProtozoa21_FD_119630 | JGI IMG/M metagenome (GOLD analysis project Ga0181612, IMG submission 119630) | Hoatzin crop microbial communities from Cojedes, Venezuel. Combined Assembly of Gp0051906, Gp0051904, Gp0051908
CATGTTGGAGGGGGTTCTGAGCAACCTGACTGAGTTGAAGATGGCCCCGGTCACTGCAGGGTGCTTGGACTAGATGACCTTTAAAGGTCCCTTCCAACCCAAACCATTCTATGATTCTGATTTCTTGACAGATATATACAAATCTTAGGCAAATCTCCTTTACCAGGGCAGAAATACGTCCATGCAATATTACAGATGAGGGGCTGATTGCCTAGAAAGCAACTCTGTAGAAAAAGATGTGGGGTCCTGGTGGTCAACAAAATGAACACTATTCAGCAGTGTGCTCTCAGTGCAAAGGTGGCCAACAGCCTCTTGAGCTATATTAGTGAGAGAGCAGCCAGCAGGTATAAGGAAATGATCCTTCCACTCTATTTACAACTTGTGAGACTATATCTGGAGTGCAAAGTCCAGTTTTGGGCTCCCCAGTGTTAACAAAGATGTGGACATACTGGAATGAGTCCACTGGGGGCCACCAAGCCTGTCAGAGAGATGGAGCATGGGACCATCCAGGGAATCTGTTCAGCTGCATCTGTTCAGCGTGGCAAAAAGAAGGCTTGGGAGACCTTTTGGCTGTCTTCAACCACCAAGTTAGAGGATACAGAAAAGACAGAGCTGGACGCTTCTTAAAGGTGCACAGCAATGGGATGAGAGGCAATGGACACGGGAAGTTCCTATTAGATATAAGGGTGAAAAAACTATCCTGAAAGTGGTCAAAGGGTGGAACAGGATCCCAGACATGCTGTGGGAACTCCATGCTTGTAGACTTTCAAACCCCAGACATGGCCCTGAATAACCTGCTATAACTGCACCAGCTTTGTACAAGTAGCTGGACTAGATGGCATATGGAGTTTCCTTCCAACCTACACAATTCTATGATTCTAAGAATATGTTTGGTTTTTATAGTGCTCAACATTACCTCTCAGTAGTCAGACATTAGTTTCTTTGCAGTGTATTAACTAAAGAAGTACTTTTGCATATAATTTTTCTTAATAAATCCTGTCCAAAAAAGATACAATGCTTTAAAGAAACCCTACGTATCTCTCACAACACAGTAATGAAACTGTTTAATTGAATCTTAATTTTAAGCCAGAATAGATTTTTTTGATGCATAAAGTCAGCACCATAAGTAGTTATCCAAAATATAATACTGCTTATTATCTCAAACAACTATTAAAAAGACAATGTAAGTCAGATAAAGAAGGAAAACTGCCTAGTTATGCAGCTATATAAACTCTTTCTTCATAACATAATTTCTTCTTTCTTTCTTGTTGCTAATTGTCTTTTTAGAGTACTGTTTTTTTCTGTTAAAATTAATGTCAGTCTCCATGTAGTTTATCAGATTGGTTGCAATAAACTCAAAAGTTTGTCTTTGGTATAATGATATAGCATTAAGAAGAAGTGAAAACTTCTTCACAGAAATCTCTTTCAGTGACTCAGCAGAGAGCTTACGGAACAATAGGTGGATTTGTTTTCATTTATCTGCATTATCTGGCCCTTCTGTTAAAAAACTTGGAAGAAAGACAAGAATTAGTAACAAAAGCCCAAAATTTTCAGAAGCATGACTAAATCCAGTAATCCTGAGTGACCAAGGAAAAGTATTAGATCAATTTGACCAAACTAACTAGTCATTAAGCAAAGTTTTGATATATATTTATATAATAATAAAGAAAAAACAAACAAGAAAAGAAAAAAAGTTTGGTATAAGGATACATTTGAACTAGATACATTTTGGCCAGAAATTTGGTGCCCAAATGTACATGTCAAAAGGCTTTATATGCCTTAGTAAGTGTCTTATTTTCAGTGTAATGATCTCTAGGCACCTAGGTTTTACCTCCATTGTGCCTACCATTACCTCATGATCTCTGGACACCTAGAATTTTCCCTCCCTTGTTTCTATTGCTGCCTCAGTCAGAATGTTTCTGTCCTTACATAAATTCCTCCAGAGACCATAGCTAAGCTGTCACTGCTGGAACAGGAACTGAAGCCAGATCTCCCACAGTTCAGGTAAAAAATCTGAATCAGCAGACAATGACTCATGCTGCTTCTCAACCCTCTCCGCTCCACAAATTGGCAGTTCTTGGCTGTGTAAAGGAATGACTGACTTCACATAGCCGCACAGGTGCTGGGCCTCCCACCACATTATACATGACAGCTAGGTGCCAGTCTCTGTCCCGAGAGCTGCAACTGAATCCCCTTAAGGTGAAAAAGAAGCTGAGCCCAGTAAAAGGCATAATCTCTAAGATATAGCAAACGTAGGTATCACCCTCCTCTCACATTAACATACACACATATCTCCTCTGCTTCCAGTTCCTCAGAGCAACAACACGAATTGATCAGGACTTCAGAAGAAGTACTGTGGTGCCTATCAGGTTGTGAATGGCAAATGGAGGAAGGTGCCATCCTGAACATCCTGTGACAATCTGAACAAGGAGCTTGGTCTCCAGGGAGAAGAGCGGTTTCAGATAAACTACCTGTGCTTACTGTTTCCTACAGGCTACTTGTAGACAGTCCCAGCTGGTTATTCCATTTCCTTTAGACCTCATTCCAAGGCATTATTTTTCCCCAGGAACATATAAGGAGTCAAGAAAACGTAATACAGATTTCTGGATTTAGTTACCAAAATCTTTTTCTGTACCTTGAAATTAGTATCTACAATAGTCAACTATGAAATTTTACCTTTTTTTTTTTTTTAAATTTACCTGGCAACTGCCATGGCAAAAATCTGTAGAAAGATATTCTACATGCACTAACTACAGATTTCACAAGTATATTTTTTAATCCTAAAATCTCTATCATCAGTTTAGTCCTGAACTGCCACAAAATAGGAATGTTATCCAGCTTTCAAAAAGGAAATGCGCAAGTGACTTCAATTTTGCTCCAAATGGTAATAAAGATACTAGAAAAAAGAAAATGTTCTTTGTCTATGTTAAACAATGAAAATATAGAACATGTATTACTATAAGCACAACACAACAGTAGGTCAATAATTTATTTTTCAGAAACTGCAACTTATTCACTCAGTAGATGTCTCAGTAGGATACTGTAAAATCATAACAATAGATGTCCCATAATAATTTTTAACATCACAGTGCAAATGCAGAAAACACCCCCACCAATTCCACAAGAAGCAGCTCTTAGTGAAGCACACTGGCTACACAAGGCAGGAGTCAGATGACCCAGATTCAGCCCAGCTCCTCCACTGACTCAGGGATGATCTACCCAGGGAAAACAACCTGTAATAGCTTCTCCTACAGACACTCTCATTCCGTTAGTCCTAAAATTTCTTTGTTTGGGTAATTTAGTTCACTTTAGAATTTAACTGAAGACAGCACAGAATACTTACCATGTTTAAATCTCATACGCCAGCTTATTTTGCAACAGGTTCAGTGTGTAAACAAGATTTGATGATAAGGCTCAAAATAATCAGTATTGGTACTTGGTGCTTTGATTTAGTCATAGGATAGATGGTAATAATTTATGTTACATAAATCAGAGTAGTATTCTGAATTTTCAAATATTCAAGAGCTATGTCTAGATCCTCACATAACGCCATATAGATCTAATACCAACATGTAATTGGCATTTTTTTCCTTGACTGTTTAATGATTATGTAAACCACTATTTTCTGACTTCTACTCCTCAGCAACCCAAAGAAACATTAGCTAGTTCCAGACACAGAAGAATTTAAAGAGATATTTCTTGCACAAGAAGGCAGAAAATTCGCTTCCCTTTTGGGAAAATTAAAGAGGATTCCATTCTCTATGCACAAAATTATTTGTTAAATTGCATGTTAGAGTGCAGCCAATTAATACACTGCATTTAGAAATTCTTTTAGTTCAGCTTTCACTTATCTATTTTTATGAGGTAACTTTGAACTGCAATTTAAAAACAATTCATAAGCGAATATAAACATTTTGTGCTACGTCTATATAATAAAGGAAAACAAAAATAGCGACTTACATCTTATTCTTGATCAAAACATAATTTAAACTTATAAAGGTGCTTACTTTCCATCTGAATGAAATGTCTTAAAGCTACAGGAATTCTTACTATTTATTTATGTTTGTTATGTAACTGACGTGAAATAACTGTATGTTTCCTGGCATCCCCGGCATTTCAGTAATCAAAGTGCGTATGTGCTTGTTTGTACAGTCTAAAGCTAATATTACTTAGTGTAAAGAGTTTGTACTACACCAAGAAAAGACAAGTTAGCACTGTCTGATGGAATCGAAACAAAATTTATCTACAACTGAGTACCACAAACAAAATAGCATTAATGGAATTATTAAAGACACATATTTCTATTGAAGACTTGTAACATTCCTGCACAGAATTTTGAATCTGTAAGTGTGACACGCTAAATAAAAGTCCTGCTGGTTTTGGCTGGGATAGAGCTAAATTTCTTCACAGTAGCTGGTATGGGGCTAAGCTTCAGATTTGTGATGATAACACAGGGATGATGCGGTCACTGCCGAGCAGTGCTTAAACAGCATCCAGGCCTTCTCTGCTTCTCAGACTGCCCCGCCAGCAAGTCGGCTGGGGGTGCACCATCAGATGGGAGGGGACACAGCTGGGACAGCTGACCACAACTGACCAGAGGGATATTCCATACCATACAACGTTGTGCTCAGCAACAAAAGCTGAGGGAAGAAGGAAGAAAGGGGGGGAAGTTTGGAGTTATGGCGCTTGTCTTCCCAAGTAACCCTTACACATAACGAAGCCCTGTGTCTCTGTCAGATGCCTCTGACAAACATGATATGATAAAGCATTGCTATTTGCTCGTTACTTTATTTTAAAAATTCTTCATATATTGTCTTCTAACAGTGAAAGTTTCTCATACTTCTTGCTCTTTTCAACAAAAGTTATTTTTTACATAAAATAAAAGTTTAAGTTTGCCTCACAAAAAGATAAATGAGTTCTGCCTTTATATCATGTAAAGTTTCAGTGTAGGATACTAGAAGGAAGTGGAATCAGGATACTTTTAGGAAACTGACTCTTTGTCTCCTGTAAGGATTTCAAACATTTGACAATTAATACCGACCCAATTTCCATTTTATCTAAAATACGTTTAAAATGTGGTCTTCAAGTGAGTGAACACACTGCTTATATTTGTGGACTGCTTCCAGGAAGCTACCTCCTCCCTCTTCCCTTAACACTATCCCACTATCATTTTAAAAATTAATTTGTCAAAACAGTCTTTCCCTTCTCCACCAAAATTAGACCGATCACTGTTACCACTTACTGAGAGAAAACCACATCTGATTAGCAATAGCAATAGTCACATGTTCAAGTCTGCCCTCACTGAAATAAAATTTCTGCTCATCCCATCTTGTGTTCAAAGTTTGTTTTTTAAAATGCCAAACATATATCCAGATTCAATGTCTGTTTATTGCTAGAGTAAGCATCTCTACGGCTTTTCCTGACCACAATCTTAGTTCTTCCTTCAAAAGAGGAGGAGGAGGATAAGCAGGAGGAAGAAAAAGCTGTAATTCTGTAGCAGCCTAACACTCCTGGTTCCAGCATTACTTCACTTTTTTTCATGCTACCAGATCTTCATTTCATTCACTGACTATTTTGCTGGCACTATCATTAGACCAGGCTATCAAGGCTTTAGAAAGTCCTTTCAAACAGTGATGAATGCTCCTGGTATTCCATATGTTTTGTGACATTTGAGACTCCAAAGTACTACATTTAATCAGTGCAATATGCTTCAGTGGTTCTCATCGTCACACAATCTCAAAGTCAAAAAGCAACAAAACGACCTCGCCCCAAATCCTTTTAAATGTGATACCTTATCACAGTTGCCAGCATAAATTTTCCATTAGTGACAGCTCATTTTTTCTTCCAAATCCACAGAATGAATTCATTCTATTTATGGAACACATAGAATTATGCAGTGAGTTACAGTATGTGAACACTCATATCCAAATTTAAAACATGTGAATGGATTTCATTGAGATGTGCGGAATACTCCTAAAAGATTTTTTTTTTTTTTTGTGATCCAAAGATGGTAGCTCTTGAGTAGTTTAATAAAATTTCATGTAATTAGCTGATAAGGAGACATATCTGAGTCTTAGTGACTAAGTACGTTTTACTATTCATGTCAAAAGACTACTTGCTTAACTCTTTTCATTAACAACTCATACAAGTTTCAACTCCAAAGAAAGAATAGTTACGCACATTTGTTTCCAAACCACTTATTACTGATTATTCATTACCTCTTCAATATTACGGGTTTTCCTATCTTATTTCTTGTCTTTATATATATTTTATAAAAATATGAGAAAATAATAGTCCTGCTGTCAAGAAGTCTTATTTAATTGAATCACCATGTCAGATAGGTTAGGCATTGCTCTCCAGAAAATATTTATTGCTGAGCTTTTCTAACTTTCAAAGAGCAACATAAAAGCCCAAAATCTTTCAGGAATTATTAAAAAAAAATACTTCAATGTTTTTATAGTTTTGGAATATCTACAAAACACACACATCCTAGAGCACTGTATGATGTAAAACCTGTTTCCCTACCTACAGACACATTTGGAAGTCTCAGTCCATTAAATCAGGCATTTCTCAATACTCCAGGCAAGGCTAAGACCACAGGAAACTGACTCCATTGCTTTGCGTAACTAGTGAGTTCACTGAACTCTTTATCCATACAAAAAAAGAAAAAAAAACCATACATACTCACAGATGTGCTCTACTGACTGCTAAAATGAAAATAAGGTAAAATAAGGATCCCTTTCTTCATTCATAACATAAAAATGTGGCTCTACCAGGCATACAAGTAAAAGCAGAAGAAAAATAATAAAATTATTTGGTGCGAACATAAAATAATGAGAAATTACTGCATAAAAAATAAACATAAATATCAAATCCTTATTAATTTCCTCTCCAAATACAACACTGGACCATTGGAAGTTCTCCTCCACATTCTAAAGAGAGAAGGGAATTGCTGTGATTCCTTATTCTAAATGGAAACGTCCCTAATCTTTTGTGTGAGCCTTTTTCCAACAAAGAATAGTGTTCTAATATATATATAATTTTATAAAAAAATCTATTTATATCTCAAAGCTTAAGGCCAGTACCAGGACTATTTCCATCAGCATTGCTGGCAGCTGGTCCCTCTGTCCAGGGTTTCCTTTCTCTGCACAAGGCTGACGAGTATCGATGTGGAGCAGAGCTCCTAAGGTTTCTGGACTACCAAGAAAAAAGGGCAGCCAGACCCCCAGGAAGCCTGTTTGCCTGCTCAGCAAATACATGTTGAACTAAATGACAGGTTATTCCTTTCCCGAATCACCTAGCTGCATATCTGGCCATCTCTTCACTTAGGCAATCTGTCCTTGGCCTGCAACACGGACATTTACACCATTTCTCCAAGGCACCAAGACTCCCAGGCAGCCTAAGCAGCAGCTCTGGCAGCCATTCAGCTTGGCAAAAAGATCTGCCTTTTCTATTACTACCATAATCTGAGGTGGTAAACCACAGTAGTAAAAAACTTCGCATGGCCATGAAACTACATCCGGTAATCCAGGAACAATCAACAGAATAATTTACTTCAAAAAATAAAAAACCCTCCAAAACTCAAAGATGAAATAGATAATAGAAACCAGAAATTACATTTGTTAGATTAGATTTATTAGGATTTATTAGATTACCATTTTATCATCTATGCAATAAACATGTCCATGTACATAGCAACACAATCGATACTTGGCAGACTTGAAAATAGTAACCGTTTTTCTTTAAATGCAACTTTTAAAGGACTTGTTCCGGGAGAAATATACTACTTGAATGAGTAAAAACAAAAGAATAAAATCTATTATTATTTTTGGATGATACTGTAAAAATAATTGAACAACATTATATTGAGCAGTAAACAAACCTGGGCAACACAACGAAATTAAAACTAGAAAAGTAAAAATGAATACAGCTGGAAGGCTGATTCACAAGTGATTTTGTCTTGCAAAGTAACCGCAATACTGCAATAAAAAGCTAGAGGTGCTAGTAAACAGCGAGACTGGTATAACTGTGTAACAGTATACAGCAATCGAGGAGGCAACCACTCCTAAGGGTATCCTACCACATGCCTCCAATGTGATAGACTGTCTGTAGTATAACAACCAGTGTAATTTAATTTAAACTATGACAGTCAGTTTGGCTACCCGAACTCCAAAAAAAAATGATGGAGCGAAATTGGAAGCAATTCAGATAACAGCTACTAAAATAACGAAAGAGTTGAAGGAACTGAGTTTTGTGTAAAGGTCAGCAGAGTTAAAAGGCAGCAGAAGGCAATGTGGCATCACTGAGAAAGGACTAAACTAACACAATAGCTTCAGCAGTAATCCAGTGTCTAACCTTAGGCATACTTCCCCCCTCCTCCTTCTCCGTCTCCCTTTTCTTTTTCTTTTCTGGCAATTCAAATTTCTATACAGATGTGGACAGGCACTGAACTCATTCTGACTGTGTCATACAATGGCTAAATGGGAATCATCTCCAACCAGAAAGAGATTTAATGACGCTATGGTGGAGTGTCCAAGCTAGCAAAGCATGCTGACATCTTCTCTCTATATTTACAGTCTCTCTGGCCCAACTGGATCATAATGTTTGGTTTTGCAATGTAAACAAAAATATTTCAGACATCAGCAAAATGACAGCAAAGATAAATTTATCAAAATGCCCATTATACAGTGATCTTCATCTGTCTATACAGAGGGATTGTAGCCAAAGAAGCATAACGTGACAATGTTATCAAATCATTAGACATCTTTGGGACAGGCCTAAAATACAGCCCCAGTTTGTAGTTCAGAAAACAACCCACTGGGGAATTTATTTTCAGATTAGTACCGTCTGTGCCTTCATTTATTTTGGACACTCCAGCATTCAGCTATAACAGTCCCTGACACGTCACAGGTCCTGTAGACAGAATCAGGCAGTGCTGATATTACCCAACGCAAAACCATAGTATGATGGTTAAGGCAAAGCAGAGTCCAGTTCAGGCTTCAAAGCTTTGAGGTTCAGGTAAATATTTTTGTGACTAGTCAAGATCCCTACTGCTGTGGCTATACTCTTATCAGTACTCATACCAGTTGATTTAAATCAGTTTGAGCATAAGATTTGAGAGGCCTTAATATCTTGTCTGTAGCAAGAACATCATCTTTCCAGTTGTCTCTATTGCTCAAATAATTTTTTTATCTTTCATTAATCACTACTTTCACTTATGTTGTCAAATAACAGAAAATTCAAGGAGCTTCTGTTTCCTTTCATGAGCTGGAGAACCTCTGGCCTTATTTCTGCAAGTATGGGTTTTGAAACTCAGCGCTTATCTAATAAATCATGTAGAAATTGCTCTTTTGCTAATTAACACAAGTCGAATGGCTAGGAAAATACTAATAGACTGCATGCAAAGCTCTTGCATTACAAAAATTATGCTAATGTTCTATGATGCATTTTTCTTATTTTCTTTTTAATTGTAGAGACACAGAACATAATCCTGTGAACATCCGAAACTGATGGCACTTATTATCAAACTGAACACTAGGCAATCTCCTTTCTGACTTCTAATATTTTCTGCTGCCAGTGTTTTTTGTTTTGTTTGTTAAACAGCTGTCTCCAGAGACTCACAGGCATGAGCATCTCTAGAAAGGATCTTCTCTTCCAATACTTGGCTCCGCATTTTAAAAGATGCAGCCAGCAACCTCTCCCTACAGACTTTTGCTGAGGCAAATGGGAAGACTCCTATGAGTCATGGTACAGTACAGGCTAAGCCAGTCAGTCTTCCTCCTCTTATTTTATAAATTTTATGATCAGAAATGCAGTTGCCATCTGCACAGCACACAGATTACATACTGATTTGCATCATGCATACCTACGAAGGGCAGAAGTACAAACTCACCGCAACCGTCTATGTATGAAATTAGTAAAAATTGTTAATGTTTATGCACTATGCTATATATAAACACAACGCCTAAAAATTCATTCTCAGAAATGGAAACTTACAGAAGAGTTATGATCACACAACTGCAGATTAATCTGCCACTGAATCTGCTAATTGTTAAGCAATGCATTCCTTTTTTCACTCTCTGTGTCAGCATTTCAAGGCTGTCTGTTTCCCTATTTCTCCTTTTGTGTATTTTTTTCAAATCCATAATTCTTAGGGTTTATTTCCACTGCAGAGGTAAATCTATCTGCTGCTCAGCTGCACTGCCAGTGTCATCTGTGCTTTATCCAACAGTGCTTAGGCCAAAGACATTAAAATACCCAGTCCAAACAGGCCATTCTGGGATGTAGGCAAACTTGTGCAAAAGGTTGACTAAACAACATGTTAGTCCTAATTTTTCCCCTGTAATTCCCTGTCCGTGCCCAGAGAGGCTGCTGAAGAACCAGTGGTTACAATTCCCAAGATGCTACAGCCTATCGTGAGTGCAGCACTAGTGTGGATATCATACTTAAGCTTGTCTTTAAAATGTGCTCAGCCTCGATATTTAAATTGCGTGTGGCAGTGCAGACAGACAACTGCCTCACTTGCCCTTAAACCGGTCTTTACAGTTTCCACGTTAAAACAGTTGGAAATTTTGCTGTGCTAGTAGAGGACTGCACCCAGCCTGCCCTGCAAGCAGGTACATTGGCCACAGCAGCCTCAGTGGGACAGAGTGTGTGGGGACGTGCCCACCCTTCCAGATCACAGCACACCTCAATGCAAACCTGCCTTCAGTTTGATGTTTTAAGCTAAATTGCTGGCATAGTTGAAATACCGTACTGGTGTGATTGGTGTATGTTCTTCACTGCCAGTTCTGCTGCAATGAACAGTAACTTCCAAAAGAAGCCCGTTAATACCTGAGAGATATAACATTTTACAAGGCTGCAGCCGCATTTACTTCAGCTGGTCTATCAAAGCACATACTACCACGAAGGCTTAAGTGCAAACCCTTCTCTCCCTCAGGTGGCCGTGACACAGACAAACAGCCTTTTTAAAACCAGTCAGCAAGTGAATCTACAAGCCTTTTTTTTTTGGCAAATAGAACAAAGCATTGTAGAAAATTAGTTTAAAATACCAAAAAGCCGACATGATTAACTAAGCTTATTAATCTTATACTTCAACACAGCCTACGTTATATAGGCTTTCCTTTGAGTTACGGCAATATAAATGATTCAGTCTGAATTTCTGTAGAAAATCTGTATCACTGGAGATTGTTTACTCACTCCAAGGGATACCCCCTTTTCAGAAAGACCAGTCCTGCCCAGGTAAAGCAGAGGTCACTTTTTATATGCAGCAATGGCTACTATTACTGGGCTTAGACATGAAATCCTTCTTTTCTCTCAAAGTGGTTTTCCATCAGGCAGTCCAACAAGGCCCGAGTGGGTCATTCCCTCTGACTGACAGCTGAACCGCTGTAGCATTTACAACCCACGATGGTAGCCCTTGTCCTTTCAGCAGAGCATGCAGCAACTACCTCTTCTCTCTCTTTCCAACGTTCTTTTCCAGACATGCTGCTGGCAACACAGCTACACACCTGCTCACAAAACTGACAACCATTTTCAAATGTTCATACAGAAAGCTATTACAGAACCAATCATATTTGCGTATTGTCTTTCTCCTATTAACGTTATAGTGACTTCTACTATTTTACAAGCAATATCCTTCTGCCATTTAGTGAGAATGTGGTTTCTATTTATTATGAATAGACAGGCAAATAATCACAAATGCTGTGTTTCCCAGACTGAAGGTTCCTAATCCACAAATAAAAGATCTTCTGCAACAGATTATAGCTACTTCTTCAAATCACAAATTAGAAATTTTCAGTTTTTAACATATCTTTAGCCTGGGATTGCTTTTATTTTTGCTGTTTTGAAATATGTGTAAAAGCTAATGTTTACTACTGTCAAAAAACATCATGTTTTTTCAGAAGATGAGAAGGCTTAAACCACCCCTGGTAGTAAACTCCTGGGATAATCACTTTGCATCAGTACTTTCAATAATAACTAAACTTGATTTAAAGAGTTCATACCTATGAATCTGAGGTCAAATTTAAAAAAAATGGAAAGCATTACCTCAGTGCACAAGTCTCACTGAAACTAAAGAGCTAATCAGAAACCCAAACCTCCTCACATGGGCCTAACCTTAAAACAACCCTCCACGTTAGCAGACTCATCATCAAAATTGTCATCAACATACGCTGCAGCAAGCAATCTTCCTCAGAATGAAAAACAAAATGTGCCTCTTCACAACTGGGATAAATACCTGACATAATAGAGCCATCAGATGCGTGGATCCTATGCACGCACACATGCGCAGGGCACCAAATACTGTTATAAAACTATGCAGGTCAAAGTGAACAGTCCTTCCAATACCAGAATGAACTCATATATGAAAACAGTAAAAGACAGGACATGCAGTTAATGGAAGAATGGTCTCCACAAAACATTTATTACATATCTGATCACTCCTCTTTCTCTGCTCTTTCTCAGCAGAGACTTAGCAAATACCTCCAAAAGATAAGCTTGGGAACTAAACTTAGAACTTTGCAAGGTACTCAAAATTATGGACCTAACAGCGATACATTATTATTTCTCTCACATCCTCTCCCCAGATAACTCCTCCATGTTCCACGGGTAATAATTATCTGTCTCTTTTCATCCCACAGAGCTAACAACTTGAATACCTCCAGCCTTGCTAGCAGCTTCTTCTGTCCCACAGGTAAAAAACAAAAAAACCGTACCATTGTTTCTCAAATTGTATATTAAATGAACATAATTAAATTAAACAGAGCAACTATTTTCAACATGTACTGGTTTATTTCAGTTTTGCAGAAAAGGTACCCAGGAACTGGTTTATTTTTCCAATATCACATGCTTATGATGCTCACATGCACACATACACATATCTATCAAATCATATATAATGAAGACTTACAAATATATATATACATAAATATATGTAAAACCTCTTAATATACCTTAATAAAAACCTTGCCATACCAAACAATTACAGAATCACAGAACGGTAGGGGTTGGAAGGGACCTCTGTGGGTCATCTAGTCCAACCCCCCTGCCAAAGCAGGGTCACCTACAGCAGGCTGCACAGG
>Ga0181612_183424_pt1 | contig 13082 bp, 10 predicted proteins | sample HoacroProtozoa21_FD_119630 | JGI IMG/M metagenome (GOLD analysis project Ga0181612, IMG submission 119630) | Hoatzin crop microbial communities from Cojedes, Venezuel. Combined Assembly of Gp0051906, Gp0051904, Gp0051908
CAGGTCGCAGCGCTGAAGCTTTCCTGCAAGCATCCACGTGGCCTGGCCTCACCTGTCCTCCTGCCGAAATAACACAAGTAAAACCAAAAGGAGTAAAACAGCAAGACGTCTTTCACAAAAATGTCAGCTTCTTTTTTTCACGTTATTTTTGTAAGTGAAACATCTAAAAATGACAAACCCGGAGACCTCTGGACAGTTCTGCAGACAGTCAAAAAATAGGTGATAACTGTTACAGAAATACTGTCCGAAGCATTCAATTCCTGCCCCAAATTTTGAAGTTGTCAGGATGTGCTGTCAGCTGGAAAAGAGGCGAAAACCTGGCACCGAGTTATAAATTGTGAAGGAGAGCGGCGCGCTCTGCGCAACGCCTCTGCTTTCCCTCGCAGGCAGGTTTAGCATCCCGCGCTCCCGAATCTGTCCCCTCCAGCAAACACGGGGACGTTGGCTGGCTCAGGGTCTTGTTCTGGTCTGGAGGAAATCAGCAGTGGGACTGGGAATAAAACCCGTGTCTCCCCATCCCGTCCTGCTAACTAGCAGCACATCTTTCCTCTGACACAGTACAGGGGCTCATGCAGAAGAAAACAGGAAAACCAGTCTCCTTCCAGCAACCGAGGGGCACCCACTGGTACCCCATGGCATCTCTTCTCCCCACAGCGTGCCACCTTCACCACCCTAGGACAGCTCTTGAGAAGGAGCAGGGTTTGTTCATGAGCAGGAGGATACGGTGGCTTTTCCCACGTTGCAGCAACTACTCCCGGCTTTCTGGCTCCATCTTCTGGAAGCGAGACAAAATATAAATTTATCGAAGCCTGAGCTTTTATAACGAGATTATAACAATGGCTGCTGGTTCTGTGGGCCCTGCAACATGTCCGGAGCAAACAAATCCCTTGCACAATGTATGAAACTTGTAATTAAGCTCTGCAAAGTGCCTCTGCAAGGAAAAAAGATGTTAAAAGAGGACATCGCAGAGGTTTAATGAAACCCAAGCTGCGGGTAAGGAGCAGGAGGTTGAGCATTTCAGGGCTAGACCGTGCAGGGGGGGCATGGGGTTTTTGGATGGATCAGACAACATAGCCAACAGCGAAACAGCATTTTCCAGCTCCTGTTTAAGTCACCCCCCCATTCAGTGGGGGAAAACAGGAGGATCCAACCCATAAAAACAATCTGGCTATTCAGTGGCCTTTCTGTTAGAAAAATGAAGAATAGAAATAGCTGAGAAAGGATTTCAGAGCTTGGCTGAGTAGGTTTTAGCAGGATCCTGTGTTGGTGATGCTGGGACAGGACCTGCCCATAACCCGTCCTCTCCAAATGAGCCAGTTCATCAGTCCCATCTTTCCCAACGCCGTCGGGCTGCTCAGCCTCAGCATGCGAAGGATGGGGCATCCCGAGTGCACAAGTCATCATCCCAGGCTTTTTAGTGGCATTTCCCCACCGAGCATCACGATGCTGCTGTTCTCACCCAGGACACGCTGTACCAAGGCACGCAGAGCGTGGGGGGGCAGAGAGCCTGGCCCCGAAATCCTGCTCTCGGTGTTGCTACAGGACTCAGGGAGTCCTTCCCACACAGCAGCAAAGCCTTTTCTGCCCTGTTTCACCTGGGGTACGTTCCCAGAGCTGGGATGCGGGGCCAGCAGAGGGACATGGGCAGCGGTGGGACGTGGGGAACCGGCACCCACGCTCCCATGTGCATCCCAGGAGAAGCGGTGCCTGCAGAAAGCCGAGTCAGGTACGGGAGGTTCCCCACTGCATTATGCTCCACTGCTTTACGTAGACTCCCTCTCCTCCACCCACCTTTGGGGTCATCCCACCACATTTAGGTTCCCGTGCGCTGGGTTCCCCTTGGCTGTGGGTGCTGCAGTCGGGGGTGCTCCAGCTCTGGTGTGACACTGAGGGCAGCCAAGCACGGGCCCCAGGAGCACAGCTGTAAAAGGTTCAGGTCGCTCCTGTGTTCCGCCGGGCATCTTCCCCACAAAACCTAAGCCCTACAGATCCTCTCAGATGTACTAATTAATTTCATGTGGCCACTGTAATTGCACAAGAGCATCTTTCCCCCTCTCAGGGCTGCAGTGCCACGCACAACCCGCCTTGGGGCACGCAGCGAAGAGGAGTTTTGTTCATCTTAGGAGAGAAAAAGCCTTTCCCCGTTTCCCCTCCAGTTTAGCTTTGTGCCGGAGGGTGGTGCTGGATTCCCGCTTTCCCAACCTGCCCGCTGCTGCGGTGTCGGGCCCGCACGGGTTGCGGGAGGGGGGACGCGACCCCTGCACCAACAGCCCCTGGGGATGGGGCATTTCGGGAATATTCAACCTCAACTGCCCCTCAAGAACCTGATTTTGGAAAAGCGCTGGGTGCGAAGCCAACCCTTGAGGTGGAGTTCGCTAAAAATTAAGGCATAAGCAACCTCAGATATGGGAGCTTATTAATTCGCTCTACTCCACCTGTAACGGGCTACTTACCCTGAGTGGAGATTGGGGAGTTTGGCCTGTAAAGTGTTTCTAAAGTTTTTACTTAACTTTCTACAGCCAGATCTTCTGCTCACATTCATCAAAACTAAATTTAAGGATCTATTAGGTATCAAATATTTTTAGGATTATTATTTCAGGTTTGTAAACTCTTATGTGGTTAAAAACTTAAATATGAAAGAGGTCAGGGGATGAGGCTGTTACATATTAGAAACCTTTCTCTCGTGTGCAGGAGCTACCGGGAGCAGAGCGGCTCCGTGGGAGCGCGGGACCGGCTGGCTGCGGGCTGCAAAGCTGCGGGGCGCAGATCCCCACTGCGTTCCCTGTCTCCTTCCAGCCCAGCAGCTTCTGCAGGATCAACGTCTTGGGCAAACCAGAAGAACTTGAAACGCAGAAGCACTTTTCCAAATTTCAACAAAGACGGGCAGAGGGTCTGATTTTTGGGGCCAGGAGCCATTTCTTTCCCTCACCAGCAGCATTTCAGTGGCTCCAGGGACATTCCCATCCCTCTTCAGCAGAGGCAAAAGCTGCCACATGATCATGCATCCTTATTATACCCATCAGAATAATTAAGTAGATTATTAACAGTTATCCTGTTCAAAAAGTGATTCCCACAGGGAAATGATTGACACCCAAGAAAGCAGCAGTAGACTTTCATGTCTATGCTACTGCTACATGACCTAGATGTTGGTCCTGAGCCACCAGAAGAGACATGGGAGTGAAGCGAAGCACATCAGCACTGATGCTCACCGGAAAGGCTGGAGAATGAAATGCTGAAATTCCCAGAGATACCCCAAAAATGTGCACATTGAATTCCCAACCGTTTCAAATGGCTGTGGAAATCTAATCCTGCAGACATCTTGAGAGTCTCGCCTCCTTTCCCCACTTCCTTGCCTCTCTGCATATAAATCTTTGTCTCTGGGTTTCTGGTGTGTGACTTCGGATTTTTAAATGCTTATTTTGGCAATGTGCAGTGGCGGGATGTTTCAGCTTTGCCTGGAGGCCGGAGCAGGACTCTCTCCTTGGAGATAGGTTTAAAAGTGAGGGCCTGGGCCAAGAAGTTCCTGGTAGAAATCGCTGTTCTCCAGAGCAGGACTCTTAAGGAAAAAGCCAGGAGGCCAGACTGGACATCTGTATGGTTTTGACTGAGATAATTGTAAACCATGGGACAGTGACCTGAGCAAACAGCAAAGCAAGCCACAGATGATCTGATTAGTTTTCTGCCATGGACATTTTATCTGTATGTTCAACACACAGTGAAAGACCATTCTTCAAAGCCCCAAGCGTCTTTGGGGAAATCTTCTGTCATTAGTACCCATGGTGATGTCAGTCAAGCCATAACCTGGCTCCCGGGCAGAGAAATCCACACCCTGGCCCAGGCAGCCCCTTCCATGGATGTGGGTGAGCAGCTTTCTGCAGGACACTCGCAGCAGATATGATTATGTTGCTGAGCAAACATTCACTTGCTGCTGGAAGGCACTTTGAAAGCCTCTCTCTAACTCTCTCCTTCCTCAGGGGTAGGAGACTTTCCTTCTTCTTCTAATGGCATTCCTAGGCGGATCTGGGAGTCTTGTAGTCTTGCAGGGAAATAGTTTTTGTTGGTAATAAAACACAAGTGTATTTAAACATTAATTCTGGTCATTATAAATAATAAAGCGAGGTAGTGAAGTATGAATACTGCGTGTCTTTTCAGCCCTTAGAGATCTATTTGACTACAGCAAAGAATTTATCATATTTCTTAGGCATGGCAACGTAACCCAATCCAACGTGACATGGCCGGACTGCAGCAAGGTTTGTGCACAGCACGCGTACGAACATCGAAGGTTAGGCTCTTCGAGCCCATCATGGGATGGTGATGATTCCATTTAGCATTTACTAAACTAAAATATCTCTCTCAATTCCCACCAGTCCCTTGGCCACAGAATAGTGTGCTTACATTTAACATCGGCAGCATTTGCAACATTTAAATGTTTTCAACATTCAGGATCTGAAAATGACGTGGGATTATGTTGCTCCCCTGACCTGCCCCGCTTTTCATCCGCAAACCATGGCTGCGAGGGAGGACGAGAGACGGGAAAAGGCTTTATGGGCTGGTAGGCACAGACTGCCTGGCCTGCTTCTAGCACAGGCAGGTCTTTCCCTGGACAGGTTTGCTTTCTCTTGAAGGGCATTATTTTGCTCTTTACCAGCTTTGCTTTTTCCTTTCTAGTTTGCCTTCAGAGGCAGTTATTCGGGTTGGTGCATTTTGCAGCTTGTTTATGATAGCAGCCTGAGGACACCAGCTCACTTCCAGCAGTTTTCTGCTTTAACTTTCTTCCCTTCACTAGTGCCTGTCCTCCATTGTGAACCACAGCTCTTTGGAGGTCACTCATTTATCCCATCCTAGGAAAAAGTTGGGCGAGAAATAAATTACAGACTCAAATTTCAGTGCCTTGAGAAGCCACTTGGTTGAAACTCAGCTCCAAAACCATCAGCCCATCTCCTTTGTACGTGAGGGCAGGCTAGAGCTTGGTGTGGCCCCAGGAAGATCCTATTCTGACGGGTGCCATGACAATAAACACGTTAATTAAATTAATTAATTTCAAGGGGCAAAGGTTCAGTGGGCGGGTGGTGCTTTTGTATTTCCAAACCAGTTAACTCAGCTCAAATTCAAACCTGACCAAGACAGATCTGCTTCGGCTAGCAAAACCCAGCGTCGTGCAGAGACCTAGCCACGCTCTTTGTACGAGCCCAGCCCCTGCCAAGCCTTGGTGGCTGGGATGAGGCACGTCCTTAGGTTAACAGAAACCCAAGAAGATATCAAATTAGTTGGGGCTCTCTGTGCTTTTTGAAATCATTGGGAGAATTGTGATGCACCGGGGCGCAGGGTGCTATTCTTCCTATCTCTGAACCCCATTGTGCGGGGGTGAACAAAGCCAAGAGGTGTAATTTAAAGGTGCTGTGACCTCCCATGAGCAGCTCTCCCCATTGTGCTGGCAGTTTTGTTTTCTCTATGTGTTTTTTTTCTCCACTGAGATCTCCTGATCATAAATATGCATGAATAAAAGAGCCAGGGGAGAGGAGGGGAAGGGGGGAAGGGGGCTCATAACCAGCTTGGGTAAAGTCCTTTTCTGAATTTTCCACTCTCGGCTTCCTGACGTCGAATGAAATAAGGGACCACACCGCCGGATTAGATCAGCCGGAGTTCCTATTTCCAATTGTAAAAGCAGAACCCCGGCATCATAACAATCATTATAATTATCGCTTACAGAGGGGTCTTATCATATAACAGCTTCTTTTTATTCGGGATGGAGGGGGACCGAAGGGGGCCGGGGGAGATAATTCCAACCACAGGGGTTTGCGTCTTCATTCAGCACTTTCCAAAGAAGCCACTGGAAAATTGAAGTCCCTGAGCAATTTACAGATTACAGCTCTCTCCCGGCGCAGGGACACGTGTGCGCACACACACACACGCATGCTTGCTCCAGCCTTCGGACGTAAACCAGGTACGCCTTGGGTGACCAGCGGAAAGAAAAAAAAATTCCCCCCGCCCTCCTTTTCTGCTCCAACCTCGGGCAGAAACGGACGTAACCTTCCCTTTTAAGCCTAGCAACTCCAGCCCGGCCGCACAGCTCCTCCTGGATTAATCTTTCTTTTTTTTGGCTCAGTGAATTGTGGTCAAGGCCATTGTAACGTGAGTGCTGCCGGGGCGAGGATTGGCTGGAGGAGGCTCAGAGAGGCCCCTTTTCACAGGGGACTAATTGCTTTAGACCACCAGTATTTGGGAGCTACAGATGTCTTCCTTAATTTGCCTAGAGAGCACAATCGGCCCCATCTGTTGCATTTTTTTCCCCCCTCTGTCTCTCAAGTCGCCTTCTTCCCCCTGTCTGCAAAGGCCTAAATTGAAAACTCATCAAAAAGTAATACAAGAGCAGTTTGGCTGGGAAGCTGCTGCCGTGGGGCTTTGCCTTTAATAAAGGCCCCCCTGCTACTTTTACACATGGGCTGGGGAGCAGAGAAAGGGGGAGGAGAAAAGCAGAAACAACCTAGAAGGGGGGGAGAGAGGAAAAAAAAAAAGCTAAAAACTAACAGCCAGATGGGATATTTGGAGGCCGGATAATTTGATGTGTCATGGCTGGAGGAGAACAAGGGGCAGCCCCTTGTTTTCTGTGTGTACACACAACAAAATAGATGACTTCTGGAGATGGGATGGGAGAGGAGCTGGGGGCTGGCCGGGGGCTGCTGATCCCTACATCTTGGTGTCGCTTCCCCGGCACACACCTCCGGGCATGGAGAGGGGTCAGAAGAAGGGAAGGGGGAAGAGAGAGGAGTTGAGCCTTTGCTCCGCTGCAGGGCTGGGAAGTTGTCTTGGACCATATGTAGGGCCTGGATTGGGGATGCTGCTGTGTGCCTACTCACACCCAAGAAATCAGAAGAGGATCTTGCTTTCCTACTGCTGGATCAGTGCTTTGACTCCAGAGCATGCAATGGAGCTGCATCACCCACAGCCTTTTCCTCATGCCAGCTCCGGGCGAGCGGCATTGCTTCACCTCAAACTCAGTCCTGGGCAGGAAGAGAGGACAAGCCCAAGAGATCTCTAAAATGTTAATTGGGAAGGTTGTTGGGGGAAAATATGTCTCATCATTGTTCAAAGTCTCCATCACGTCCCAGCCTCAGCACGCACTGTGGACGAGAGAGTTATAAAACCCCACATTATTTAATGCAAGTAGAAATGGCATTTCCTTATGGCAAATTTGGCGCTGCTGCTGTGCGGGGACGTGGTGAAGGCACCATCCACCCCTGACCCGGTGTGCGTGCTCGGTCTGCTACCCTGTGAAAAGCAACGAGTGTGCTCACAGTCCATCTGGGAGAGAATAAATGTTACCCCAACCCATGCAGCCCACACTTTGCTTGAGCCCACTTCGGAAGCTGTGAGTAGGGTGGGAATGAAAATGTCCTGGTCCCAGCCCTGCGGCGTAGCCACATCTTCTGACAATGACTGCCAGGGCTTGAAGAAACAGCCCATTTCAGCTCATTCGTGATTTATTTAACACTGAAGGTTTTTCCCCACTTGCTTCTCTTGCCTTAAAATAATCACTTTTTGTGCAAGAAGTCGAAGGGAGTGTGGTGGGTCGGTCGTTTGCTCTCCTTTATGCTGAAAGAGGAGGAAGCTCAAGGGATTGAGGAAGCCCCAGGCATCTTCCTCCCACCCAGCCAGTGTCCACGCTGGCTGCCCTGGTGCCTGCCTTGCCAGGGATGGGTGCTGCAGTGGCAGGAAGCTTTTTGGTCGCCCACTGCAGAGGCAGGCAGGCAGCTGCCCGTGCAGGCAGCACGCGGTGCGGCAGCTGTTCAGGCAGCACAAATGAGAGCTGCTTCGTTACCAGGCTCTGTCCGGAAACCTGAGCCTGGGTGCCAGCACCGCGGCCGTCAGCGCTTGATCGATCATTCCCATTTCCTGGCTGTCCATCAGGCATCTCTCCCCGAGTCCTCGGAAAGGTTTTGTTTAGATGTTCAGGTATGGAGAAAAAAAAAAAAAAAGTCCATTTATCTTGAAGGACCCTCTCAAAAAAATGCAAAAGAAATCAACGCAGCAATTTAGTGCTACTGCTGGGACTCCCATGAGGACCAGTCTGTGGGCTTGGGACCTGTGGGACTGAGCCGGCGGCTCCCACATCTGCTAAAGGACAGCTTCCAGCCATCGCCACCATCAATCCCCAGCTTGCTTACACCACCAGCAGCTTCTTTTTAGCAGAGGTTTCCTAAAAAGAAGGGGAAAGAGTGTAAGGCTTGTGCCTCTGCCAGCTGAGATGGATGCATGGGACAAGGAGCTTTCACTGCTGGGTAGTGGGGTCCACGAGTGCACCCCCAGTCGCGCAGCCCCCGGGCTGGGTAGAGCTGCAAGGACACTAAAAATCGGTTTGTGCGTTTCATGTACCGCCACTCTGCTGGGGAGCGGGGAAATTCTCCCTCCTGGGGAATACCAAAGGTTTGTCAGGCTTGGGGGGACTAAATGAGATCCCAGGTCCCCTCCGCTGTGGGGATTTTTTTGAGAAATACCCAACTCAAACAGCCCTTATTGTTGTCTTTGCTTTTTTTCTTATTACTTTTTGCTTTGTTTATTACTTTTTGTTTTTCTTTGGGTATCCCTGGTTAAAAATGATGTAATTATTACTTCTATTAGGGGGAAAAAAAAAAGTTTATCAAACTGGGAAGATCTGGAAAGCATTGGCGGAGAACAAAGGCTGCAGGACCGCCGCTTCCTGGTCCGGGCTGTGTCCCGGGAGCGCTCCGGTGACCTGCTCGGACGCAAAGCCCACAAGCACGTCTCTGTGCTGGGGCCGGCTGCTTCCCAGGGCAGCCCTCTCCTTGGGGAGAAGGTGTGAATGGCTTCCTTCAGTAGGTCACTGGATAGCCTTGGCCAGGCGCAGGCTGGCTGCTGCTTCCCGTAGGTCTCTGTCTCACTACTCAAAAACCGGATACTCTGTTGTGACATTTATTTTTTCCTCCAGTGGACTTCAGAAAAGAAAACGGCTGTGTGCAGGCCAGCGGTGCCGAAGGAGAGCAACGATGCCGCGGGGCAAGAGGAGAGTGAGCCAGGGCGATGGGCACCCAGCTCGGCTGCCTGTGTTTCCTGTAAGGGTTAAATTAAAGATCAGCAGTTCAAAACTTTTAGAAGAATATGGCAATCAAAAAAAGGCAACGCTAGTTCTTGTTGTCGAGGCAGCCCAGAAAATGTTCAAGAGCCACTGGAAAAGCCATTGAGCTTTTGTCTAATAACTCCTGTGATAATAATTAGCTCAGCCAAGGCAGATTTTAAAGGGGTTTTAAAATTCTTGTCCAGTGGCTTGAAAGAAAAAAGACAACCAGAGGCTCCTCTCATCTGAACATCAATGTGAATCCCACAAAATCCCATTATTCCTCTTTTAGATCAGCGGTTTGATCAGTTCAGCCCTTTCCCTCCCCAAGGCAACAACTTTCCCCCTTTCTGCATGTTTCCCTCTTGAGATGCCGCAGAGCCTGGGTACAGCACCAGAGCCTGGTCCCCTTCTCCCCTGAACCCTTCCTTGCACGTGGCAGCAACTTGCTGTCCCCACCATGCCGGCAAAGGTGACAGAAAATGAACTGGTGGAGGTACAGGAGCGAAGTCTGTTTGCAAGAGCACTCACACTCACCAGGCTATTTTTATTAGCTTAAGAAGAAAGAATTTGTTGCATTTCAAAGCCTGCTGATTCTCTCAGGCTTTGCTTTCAAGATGCCAGTAAAGCTTAAGCACCTGACAGTTAGAGGCAAAACTCGACGGTCTAAAACTCACATCTTCATCCAGAGCTACGTCTAGCTGCAGGGGAAGGTAAAATTCTCCTAAAAATCAATGGTTTAGGTGATTTTTGAAGTGAGCCAACCACATAGGAGTGGAAGACAAGATGCTGACACCAGCCCAGATCTGTTAACCCTGCTGTGCTTTGCATCTGCTGGGGACCTTCCACATGTCCCCCTGCCCAGGGTCACCGGCATTTACAGCAATCCACGGGCAGCTCTGACTTGTGCTCGTCAGGATTAAGCGGGGAGCTCTGCCCACAGGACTCCTCCACCCTCGCAGTCAGAGCACTGGAGAAGCCAGCTTGCCACTGGGAACGTCCCGAGTTGGATGCACGTATGACCAAGGACTTAGAGGGAGCTGCTGCTCTTTTTGCTCTCCCAGGGGACGTGAAGGCACCTTTCTCAGGAAAAATCCATAAATCTGCAAAGATCCACAACCACCAAAAGTTCTATCAGCACAGCCAGGTGCTCAGGAGTATTTCAGCAAGATTTGACGTCAGAGAAGCGATGGGGAAAGGAGGGTGACTTTCAGCTGGGACATGGAGGCACAACCCATGGGTAGCTGGTTTTCCTCCTGGCTGAGGAGTAATCTGACAAAATCTTCAACCAGCTGAACACATCCATCCCCTGCAGATTTTACACCAGAACCTCACTGCAGTTCGCTACAGCTTTGGACAAGAACAACAGAAGCAAAACAGGTCACAAAGCAGTTAAGAGACATCTACAGCCATGTGCCACGGTGCTGGGAAAGTCTTTCCAGGCTGGGAACTGGTCCTCGAGGTTCCCCAGTGCCTGTACAGCTCTGGCCAAGCCGTGGCCCTGCTCACCGAGGAGGCTTCCCAGGCTTAACAGCAATGCAAAAAACAAGAGTTTGGAGCTGAGCAATGCCTCTCCAAGCAGGGAATCCAAACCTTCCCCTGGGCTGGAGCAGCTCGGGTTGTAACGCCACAAGAAACTTCGAGTTCAAATACAAACTCCATTTTCTTTGCAAAATTTTCTCTTCTGAGGGGAATAGAAGTGATGTTGAGCTGAAAGCAAGCTTTGCTAGTAAAATAGACTAAGAAACTGCTTTGGAGTCTCAAAAACTGTGTTGGTTTCTTTAATGGCAAATAATAAAGGAGTCTTAATAAACTGCTGGTTATTTTAATGGCAATTTTGAAGCGGCTGGAGCAGAGATCAGGAGTTCAGCCTCTTTCCTTGTTCTGTTTGTGGTATATTTATCTTCATGAAGAGAATGGTAGCAGGGGGATTTATTTTTCTGAATGAATGTCTCTAAGCCCCCCATACCTCCAGGGCTTATAGTAAGGTTGGATCCAATGACAGGAGAGTCAACATTATAAGCCCTTAGAGAGGGCTGAGTGCCTTGTAGATAGTCTCAAGTGGATGCGCTTTCAGCGCGCTGCTACCCCGGCTTACATTAGCGGCTGAAGAGACTTTGTCTGTCCCCGATGCCCTCGGGTGACCCGCGACCCCCGCGACTTCGCTGCGCCGAGATCTGACGCTCGCGCGAGCCCCCGGCCGAGGAAATGGAGAGGAGCATTGTGCCGCGGAGAAAGAGCAACACAAACACGGGGTGTTCTCAAAGGAAACAAAAACCCAGTGGAAAAAAAAACCACCCAAACCCTCCCCAACCTGGCAGCGAGGGGCAGCCGGGGAGAAAGCGCAGGCACATGTGCTGCGAGGCAAAGCTGCCCCAGAAAAGTCACTGCTGGGGGGTTCTGGGGCTCCTCGGGCTCCTTTGGCTGCGGGGATCTTTGCTGGTTTTAGGTTTGGCTGAGCGAGCTGGGGGGTTGATGGAAAGTGGGCTTCCCTGTGGGTTTTGCATTTCTAAATATAAAGAAAAAATAGGCTTGTTTTGCTTTTGGGGGGTGCTTGATGAATGTGGCGGCAGAGATACAGCACGGAGTTTGTATGCTGTATCCTTACATCCCAAAGGAAAAAAGCAGAGCTAAACACTCCTTGTGTCCCTGCAGAATAGGCTGAAACTTCATTCGGAGTTTCAAATGTCGAAAAGGGGCTGGAGCAGCCCAAGCCCCTGCACTGTGGAGGATGCCGAGCCCTGACCTGACCCCTCCAGGGGAGTTCAGTCGCCCACGCGTGGGTCGGACGGCTGGGCTGGCACTGAACACCCGAGAGGGGCCACCCGGTCCCAAGCAGTGGCTCCCTGCACGGAGGGGTGCTTCTGCAAACAGCCATGTCCCCCCCCGGGGAGCTTTGGCCTGATGTGGGGTGTTGAGGGTCACAACCCTGCCCGGCCCCAAACCCATGCCCAGCTGCTGCTTCCTGCCTGACCGAGACAGCAGCACCTCCATTCAGCCTCTGGCCCCCAGAGCGTGAGGGCCACCATCAGTCACAAGCTGGCAGCGATGGCATCGTGTTCCCATCCCCTCTCCTGACACCTGGGCTTCCCCCACCTGTGTCCTCCATCCCCGCCTGGCTTCAGGCCTCGCTGCTCGGCGTGGGGCTCAGATCCTGCACTTTGCAGCACTCGGGGAGGGCACGGGACACGTCCTCTCTCTTTAAAGAGGTGCTGCGGTGGGGTGGGTGCAGCCGTGGTACCCACAGGGGCAGGGACGGGGAGGAGGTGACAGCACAGCATCTTCCCTGTCACCTCGGAGGGGTGGGACAGAGCCCCTCCTAGCCCACCCAGCGCATCCAACCGTGGCTCAGTGTGTGTTTAAACATTAAAAAGATGAGCGGAAAAGCCCGTGTCATGGGCGCCTGAACTAGCAGGAGAATTTCACCGGCGTGGGGGAGCGCGTTGGCCCCAGAGCGGCCGAGTGGATTTGCATGCTTAATTCCTTTTTGGAGGAGTAATCTGACAAAATCTTCAACCTGCTGAGAGCAGAAACTGAAGCGGGTGTCCCTCGTGAAAAGCCCGTGGGGCTTCCAGCTCCCGCGCGTGCAGCCCGCTGCCGAGGGATCCGTTCTCCCACCGCGGTCGGGTCCGTGCCCAGGCCAGGAGGTGGTGGGGCGGGAGCAGGCCCAGGACAGACAGAGGAGAAGACGACTTTTATCCCATTGTTTTTCCCTGTGATTAATCCATCTAAAGTGCTCCTCTGAGCTTAGCCAAGGGCGATGTAAGAAAGAAGCAGTTTGAGCTTTGTGGGGCTGAGTACCCTGGGCATAACCAGTCTAACTGTTAAAGACTGAGGTGAAGAAGGCCTTAAGTACCTCAGCCTTTTCCTCATCTTTGTTGACAGTATTCTTCCCCCCCCCCCGATCCAGTAAGGGATGGAGGTTCTCCTTGGCCCTCTTTTTGTGCTTGATGTATTTGTAAAAACATTTTTTGTTGTCCCTGACAACAGTGGCCAGCCTGAGTTCTAG
>Ga0181612_132887_pt1 | contig 13081 bp, 7 predicted proteins | sample HoacroProtozoa21_FD_119630 | JGI IMG/M metagenome (GOLD analysis project Ga0181612, IMG submission 119630) | Hoatzin crop microbial communities from Cojedes, Venezuel. Combined Assembly of Gp0051906, Gp0051904, Gp0051908
AACCTGGTCTGGTGGAAGGTGTCCCTGCTCATGGCAGGGGGCTTGGAACCAGATGATCTTTAAGGTCCCTTCCAACTCTTACCATTCTATGATTCTATGATTCTATAACTTTCATATCTAAGTAAAGGTCGTAGATACTACACTGCAGTAAGTACGGCCTCTGGCTTTCTGAAGGCACTTTTGAGTAACAGTAAGTAGGGCTTATTTTTTGTTGGAGATTACTCAAAGTCTCATGTAATTCATTAGTTGCAATATGCATTATAAAATACTAAACTAATTTTCATTAAAGTACACAGCATCTCTTCAACTCTTATTCCAAATTAAGCATACGAGGACAGAGATAGAGATAGGTAAAGAACTAGATGGCTAGAAGGTCAGGTAACTGGGGGACAGCAAACAAACATTTACTGTGGCAGTAGAAAATGGACACAAATAGAAATAACATGTATCAGAGCTCCTGACTCAGAAAGGGTTGTGAACTTCATTAAAAAATTCAGTGACAGGAAGCAAGAAATAGTGAAGCATCTAAGATGTTCACAGAACTTGTGCCAACAGAAATCTGATTCACTTCTTCCTTGACTTCATGGACTGAGGTAACATCTGTTAGATGCTAAGTCTAGGATGATTTTGGTTGTACCCAAGTCAGAACAAGTGTCTGTGGAGCTGCTTTGTGAAAGATATCTTTTGACATATGTAGAAACAAATTGGCTTGTTACTAGTTCCTGTAAAAAGCATGCACAACTGAAATATCAGCAAACTACAACAATCCCTAAGCTAACTGTATCCAGTATTTCTTTGCTGTTATGTTTGAAAAGAATAAGGAAGCTCAGAAAATAAGTGAGATCATTATATAAAGTACTGGTATTATTATACCTCAGTATTCTGACTAGAACTGTTAATGTCTTTCATAGTTCATGCGCCTAAATTCTTTTAGGAAGGTAGTATCAAATGTGAAGAAAATAAGATGAGAGAAATTTCACTTCTGTTTCCTATCCATTTTTCTCTATAAATAACAATTCCAAATCTAATTATAGTCTAATTTCCCTACTAATCAGTCACACCACTCACAGATTAGTTCAGTGGTGAATGAGAAGAAAACATAAAAATATTTTAATTAAAAACACATTTATAAACAGTCTTATATAACCAGTGTATAAAATTATTAATTTGTTGTATTTATAAATTATGCTTCTTAACAGAAAATAATATGATTTTATGAGAAACAGAAACTGCTCTTTCTGATAAATAACCGATTTTATCAATAACAACAGCAGTGCAACTCACATCTCCAGTTCAGCTGTAACCATAGTAACTTCAAATAGAGAAGAGCTGTGTGATTATCAATGTGACCACAGGTAAGGGGGGTTCATCTAGCTCAGAAATAGCTGTGCTTCAGCAAACTTTTTGAAGGTAAATCTGTTTTCTGTGCTTGAAATGTCAAAAGTTAAAAAAACCCCAAGATAAAGAAATATCTTTGGATTGTAAGGTCATTGCACAGAATGTGTTAATAACAACAGCTAAGACAAACTGCCAAAGCTGTACTTCCCAGCTATTTTTTTAGTGGCTAAGGCAGAGGTCAAATCTTTTCATTCACGTGTCAGTTTTGTTCAGTCCTTCCCCTTATTCCATTACAATCATTGGTACCCTGCAGCTGTCTTTTGCTGGGCTTATTGCTCTGTCTGCCTTTCAACTGCAGAGGACAGCTATCAGAATATCCTCCTCCGTGCTCACACGGGAGGCAGTTTCATTTTGCAGGTCTCTGATGCTCAGGGCCGAGAGCTGGGGGCTCCACTCCCCACACCAGCACCTTTTCCACAGTCTCTTTGCTGCTCTTCATGAGTGACGCGTGTACCAGAACATAGGGAGGAACTGCTCCGTCCCCTTTGAAGGGATCACACCAAAAAACTTGCAGAGTCAGGTTATACTGGAAATCAAAACACAATACTAACACAAGAGAAGCCCTTTCAACAGCTAAGAGTGAAATCTGTGCTGTTTTACGCAGATGGAATAAGAAGAAGAAATTATTTCCCCAACTACATGATAAATGATACCTATAGATCAGAATAAAGAAAAATACAAATACTGGTCTGACATTTTAAATCAAAGATTAATAAAGAGAGAATATCAGAATTTTAAGATTCTGTTTCTTAGAAACTAAACCTCTCACCCGAAGTCTTGAAATGAGAAACTTTTTCTGCTGAAAATGATAAATAATTAGGAGATATTTCCTGCAAAATGAGTGATTCAAATAAAAGTAACCTTGCTTTGTCCATAAAGTTTCTACCTTTTTTTTTTTTCTAGAGATGTGAGAGTTGTCTGAGGCATCCCTAAGTATCATAGATGTTTGGGGATCACAGTGTATAATGCAAAACACTGTCCCAAGTATATCCCATCATAAATTCTTTTCTTAATATTAGTTCAGGTGCCAGTTTTCTATATAAGGGAGCCCATAGCATATAGGAGCAATTCTTCTGAACTAATTTTATGCAAAAATCTCTATATTAAAGATCTTAAAATACCCTTCAAAACTAAGACCTACAAAGTGTTATGACATTATTTCCTTTTTCCTAACAATGTTAGCAACTTTCAGCTGGCATACATTTATCTACTCACCTTGTAGTAAAATTATTCATTTAGTATGCAAACTTCACCAGTTATCTTTATTATTACAGATAAGGAACAATCAAAACAACTTCTGTCAAGTCAACATTGTTAACATTTTTTGAGACTCAATTGCTTTCCACATCCAAGGGAAATTAAATCTCTTATTGAAATGATCTTATAATCTAACACAGCGAAGAATTAAATCAAAAACCAGGTAGCAAATCTGACAGGAATTTATTATTTCATCTTAGGACAGTAGTTCATTATTCTATCCTACTTCTACAAGACTAACAACATTTTACCAGAGATTTCTGTTTTTTTTAAAGCTAGATATTACATATAAAATCATTAGACTGAGCATTTTATGCCTTAGCATGTGTCAGTCCTCCAGAGGACCATATTTTAATTGATTTTGGAATTCCAATGAGCTCTTTACAGGGTTTGAGATTATAATTCACAGGCAAATCCTACAACGCAATGAAATACTTTCAGCAATGTCTACCATTTAATTAAGCAAAAATTTCTTTCAAAATTCTCTAAGTCTTTGAGGGACTGAAATTTACAGATAAGATTACTAAAACATGTAAGGACTTAGAACATTGTGAATAGATAACGGAGAAAGACAGCATTAAAAAAAACTTTTGGATATACACAGGCACTCAATATAAGCAGAAGAGTAACTACAAACAGTATTAATCAATGATAGTTTGTAACACTAAAAGTAGTTTTCTCAACTGCATGTTAGCTTTTTAAGCCTATTTAAAAATCTGGCAAGAGTAATCTTTGTACTTCTTACTCCTTCCAGCACAAGAAGAGCTTCTCTTTTTTTTTTTCTCATGATTGTTCCAGATTAATCAGTGGTGATTTAATACTATTATAATTAAAATCAGTGCATTTGTCTTATAGATTTCTCCTCATAAGTCAACATGTTCATTTGTGAAACTAAATAGTATTGGACTGGAAAATAGGAAAAGAAACGAAGCCAACTGCAAAACTCTATTCATAGCACGATCAAGAAATGTACTTAGAAGCTCTAAGCAACCTTGTACTCCATAAGCAACTTATTTTCCTAGTTTTCTTTGTGCTTTCAGTTTCTGTGTTTTTCTCTTGCTCTGAGGATAGCCTCCAATCATGTGCTGAATCTTATTAAAGCAGCTGGGGGACTTTATAAGTGGCAGCATATTGGATGCTTGGATTAATTTGAGAGTAACAATTTGATGCAGCTTTTACAGCAATCTTGCAACAACCGGTTTTGTAGAAATAAATTGTTTTATACCACATTTTTAAGCTATTAGAATGATAAATCACAAGCTCAAAGTCTTTTGTTAAATATTGAGGGTTCATTTAAAGAATGGAAAGAATTTGTAGAACAATGTTTCTTTTTGTCATTTGTTTTAATAGTCATGAATTTGAAAGACTTATAAGTTTCTCAGAGAAGCTTCTCAAGGGTAGTTACACTAATGCAGCATGTCATGTGCATCATAAAATGCTTTCTGTTCCACTGCCTGTAACAGTTCAACTGAAAATTTTGCAAAAACCCTGTGTACCTTTGCAGACTTTCTACTTTGTCTCTTTGTAGATAACATATCAAAAAATCCTTTTTTCACCTCTTCCTTCACCATTGTCCCACAGATGCAAAAAGCAATACTTTCCTTCTAATATTAGAGTACTCCTATTAACATTTTTAACGTAACAAAACCTGGACAGATCTATGAAACCTTAAGGCTAACATTGAGGTTAGCCCTATTTTGATTAGGAGGTTGGACTAGAAGACCTCCAGACGTTCTTTCAAATCTAAATGATTCTGTAATTCTGTGATTCCAAAATTCACTGAGTCTGTTTCCCAGACTTGGCTATTTACTGTAACTTTAGGTTTTAAATCTCACATCTGCAAATTGAAGTCAACCTGCTGGTATCTGTCTTTTTAGAGTTGTATTTATCATGAAATGCTGCATTCAAATTGTAAACTGATACCTTATAAAAGGCATTTATATGGCCAAATCTGAAAGGTCGGGTCCCCATATCTTTAAAGTGAGCTAGATCACACACAAATGCAATGTCTAAATTATTAATCATGAGGGTCCAGCATTACAGCAGCTTTCGTATCAGCAATAAACAGACAGGTGTCCTGAAGGCTGGAGAACAACATTTTTCCAATCTCCCTAGCTACTCCATTTATAAACTTTGTGAGTTAAACCAAGGTAAATCAGATACTAAAACAAACACAAGGGATCTCTGGAGCCAGTATGACTTATAATTATCAGAATACCAGACACTTAACAGCTATGGGGATAAAAAAAATCAAGAACAGAGAATTTGAACATTTCTATGGTACATTCAGTTGTTCTTGTTTACTTTTCTGACTTTTTCAAAAGTAATTTATTTTGACGCTTACCTGGATCTGTGGCAGACATCAGTGATCCAAAAAATAAACAGTCAGTGAAGTGGAATTCCCATCCTTTTAACTGGCCAATGTGTGCCATGGCCTTCACAAAACCATACATTATCAACCTGTCAGGGGGAAGATAAGACAGGCATTCAGGCAGAGTATATAACACTTATTCTTAATTTACAATATTAAGCAGATCTTATTCAGTATTAAGCAGGTCTTCTATTCAGTGTCTTCTAAATAAACATATCATATGAATACTGAACATAAACTGCTGTCATATAAAAATTCTATTTCCTATTGAACTGTTCAAGTATTGTATTGGAACATCACAGACAATTCCAAAGCAAAGACTTTTCTGAATAACTGTCATCTGCTGGTAGCAGAAGACAATGCTTTTAGCTGTTTATTTTTCAAAAGGAAAGATAATGTAAGCTTAAGAAGATGTTATTAAGACTGGTTTGTCTGATGTTATAGAACATTTAAACAAAGGCGGTTCTACTATGTGGCTTCCCCTAATATTTCTAAATGAATTGTTTTATTCTATCAGCTTTTAAATATTGGCTGTATTCAGAGTTCCAGATGAGGTCTCCAAATGAGACAGATATTTAACAACTCACAATGACAGTGAGGCAACAAAGTCACACTTGAGAATGCACTGCGAAGTCGTCCCTAGTTTCACAGGAAGTGTTATCATTTTTTTATATAATTAGGTAATTAATAATAATCTGAGACATGTATTCAAATAAGAGTCTTTAAATATCTTGAAAAAGGAATTTAGTTGCTGTTAGAACCTGTAGTAGATTTTTAAATTTTTGTACATTTCCAGTCTAGTTAATAAAATACTCCATTGCATGCAGTACTTTTTGCATAAACACAACACACAGATTGACAACTGTGCTCTTCTAACTACAGACCTAAAAAAAAAAATCATATAAACAACGCTACATGTATTCACATATTTAGCTACTTTTTGCCCTCAGTGATACTGCTAAGATGTTTCTGAAGTCACAAAGTACAGAAGATCAGAGTGGCAGATAAAGCACTACTAAACAAACAGCCTGAGAGTTAATTACAAATTGTTTTCAGATACTTTACTGAGCTGTAGATTTTCTGAAGTACGGGGAAGCAGACAGGTCACCACAGAACTCCCCAATGGTCCGAAGTACTTGTGTCTGTATTTACATAAGCTGCCTAGCAAACAGTTAGCCACCCAGTGTTCTAAAACAATTTATCCAGCTGTGGGTCTTCTTGACTGATGAGCTCACCTTCTCCCTTCCCAAAGAACAGTGATTCAAGACCCTACAGTGAAGTCAGTCTTTTTATCCCTGGCACAAATATGTTTGCTTTAAGGAATGAGTTCTTCAAAAACTGACTGTGGTGCTGCTATCCTGATTTGCAGTTGTCTCAGAAGTTAATAATAATGTGAGTATACACGTGCCTTTTAGAAATAACTGCCCAAACCTGCTTGCAGTTTTGACAAGAGATACTCTTCTGACTCCGTTAAAAATATTTTAAAATAATAAATAAAATCAAGTTTTGACTACCTGGCAAATTTAGTCATGATAATTCCTTAAATACCCAATGTAGATATCATTCTGGTCTTTAGCATTTTTTCTTATACATTAGTAAGTATTTTCAGTTTGTCTCTGCTTACTGTCTACACGAAGTTCCAGAGGAATTGGACAAGATTGGATTCAGGAGTCTTTCATTGACAGAGGAGGTCTAAGTTTGCCATAAAGTTTAGGACTGTGGAAAACTTACAGAACCTGGTCTTAGTTCACATACCACTCAATTCTTGGCTGCACTGCAAAGGCAAATAAAGCTGAAGATCGAACTAAACAATGGTGCTGATTTAATCACTGAGATGTTAACGCTCATCCAGCTGAGAAAAGAGAATAGCAAACTCAGAATACTTTTTTTTTTTTAATTCATTAACTACTTAATACATTTTGGTAATGCTAAAATGGCAAAGGTCCAACTTTTCAGACATAAACCCAACTAAATGCAGACATAGTTTTGGATTACATGAGAGTTGTGGAGTCTCCTTCTCTGGAGATATTCAAGACCCACCTGGACGTGGTCCTGTGCAGCCTACTGTAGGTGACCCTGCTTCGGCAGGGGGGGTGGACTAGATGACCCACAGAGGGCCCTTCCAACCCCTACTATTCTGTGATTCTGTGATTCTGTGAGAGACTGCTGGCTTAAATAAACCACAAGAATCTGTACTTACCTCCACCTAACACATATGAAAACACGCATAGAAATCATGTTCTATTGTAAATTAACTTTTAAAACACAGTGGTTTGTCTTTTCTTTAACAGCTGTGTATTTTTAATGAAAGTAATATATTTTAATTATCATTAATCATTTATCAGTCATTTCTTAATAGACACAGCCATAGAAAATGCAACTCCTCCTTCACTTACAGTAACTTTACAATAACTTTAAGTAGCAATAAAACAGAAACATTTTTTTTCATTTTCAATTATAATTTTCTAGTCATCTCAAAATTTGGTTACTTGTCATCTTCTCCCAACTACACAAAAAAGTTCACTTAAATGCTGTTTTGAAAACTAGAAATCAAAAGGCAGTTCTGAACTGGAATACGTTCTGTGATGATTTTAAAATTAACAGAACAATGGCAGTTTAGACCAGACGAGAATAATTTAATAAATTTGTCATAGTACAGTATATACTCATGCATCTACTAAAAAAATCGGAATTTACCTTCTTATATTTCTCTAGATATATCACAAGCTGCAATTTTCTGTATGTGTCTGGATTTTGCATTTATACTGCAAAGTGTGCATCAGTTAGAATACTGTACTAGCCACTTGAGATAATTGTTCTTTTGTGTTCCCAAAATGAACTAGCAAGTAGTATTCTGTAGAACAAAAAGAAGGAGGCACAGATTCATGAAAGGACTTAGATGGGAGGCTTTTGTTGAAAATCTGAATCCTCAGTTCTGCTGTCATAGAGCTCTACGACCCTTAATTTTCATCCACAAAGCCTCTTAACTCCAGCAAGTCTTTTGGGGAGGGTCTTGTGCAGCACTATACAATGCACATACTGGTTGTCTAAAGAACATTTGGGCTTCACAAACTAGTGAATGACTGTCTTGCCAGTGAGGTCTGCTAGAGAGATACTGAGACCTGGGCCTCACAAATCCCAAAGCTGAATGAAAAAGAGGTGGTTCCACTTGCAGTCCCTTTTCACTCAACTCTAACAGAGCAAGACATGTGAGCCTCAGACTCAAAACCTTTCTTCACACCGTTCACCTTCTTCATTTTTCCTAGATACTAAGACCATGCCAGAGAGTGACTCTGGGTTCCCAGTGCCCAGAAGCTGCTCCACCTTGTTAGTCAATAACCATTATTCATTAACCTAAACAGTTAGAAAGTGCATGAATGTGAAAGCGTGATGTGGTATCAGGTGATTTGGGTCCTCATCCTGGGTGAAGGGAGTCTGAGCTTGACCCTACACTTTGAAGTGTAATTCTTCCCTGCTCTGTCCCTCCAGCTTTGTATAGGCAACTTAAAGGATTCTGCTAGGTGACAGTGTCCCAAACCATGTCTTTTTTGCATCTAGGAATATACAACTGTTCAAGGAGCTTCATACAATCAATATAGAACACGGAGTTGGCTTGCGGGTTGCCCTATCTCCTTATGAACTTCATATTGTCATGAATAAATGTGCAAATTCAGCAATTTTTTTTGTGTGATCAGAAACAAGATGATTAGAAACATTGTATTTTACAAAGAAATGGCAAGTAAATTGATCAGTAATAAAAAGTCACTGAAGGTTTCTCAGTTGGACTTAGTGATGGTTTGGTACTGCATATAGTATTTGTGAATAACTGATTTGGTCATGGATCTGGAATATTAATAAAGCAATACAATAGAAGAATAAAACTCAGATTAGCTTTGCTGCAGGAAAGCTGACATTTTCTATACACAAACATAACTTTTTGAAAGTGTGGGGAGGAGCCCATCAAGCTAGAGCAACTATTTTTGCCACTTCAACAGGAAAAGAAAAAAACAGTAATGTAATGAAACACAGGAGAATTCAGAATTTTCCAGATTATGCAAGTCTGGCACTTAAAAAGTGTCTCATCTCTAAAAAATGCTACATACAATGCTGTCATTACACAGTAGAGGAGATACCATATAAATATTTGACTTGCTGAAGTAAGAATCGTCTTCTTTTCTGGGAAACTAAGCTTTAACTACCATAATTTCCAGTATGAATTGGCAAGTAGACTGCATAAAATCTCAGTACACCACCACAAAATAAGCTTGAGACTGACAAAAAATCAAAGTAAATAACAGACACTGAAGAACCAGAACAAAAATTCTGCAAGGCTTTAATGATTCTGAGCAGTTGGTTGTCCTTATATTCTTGAACCTGGACTCAGTTAAAACTTGCCTGTGTGAAAAAAGAGGGAAGAATCTCCGTATGTCAAAGGTCCAGGTTTTTTACTACCACAGTTGCTCTGCTACTAATCTTTTATTGCCGTGCATTGGGTAAAGGAGTTTGGAGAGCACATTGGCTGTCTGGGTACTGCTGGAAGTTTCAAGTGAATTTATTTATAAAGCTGCTCTCTAGGAAGGATACTCTGGGATTAGGACATTTTGAACTAGCTGCTGTTTAAATCTAGAGGGAGAAAAAAAGCCCTCTCCGAAGGACTCTACAGAGTAATTACTGCACAAGAAACTATCCAAATGCTCAGGAAGTGCTTTAGATGCAGCTCAGCAGAAGCCCTTTTTTTTTGCAAGAGTTTCCTTTAGCAACAGCTGGTTTTAAGAGGGGATCTAAAAAGGGATAGTGAAACTGCTTTGGGGGTTTTACAGAAGCTCTTGTCAGAAAGTTCTAAACAGTAAAACTTCTATTCAGCATACTGCTAGTAGAAGAGACATAATTTGTGGTTTTAAAGTGTAGGCAAGTTGGGTGTGTCTGACACAGAACAGGATGGGGAGGCTGGAGGAAAGATGCAAAGAAAGAAGCAGTCAGGGGGCTGGGAGATTTCAACAGAAGCACTGTGAATAGCCACAAATGGGATCAGACCACATCTTTATCTGAAGGAAAAAGATACTGGAGTCATCAAGGCAGGCAAGACAAAAGCCTGGCAAGAGTTTTACCCATATGGGTGGATGAAAAAGGCCATATAAGTAACATGTCAGTAAGCAGCATACTCAACATCTAAACACAGAACAAAAGGCTGTGCAATACCTAAATGCAACTGGTAAAAAACCAGCCCAAGCTACCAGCATTTCTGGGAATGCAAGACAACATGGTGTCCAAAGGAACTGTTGAGAAGGGCTATAAATGCATGAATGGTGAAAAAATGGGGACAAGAGGACAATGACAGGTAGGCTACCTTTGCATAAGGTATCTTAGGTATATGTGAGAAATGAGACAAATACAAGCTGAAATAAATCCTACAAATCTCTCATGGTAAAAATATGCCTGAATGGTGCAGTCAGGTGAGAAGTCTTGTGCTCAGCTTTGCTTCCTAAAAAATCCTGGCCAAATCTCCGGCTTGCACAAACTGGCATCACAGCATCAACCCCTCTGCATTAGAGCAAACTGAAAAAAATTATGGCAATAAATACATATTGGCAGGTTGGTTTACATGATGCTGCTGCTTTGATAAGTAACTGTGCCCTCACACGCAAGCTAAAGGGAAAGCCTATCAGTTCTGAAAGAATCTACTCTTAATTTAAAGCTGTAGGGGACATAATTAGAATGTAACAGAATCTGCTAAGTGTAGACGTACAATGTACGTACCCTATCCTCCATACAGACAGCCCCATCTGCCTGATGATTTTATCAGCAGTCGTATTTTCTTTAGTGTTATTGTTCATTCCAACATCACTGCTGAATCTCACTGCAAAAGGTCTTTATTGTGTTAAAGATTTAAAAAGCATAATTCCAGCTTTAAAGTGTTTGTGTAGTTGTGCTATGGAGCATGAATGAGACTTGTAATTTAAATCTTTCTTGCCAAATATGTTTTCTAATCTGCAGAGAATTTTTCATCTTGTATTTTAACTCCCTAAAGAATCTTGCTCTATCTAGACATGGTTATCTTGTAGCCTGAAGCCAGTTGAACATAGCTACAGATTGTAATCATGCAAGCAAAAGATGAAAAAAGCTTGAGTTGCATTTCCTTCTTTTCACAAGGAACAGCAATATTCGTAAGCCAACAATAGGAAAAGTGGATGATTTTATTCTTGCTCGTGTATGACGTAACATAGCAATTGGCTGATCAATATCACAACAGTAATAAAATGTCACTAATCAGAATTTAAAATGTATGTTGAAGAACATAAATAGTAGACATGAAAATGAAATACTCATTCCTTTATTCTGATCTTTCTATTTCTACTACACCAATATATTCCTATAATGTTTTCTATACAGTTGAATGCTTCACATCAAATGTTTTGGCTACAGTGATCCATTATTTCAAAGTGCTCTATGTACTAGTATATTCTTCTTTTTGTCATCTTTTAAATCAATTTTGTCACTAGAAAGGGTATTGTCATGGCTTTTTCTTCAATAAGTCATTTGCTAACTAATCAAAACAACGGAAAACCTCAGTGAAGTGTCTCAGGTAACAATCAACCAATCGTAAATTTACCTTTAGCTATTCTGTGTAAATCGCACATGAAGAAAACCCCTTTGGCTATAGAAATAACTGCAAGGACACAAAAGAAACTGGCTTTACAAGTCCACTGCATACCTAGTTACCTGAGCCACAATGACTGTTCAACAGCAGAGTATTAGAACTCTGTGCATTCCTGTAGCATCTGTACATCTGACAAAGAGTTCAAGTGAGCACAGCTGTGCTCCTGGCAGGACATTTGGTGATGGAAGAAGTACTTTCACTTAGCATTTCCCAATGAGCAATGAAAAAGATCTACCATGAAGATTTTTTCTTTTAGTAGTCACAGATTATCTTCTGTTTGCTTCTTAAATCGTAGGTTTTGACAGAAAGGCCTGATGGAGGGAAACACACCTTACAACTCAGAGTTATGATGTATGTGGGTATGAGTAACAAAGGCCATGTTTGAGCAACACAGTTAAACTTCTTAAATATTCTTGTGGTATTGGACTTGTGGGAAAGTGATGGCTGCTCAGTTATTCACAGTCAAGCAAACAGATACTGAACGTGGATGAAGAAAAGACAGCCTAGGTTTCTATATCAGTCAATTTGGGGGCCACTGGTAACAGAAAAAGTGAAGAGATCTGAAACATGCCTCAAAATATTTACCTTAGTTTCTACAACCCACCTTTATTTGTATAGGACAAAAGTGAGAGACTGCTCGTACACTGACACCAGGAGAGGTCAATGGAAACACCTGCGAACACATCCAGTCACGGGCTTCAGCAAGGTGCACGTACGCAGGATGGTGGCAGAGGCCTGCACCAGTCTGTCACCGCCGCATCCCCACCAGCCAGCTCAGGGGTTACTGTGTTTGCTGCACCTCCACCCAACTGCAAGGCTGTCACACCCGAGTAAGCTTAGTCCTTTGACTTTAGGGAAGACCAACCACATTTGTGTTTGATGCTTTAGGACTGGCTTGAATGACACCACGCAGAACGCCCAAGTGGTCACATAGCTTGAATGTCTGAGCCTTTGCTTACTTAAAACCAACCTCCTACGGAGTTGTGCTCAAGAAAGTAAAGAACTGCTATATGTCAGTATGAATTTTATTTTGGTTAGTCTTATGTAGTACATTTGACCACAGAAAATACCTATTGAGATATGGAGATGCTTTCCTTTAAAATGGAAAAAAATATTTTGCCCAGGTAGATTTTACTAAGTAATGCTAACAAGGTAGCAAAAGTAAGCGAGGAGTGAACAAAAGGGAGTAAGGTGTGGACCTACGTGAGCCGAGAAGTTAGTTGAGGTCACCAGACATATTTGGAAACTCTCAATAAATGGTATTTCAGGCTGTTTTTTTTTTGTTTTTAAAACCTTCTTTTTTCAGAATGTCTTTCAAATAGCCCTTACTGTACTATAGTTTTACAACATTTTGCATCAAAGACACACAGACCAATTCACCACTGCTCACAACTGCA
>Ga0181612_133196_pt1 | contig 13081 bp, 3 predicted proteins | sample HoacroProtozoa21_FD_119630 | JGI IMG/M metagenome (GOLD analysis project Ga0181612, IMG submission 119630) | Hoatzin crop microbial communities from Cojedes, Venezuel. Combined Assembly of Gp0051906, Gp0051904, Gp0051908
ATTAGGAATCCACCCAGTGTTGTCCCAGGTGGATTCCGTTTCACTACAGAGCCCTGCAGCAATTCAAAGTATGCTCTCTCCCCCTTCTCCATTTCTGCCATAGCAAAAGTAGTCATGGTGTTTCCGTTTGGTGTTTTCCTCTGACTACTTGAGAGAGTTCTTTTGTACCCACGGCTGAAGGAGAGTTGTCCTACTGCCGGTCCTGAGCCAAACTCCACAGAGATGACAAACAGGTAGACACCTTTATGTGGTGCTTTAAAGTAGCCATGTTCAGGGAAATAGCTGTTTCCGTAATTGAGGTAAGTTTCATTAAACCTCAGAGGTTTTTCTGTATACTTTCCTTCTGAGAATCCCACATGGAATGCCACCAGTGAGTCTGAAAAAGAAAGAGGAACAGGAGTTTAGCCGTGAGCACTTTTCTCTCCCCAGGATCATCAGGGTGGGATATAGTGAAGCCCTATCAGGCCTGATTTCTATATGCCCCTTTGTAGAGCCAAAATGCTTGAAATGGGTGTGTGCTTGGGATTAGTTCAAATGGTTCACCAGAAATATCTGAACCCCGCTCTTGGGAAAGTATAAGGCTGAGACCACCCAGGAAAAAAAAATGGCTCCTGCTTGCTGTGGTAAAAATAAATTAGTCTGAAATACATTCTTTGCTTATTCAGTCCTAACTACAGTTTTGCAGCACAGATAGCTAAATTTTTGCTCTATGTTATATGTCTAGAATAAGGGCTACAATCGTAACAGTCAGTGCTGAAGCTGTGGGGGCTGTAATTACTGGTGCTTCTGGCCACGTGTTTGCAGGGAAAGGGAGCTGGCCAGTCGCAGTGAAGGATAAGCTGAAAACTTGGCTCTGAAGTTTAGCTGTAAGAGAGTGTGCTCTCGGGTCAGTCATCCCTGTTCCGCTTGCGCAGATTATAGCGGTTCATTTAAGGTATCTGTCCACATTAGGAAGGATTTAGTGCTTTGCGTACGCTCCTTCCAGACTCAAAGAACAGAGGAAAGGGAAGCAAGACAGGGAAGCCTAGCACTCCCCATCAGCTTCAAAAGAGAGAACTGCTACTGCGTTAACATGAGCCTCTGCAAACAAAATTTGTGTTCTAGACGTCGAAAGTTAGATTAGTTCAAGGCAAATTTCCCAGCAGCTATAATGGGTGTCATTTTATTGGCTTCGAGCGAAGTGCAGCAGTGTACCAACTTGGTTCCCACTCAGACTGCTTATTCTGATGGAGGAGGATGTAAAGAACGTCAGAATTTTTCCTGCTAGCATCCCACAAGAGATCTGACAGGTCTCACAACTGATATTGCTCGGTGTGTGGAACTTACAGCAGGGCCCAGAAGGAAGCTAGACCTGCACATGAGCAAGGAAAAGGAAAGAACCCACCTTTTTCCAACTGTTCTGTCTGCACTGTATTTCTTCCACTTAGCACTTGCATATTTTCTCTGTGCTTCTCAGGCTTTTTCTTGTCTCTCTGCCTTTCTTGACCTTTCTGTTGCCTTCTCACTTTTCTGGTCAGCATTGACTGCATCTTTGTAACATCCAGACTTATATTTGAGGCAACTAATTCTTCGTTGCTTCCAAATAGCTTTTTAAAAATCAGCAGATGTTCCTCCAGCTTCCGCTTGATGGTTGCGAAATCTGCTGAGAGAACTTCCACAGAAATGTTGAGTGGCTCAATTACATTTGCTATTGTATGATTGCAGCAGAGATTCATGTCACTTCTCGATTCATGCCTCTTGATTGCCAGGCTCAGGTGTTTGATGTCATTCTTCAGAGTCATGATATCGTTGTAAGCTGAGCTATCCAAGGAGTCATCTTTGGCAGCCTCATAGTTAGGCTCCATATGTTCTACGATGCTGCGTTCACTAGTAACTTCATCTAGAGTAGAGGATGTTTGTGTTGTTTCTTTGGGATGCTTAGGAGATGGACGAGCATCATGATTATTCAGTTGACCTCTTTCCAAGAGATGAAATTGCTTTATAAGAGATTCTAAAGTCACATTTTGTTCTTGGAGTTTATCTGAGGTATGTCTGAGAGATTCTTGCAGCTGAAATACTGGTGGTATTAGGATACTAGGATCTTCTTCAAACAAGTCTTCCATAAACTCTTCTCCCAGTAAAGCCTCCAGTGCTGCTTTGTGCCGCTTGGCATCTTCCAAAAGAGAGCCAAAAGAACTGTTGAGAAACTTGATGTGTCGATGAATTTCTTCATCTTTCTTCTTCAACAAGCCTATGTCTTCTGAAAAAGCTGTAACTTGTGACTGAAGCTGTCTGTTTTCTTCTTGACGGAGATTAAGGGACTGATGGATAGATGGAAAAGCTGAGGAGAGCTCTTCAATTTCATTCCTCAAGAGATCTCTGAAAACTGACTCGAAGTGCTTCATGTCCTGTGAGTTTGATTGGGTGCCTTCAAGGGAATAAGTAATATTCTTTAAATCTTCCTCAAGTACATCAGTGTCAGAAGATATTCTCTGGCAATTGCATTCCTCCATGTACCTCAACAGATCTGAATAGTTTTCCCGAAGATTTGAGAGGGTATAGTTGAGCTCTGATATCTGCCTTTCCATTGCTGCGTTGTTTTCTTCCATGAGAAGTGTTTTTTCCATTAAAGTTATTGTGAGATCTTCTGGCCTATACTTTGAGATATTTTTTTTTAACTCCTTAAACCACCTCTCTAAAACCGCAATATTCTGAAAGGCCACATCTGACTCCATGTAAAGTTCCTTAAGCTGCTTTGCATGCCCTGCCAGAATGTCATTCATTTGTCTGATGGTTAGCTGGGTATTTTCGTCTTTGGGACCGTGGTGTGAGGATAGTTCTGTTAAATTTTTTTTCAAAATCTCGAGCTTATTTTCCAGATCATTTTGCTCTTGTTTCATGTTTGCTATGCTGCTGTTCAAAGCCAAGAAATGGGACTGCTGTATCTTGTGAAGCTTCTTGAGCTTTGTGTCGGTATCTGCCTTGATCATGGTAAGGTTAGAGTGAATACTACCCTGCTGCATTTGCAATTGGTTCTCTATATCTCTTTTCACCTGATCAACTTTCACTACGTTTTCTTGGACTTTTGATTCAAACTTAGTTCCCAGCTCCTGGAATTCCTTCCTGGGCACAGTGCTCTCTTTGAACCTTTCTATGCTTTTCTTGTTGGCTTCCACATCGTGGGACAGGTTTCTTACCATGTTCGAAAGGTGCTGTAAGCTTCTGTTGAAGCTTGCCCACATTGGGTTAAAATGTTTCCTTATAAAATTCTCCACATGGGGAAACAAAACTCGCTGCAGAAGCCTTTCCTGTAGATCTGTTAACACAGTTTAAAAAAAATAATTAAATTTAAATTCTGCTTTTGGAACACATCATAATCTGGCCAGGGAAACTCACGTTGTGTATTTTTCTATGGTAACTGCCATCTTACTCCCCAAAATCTGACCATGTGATATATTTTGACAGTTGCAAAAATAGCGTAATTTTAAATCAAGGTTACTCTGTCTTAGATATGACTTCAGTAAGGCGGTCAATACATAAAAATACTGCATTTTGAAACCCTTGGACAAGCAGTTTTGTAGGTGGCCATAACTGCCCATTTTCACAACAGTTCTTACTTAGCTGGTGGGCTCTTGCTTATTTGACTGTCTCATAATGATGTTCTTTCTGATGCTTTCTGCAATGCACCTTCTACTTCACAAAGTTATACAGCATCTGAATAGCTGAATATTCCAGGCCAGGACTAAATAACTTGAAAAATCTGTGAAGTATCTGTGCTAGGTGTGAATTATACTGAGGCTCGATTTCTAACTTCAAACCTGAGTGCCTTGAAGGTCACTGAGGACAACAGTCTGTATCATTAGCAAAAGTGTCTGTGAGCCAGTGCCTCACATTAGTCAGTCAAATTTGATAGCTTTCTTTTTTCTCACTCCTATATACAGCAGGAATAATGTTCCAGGGAAGGGTTGAATGTTACGTTTTTTTACATACACCAGCTTGATATTCCTCATATCAGAATATACAGCACGAGTATGAAAAAAAACCAAAAACCGGATCTAAACTTTGCATCCCCATAGCAGAGAAGAAGCCGTAGAAGCAGAATAGGAAGGTAACGAATTTTAAGTATAAGCAACCTCTTTATTCTATGAGTGAGACATATTCTGAAATTCCAGAAAAGTGCAAAGGAATCTGCCTTTCATCTCATTTCCAATTTCAAGTTACTCTTGAATTTGGTTCATTCATTTGTATTGGGATTGCACTCATTTTTGCTCTCTTTAGAAGCAACCAGCAGACCAAGGAATATCAGGGAGTTTTTGTTTTCAAGGTGTCTGATCTGCGTGGTTTTGCAGGGCCTGTTGGCAGGCTGATAACTTTGCATCAGACCTCTCACCTGAGTTGCTCTGGTTCACTTCTAACACCATGCTTGTACCGTTGTTTTCAAATAGTCTCTGTAAGTCACCTAAGTTGCTGACTGCTTGATGAATATCACTTTGAAGATCATCCAGTAAAGCCTCATGATTTTGAATGACTTCCAACATTTCTCTTGAATCCACTGATGTTGACACTAATCACAAGATTAAAAAACAAAGTCATGCAACGGAGTGCAGCGACCAGGTGACAGGTATTTGTACAAGACCTCTGAGAACACCTGCATACTTTTTGCTCTAAAAATTTTGTACTGACATTTAGAGGGTATGTCGATTTATAGCACCTAAACTTGCGGTTTCTTTGCAAAGATTTTTTTCAACAGTGATGAAAACCTAATACATTTAAGTATAACAGAAGAACTTCGGGCACACTAGCCATGATTGTTGTAAAATGCTCTTCATTTAAAATCTCCCCACACCATAAAAATGCTCTAGAATAATAACCCATTTCAAGCCATTGACTGAAAGAACAGCAAGGTTTAACAACCCAGAATAAAAGGACAGGATGAAGGAGCAATTGGGGCATTCCACTAAGGAATCCGAAGCATAGGGTGTAAGTGTCATAGCTGACTCTCACTGAGGGGCCCTGTAACTGAGATTACTCGAAATAAATACCTGCTGATTTCAGCTGTAGATTTCAGGGTGTACACTGAGAGCTGCAGGAACAGGTGTATCCCAGCTGTGTCTTACCCTCCAGGGTTACCCTTGACCTTTAAATCTAATGTTTTATCAATTTAAGGTCTGTAAAGCAACTGCTTTTTCCTTCAGTGCTGAGAGCATAACGTGGAGAAGACTCTTTCAGGGCTGCGACACTACCCTAAACACAACTGCTAGAGGATACCCAATAGCACTGCAAGCCACGCCATTTCCCAGAGGGCAAGGAAAGGTCCTGCTTGGATACTGGGACAGGTGGAATAGGGTGCCTGAGATACAAATCTGCGGTGCCTCATAATAATAATCTCCAAGCTACTGGGTAGCTGCTCTAAAATAGCATTTTGAATAGGTTGCTTTTCCGGTAGACTTGTAAGCACGCTGTGCTTTCCTGTGAATCCACTTAGCAGGGCAGGGGTTACACCCCCATCCCACCGGCAGATTGAACGCACTGTATGGTCTGGCCTTCTCACTGGGCATCACTGGTGAGCAAGCCAGCAGGCAGCTCGGATGCTTTGGGTAGCGGATTCGTATAGTGTTACAGCAAAAGCCCTCGTTTGTGCCAGTAAATGCAGTTGTGTAAAAGCTTTCCCAAATAGTGCTTTCACTAGATGTATTGTCCACAGCTTATGATGGTAACATTGCAGCGGATAAATACATCTTTTTTTCCTGATCATTGACTGAGAGGTAAAGGAATGGCAAGCAAAATAAAGGACGTACTGTGGTTGGAGAGCTCCTCTTCTTCCTGTCCTTCAGTTTGATTTCCTGGTACTGGAATAAAATTGGGATCTGCAATCGAGATGTAGTACATCTGTGAAAATGTTTCAGATGCAGAAACTACTACAGTTTAGGAAGGCTACACAGGGCAATTTCATGTGTAGCGTAACTGATGTGGAGACAGGCTTCTGCATTGCAGGTTTCTTAGGGAAAGAACATCTTGTCTGGAGAACTTACTTCATCCATTTAAATTCTCTTTCTGCTCCTGGAGTATTATTTGCTAAATCCTGCCAGTGCCATGAAGCACTCCAGTTTTTAAGCCACGCTGTCTCCCCTCTCTTCTGCGTAGCAGCTGCACACATCATTATTCAACAGGAATTGTAGTAGTTTATTGTATGTAAAGGCTACTGCTAGAGCGTCCGTGGGGATAACTGCCTGGGCTCTGTTTGTGCGTTGTAGAGCTGCTCCCCACTCTAGGAGCCAGTGTCTGTGCGGCTGGGGTAAGCGGGGAGGAGGCACCGATGCAGGCTGGAGAGCGGATGCTGCCTGCTTGGTTTGGGCTTGGGTGTGCTGATTTCCCTGGCCGGCCGAGTGCACCTGGGAACCGAGTGTCGGGGCGTTACATGTGCGAGTGTTGCTTTCTGATGTCACCAGTTTCTACCTGGAATTAGGCATTCTTAGATGGACTTGGACATATGACAGGCCCCCCAGCAAATGAATACCTTTCTCCCTGTGTAAAGATTACAAGGGTGCTACTAACAGAATAAAAAGTAGCTGGTGCTGTTAGCTACTAGTTGCAGCTAATTACAGCTACTCCTTATTTCAAGGTATCGGTGATTCAGGGCATAACAGACCAAAGGAAATAAGGCATCAATTCTCAAAAAATAAAGACAGACAAATAGGCAAACTTATTTCTTGCCACTGTCACTGGCATTTAGTCATGAATTCTCAGGCTTGTTCTCTAGCTTTCCTTACCATGCTGTTCGCAGTCCTTGCCAATAAATCCGGGGCAGCATTTCCACTGCAAAGACTTCAGAACCTTCTGTTTCACTTGATAGACTGGCTTCAGAGCTGTCCTGTACCTAGGGAGTGAGGGTCTGGACATTAGATTGCAAGTTACTGTCAGCTGGCGTCACTCAGGGTAAATTCAGTGTCTCTAGCAACCGTCTGGTGCCAAGTGTGTCGTAGATGACTAATGCAGTTAACGCACGTAAGAAATTTGTCATAAACTGTATCACTGCTGCCTAGCAAAGTGTTTAGTAAACCACAGCAGGTTTTCTTCCCTGCGTAAGATTGCTTCTCAGGACTACGGTCTACAACAGGTGGTGTGTGCCCATTTACATAACTGTCAGAAATGCAATTGTAATATTTATTGTAATAGAGCTCTTTGCAAGCAAGTTTGAACTGAGCTTGAAATTCTGTAGTATTCTGATGAGTTGTAGAGAAAGTTTTATTTTTAAACAAATATTCTAAAATGTCACTGGTACCAAGGAAGGTAGAAATTTGTTAAAAACTCCACTGGAAATAATCATGAAACCTTTTTTTGTTAAGAGAAAGACAAATTAATTGTATTAACAAATAACAAAAGCATTTTTGCAATCAAGTACATACGTAGGTGTGAAAATATATAGGTTAGTATTAAGTATTATGTCACTTCAGAAGTGTGTTGTGAGTCAGTCTCCCAACTTTAAAAATATATCAGTCCTAGTATCTTAAGGTACACTATTGGCTTTCGTCAGTGCTCTTTGGGCAGCCAGTCCTTCTGAAAGAAGAGTGAGCACTTGGGCAGCTGCACAGCTCTACTCCTGCCACGTAGGTGGTCTCACTGAGACCAATGATGGCAGAGATTTTTTAAGTTATGCATGTGTATTATGACCTGAAAATCATGGAAAAGCTATGGTGTCTGTTTTTTTCTGAATAAACATGTGGGAAGATTTCAAAAATCATTTAATCACATTGTGGTCCTGCACTTGATGACTTGGAAAGGCAGTTGTTCTCCCAGGTTACTTAAATGCCTGATCACCTTGGGTACATAAATCAGACCCTACGTCACTTTGGTATTCAAATGAGTTGGTGCTTTAATTCTTTTTAAAATGTGTCATTAAATACTTTTGAAAAATATCCATTAGATACCTCAGAGAAAATTATGTTGCCTTCATTGGTTTTATTTGGGTTACTTACATGATCTTCTGGCAGTCTGGCGCTCCGTTTAGACAGGGCTGTTGGGAGTTGACAATGTACTTCTCCTTCATGCAGGCTTCTATGTATGTTACCAGCCGGGACTGTGGGAAGGAACACCAGTTCCTAGTGGAAGAAAGACATGGGAAAGGAATTTGAAGTAGGTCTTTTGAAGCCTCTGCTTGTAACAGTGCCAAGGAGGAGTGAAATGCAGAAGGGTTTTCTATTTTTTCTTTTTTTTTTTTTTTTTATCTGAATGATGAGGAAAGTGGAAAATGCTTGCAAGCTTCTCCCTCCACTCCCAGTTCATTTGTTTTCATTTGGGATGTTTATCTGATTATGTTAGAAAAGGGTTGATTGTCTGAACTTTGATGCATTAGTTCCATTTCCAGGTCTTTCATTTAGCAGGAGAAATTTCCAGCTCGCGATAACCTGCGGGTTAAAGTCACTTTAAATGTCAGATTGCCTTTCTAGGCATGTTGCCATTTCAGATGCCTAATGACTGACTCATCAGGCTGAGGCAGACTGCTTCTGAAAACTTGATCCTACATAAACTCCATTAATAATCAGAGACTTCCTAAGTGTTGCTTCTTGAAGATAATATAGTAACTGATTGGATTTTATTAATTAGACTAGCTTTGAAATAATTTCTTCCATCACCTGCAGGAAAACAATATTGGAAAATTGAGGGTGGTTTTCTTAGGGTTTAGTTTTATTCTTCTAGCAAGGACATGGGAGTTTTACCAGCCTGGTAAATTTTCTAAGTCAGAATTATATAGACATCTGTTAATCCCAGAGTGTAGGTGAGCCTCTTCCTTTTCAAAAGTTTAAAGTCAATGGAAGAATACTGTTGGCTGAAGTTTGATGGTTAAAATCCAAGATATCAGAAGTGACAGGAAGTGAGGAGTAATAACTCTAATGGGAAGTGTACATTTGATTAATTAGTAATTGCAGTTATTGTTGATAAACTATGCATGTGTTCCACACACTGTTTCATACGGTGTGATTACAGAATTTCACCAGTTAAACACTGAGGAATCCTGCCACTCACTGTGGATAGTGATGAGTAGAAAAGGGATGTGACAGTTTTGTTTGGACAAAGAAGCTACAGGGAGATGAGGGGTCCCTGCTCTCTCACTGATTAACCCTGGCTGCAAAACCTTCATTACATTTTACAGACGACCTGTCTTAAGGACAGTCTGGGGCCTTGCGTTTCACACGAGTTTGGCTCCGTGTCTTGCCTGTTGTAGTAGAGCACCTACAATGGTTATTTCTAAAGCTGTGTGCACGCAGGGCCTTTGGGAAGCTGCGACATAGCACTGAACAACTTTACTGACATTAAAACATGCAAATCCTCTTCCTTAGGGAAAAGGGGGGATTGAGCAGTGGGGAAAGAGAAATGAAAAAATATATGCCACCCTCACTGTTACAGCTAATTCACCTTAACTTGCCAGAGTGTCTCTGTGTAGACAAACAGGCTGCCAGGCTGACACAGTTAACTTGGCTGGTTCCTGTCCTGGGAAATGGAAGTAGGGGCTGGATTAGGTCCCCTCTTCGAACAAAGGTGCATTTTTTTTTTTGAGGGACGAGGGGCTTACAGTGGCACGCTGTCTCTGGCAGCTCAGCCTCGGTGCTTTAGGCTCTAAAGCAGGGACCCTCTGCAGCCCATGCCGCCTGGGCATGAGGCAGGCTGCAAGGGGCTCCATCTTCCCCAGCGACCCTGAAATCCAGAACCTCCCCGTTCAGCAGAACCCGAGGCTCCTCCAAATGTCCCCTGATGCTCACTGCGTTGGGGCTGACCACTATTCTGAACTGAAACGCTAAACTGCGTGGTTTAGATCGGTCTGATCTTCCAGAAGGAAAGCCTGGCATGAAATCATTTGCCAAAGGGGTTTGAGGCCTTCATCACTCCCTCAGGTAAAGCACCTGCAGAGGCAACAACTCTGGTTTTCATTAAATTAACTGTCCTGGTTGAAGACTACTTGAATCTCAAAAACTGAGCTACTCTGTTATGTGAGATGTCCATGTGACAGGTGTATTAGTGATGACAAGAACTGTTCTTTATGGTATTATTTATTTTTAACATTGTTCTTCCTGATATTCCACTGACTATTCAATACTGGAAAGTTTGAATGCCCAAGAGTAAATCTGATGAGTGAGCAGGTGCTATTTTCACATGATTTGGGTTTTCCCCCCCTCTGTCTGGCATCTCCAGGGGGCTGCTGTTTACCTGCAGTAGAACAGCAGCCATTACTGATATTTAGAGCCTGCTGATGTCAATATATGCAGCACATCTGCTTAAATGAAGCCTGGAGAAAAATTAGAAATTGTGTTATATGCCATTATGCATCCTATTGAATTCCTTTCCTGTAAGAAATTGACACTGGTTTCTCAGAGCAGAAGTAATACCGGGCCTCGTGTGGTACTAGTCATGTCATGGAGTATTTGGAGAGATCAGGGGGTTGTTGTGCTCCATGAGTTTGTCAGAGTTTGTGTTGTAACGGAGCAGAGCATTGTATGGGGGAGAGAGTTGTGTCTGAGAAAGAACAACTGACCTTTAGGCAGTATATTTTTAAATGGGAACACAGGAACCAAATCTCTGACAATCAGCATGTATGGAAAAACTTTGCCCCTGTGAGAGAGTTCCAGAAACAATAGGGAACTGAGTCCCACACAAAAACAGAAACTGCGGCCGGGAGAAGGGGAGGGAGTTGCAAGGAAGCTGGAAGCATCAGGAGGGAAGGGCAGGCAGCCTGGGCTAGCTGGGAGCAGTCCACCAGGCTTGCTGGGACGTGGAGACCCTTTTCTGCTCCCCCATTTCTTAAGGAAAAGTGATGGGGATTTCAGTGACCACCTGTGCGAACAAAACTCTTCATCTCTTCAAAGCAGGGGCAGGGATCTGGCAAAGCCTGGGGAAGCTGAACGGGAGAGCAGACTGCTGCAGCTGTGACACCGAGCCCCAACAGCTGGCTTGGTGAGCGGCACTTCTGAGGCCGTTGCACGTGACTGGGGGAATTTTTATGCTTATTATAAAAGGGAGTCTTGTTGCCTGTGGTACTGAACTAGGGGACGAATCCCCAGATTTTTATTAAATCACTATTCTTCCAGAGTCAAACGCTCTGCTTGCGGTTCAGTCGAAGCCAGCAGACCAGCACACGTGCAGTGGCTGCCGCCTGCCTCCGAGGTGTGTGTAAGTCTGCCAGGCGTTGTAAGCCTCCGTCCCTTTTCTGCGGTTGGTGTAAGATGAGTAACTCTGAGAAAGAGAGCCGATTCGTGCGTGTAGTTAGGCTGTCCTCTCACGTGGGCCCCGCAAGCCGTAGCTGGGGGTGGCTTTTTCCCCCTCAAATCTGCTCTGTTGTGTTTGTTGTTTTTTTTCCTGGGGAAAAGAAGCAACCGGGGGCTGCTGCCTGCGCTCGCTGGCAGCGTTGCTAGGTGCAGCGTCTTGGGTCTGCCCGTGGGATGACTGCCAGATCCAGGCAGGAGTCTGCCTTCAGCTTGGAAACCTGTTAAAAGAGGATTCTTTGGCTTTGGTGTTTGGTTCTTTCCTAAGGAAAACAATCCACGCCCCATGAATCATCATCTGGGCCGGTTTGTTTTTCCCACCACACACGGCTCCCAAACAAGTCCTTTGAGTCACGTAAGCCGTACAAATCTAAACCAAATATTTACGTGCACCAACACGTGTGTGAGCATGCATGTGGCATCGTGTGACTGTGAGCACTTTTGCTACATTGCACATGTAAATGTGCATGCAAATTTCAGAGAGAATATGATCATTCCCTTTCAAAGCCTGCTAATGTGTTGGAGGTATCTGGCGGGCTTCCCACGTGTAGAAAGTGTTTACGTTGTAGCAGAAATTGAATCGATGGTTAATCCCAACTTGATGCTTACTTTGGACAGTTATTAGTATACAGAATACATAGCATGAAAAAGGGGGAATTTTATGGACTCTCAATAAAAACTTCCTTTAATGGTGGTCACATTTCTTTGTGTCCAGTTGTCTTCAGTATATGCTCACTAGTTCTCCCTCACTTGATCTTAAAATCTTATTCGTGGAGCTGAAGTGCTACGTAATATCACGTTTTGGTTTTACTAACAAAAACTTTTATGGATTTTGAGTTCCACGAAGCTTTCCAAAAGTTACTTTTTCATCAAATAAGTGAATAGGGCCCATTTTTCCCATCTGTAGTGAGCTGCAATACAGATACTTGTGCCCAAAGGTGAAACTTATATTGCATGTCTTGTCAAATGCTTCCTTTAAGGAAACTTTTATATCTGTTGCTAAAAATACTCCTTAACTGTATTAACCTTGAGGGAAAATATATCATTCTTTAACATTAAGTGGAACAATTTAAAGACTGACAAAGGCTTGATCTAAAGTTCAGGGAGGTGAGCGGGACTTCTGCTGGCACCAGTGGGTTCTGCATCAGGCTCCGAGGTTTCAAAGAGCTGCTCTTTCCCAAACAGCACTTTCTTTATTCAGCTGGTTTCTGGAACACAGCAGCTTTGTGCTCTGCTTCTGCGGTTTTTCCCCTCTTTGTAATTGTGTCGCTTCATTCACTGAATATATAACCGACTTAACACCCTCTGCTTTTATTCCCTTCAATACAGTTTCCTTTTGATTCAGGCCTCTGCTGCCAAGCAGAGAGGAGCAGAAAGAAGTTGCTCATGTGAGGAGAGCAGAAGAGCTTTCCCTCCAGCCTGGGGAACGATAACATTTATAACAATACTGCAAGCTAGAGCAACGCTTCAGGGAACCCAGCAAATCCAGGGCTACAGATGTTTCATTTGTTCAGCTGCTTTTCCTGATTTACATTCCAAGCAAATTAATCCTTTTTCTTTAATGAGGAAAAAAGTATCTGAAGAATTTTCTTTACTAGATTAGGTGGGGTTTATTTTCTAGAGTTTCTTCTAATCTCCTTAATGAATGGAGTCTTCGCGTGAATAGTCATCCATTTTTGCCTTATTTTGAGGCAAGTGTGTTCTTTTGCCTGAAGTTAAATACATCTGATGACAAGGCATTCCGTATTTAAAGAAGATTCAGCAATTTAAGCTCAGGAAGTGTGGGCTGGATGAGTGGTCAGTGAAGTGGATTGAGAACTGGCTGAATGGCAGAACTCAGAGGGTTG
>Ga0181612_134994_pt1 | contig 13081 bp, 7 predicted proteins | sample HoacroProtozoa21_FD_119630 | JGI IMG/M metagenome (GOLD analysis project Ga0181612, IMG submission 119630) | Hoatzin crop microbial communities from Cojedes, Venezuel. Combined Assembly of Gp0051906, Gp0051904, Gp0051908
AAAAAAAAAAAAAAAAAAAAAAAAAAATCAATAAATCACAGAAGTTTGTAGAATCTTGACATGTCAACAAGCCATTGGAAAAAGAACAGGTATGTTGAGTGCACAAAGGTTACTCTTTCCCTTGCTTTTGGGCTAAATAGGGCTCGTCCAGTTTTTCTTAGACTGCTACTCTCACAAAGCTGCGATTACACGCTAGAGCTAGGTAGTCATTTCTGTACTTCCCTTAACATACAGATCGTACCATGCTCTGAAAAGTAAACCAGGCATTCAAACTTGAGAGCAGCTCTAGCTCTCTTTACGACGAGCTACAACAAGCAAGAGGCTCACCCTATTGCTCTGAACCAAAAGCTGAGGGCAACCAAATGGCTCATACATCTAGTCAATGCGTGACACAACACAAAAGGCATCAGCAGCTCCAGTGAACTGTGCAAAACTGATTACGCAGATGTTACTGGGCTTACATACTATTTTTAGAGCTTCACAGGCAGCACAGAGTGATGCAGAAAAGTCCAGAAGAGGAATATGTACTCCAGTTTGCCCTGTGGATCTCATCCCACTAAAGTCAAGGCAAGTCTTGCTACAAATTCTGTATGTGCTGGATTAGACCTAGCAAATAAGGCTGTATTTGCTAGGTCTAATCCAGCACATACAGAATTTGTAGCAAGGATGACTTAACTGAATTGGTAATAATCTAACCTTGAGGTCAGAGAGAAAATGAGTCTCTACGGCTGAATGAAGCAACTAGGTCTTTTTTTAAAAAGCTTGCATCTTTCTTTTCAATGCCTTACTGGAATTTTTTAACCTGGAGGGCAGATTTGATGTGTTTTTCCACAGAGAAGAACGAAAATCGGTTCGGAAAATAGGACTTGGTTGTCAAATCACCGAATAGTTGAGGTTGGAAGGAACCTCTGGAGATCAGTAAAAGCAGCACTGAATTGGGAGGTTGCGACGCTGACCCCTGCGGCCATGTCTGCACTGTAGGACAGCTTGTGCACTGGGACAGCACACTGTTGGCTTACTCTGACTTTGTAGCAGTAATGTACTGCCCAGAAGTTTAGGGGAAACTAGGTAAGCTGAAGGTGAAGGTAAATGGTAGGGTACTCAACCCTTGCCACATGTAGTTTGAAGAAGGAGCAGCCAGTGAGAAGCCCAGATTATCACTCAGATTTGGGCATTTGGACCTCAGGAGTCTCAATATACAGCTACCTCTTTGGAAACAGTGCCTTCAGTGGTTTCTGGCAGGACAATGACAGAACTTATGTGCTTTGTTTTAACAGGAGGACTGCATTACTGAGAACACTTTGGTATCATGTGACTACAGTCTATAGGAATAGTTATCCTTCCATTTTCACTGACTCCTTCACATTTCTCCTTAGAAATGACATTGGAGAGAAGCCGAACAGGAAATAAGATTTCCAGATCTGCCAAAATCTCATTTCATTAGCTTGGATTTTGAGAAAAACTACCAGTGTTGTTTTTCTTGCTTGAAGTTGTTACACAGTTCATACACAAAAATTTATATACCCCTTAAAATAGGTACAAAATTACCAGCAACAGGAGAATGGCTGTTGCCCGTATACATTCTTTGTGCTAAATCCAAAGCGCACAAATTTTTCAGGACATATTATTTCTATTCATCACTGTGCAAGACTTGACATTGCAATGACTTAGCATTGCAATTGCCTCACTGCAATGCTAGCCTCAGGGCATGTTACCACATTGTGATCCGTTCTACCAGGTTAATAAAGTGGAAGAAGTTTCTTCCCGTAAAAACATCAGAAAAACCCAAACTCTAATGGTTATCTGCTGCAATTAAATGCAGATGGAGACAACCTAGAAAATTCTGAGGCCTGAGACAGAAGAGGAAGGAGTATTTTCGAGAATTCTTTTAAATCAATGTTGTACAACAATTCGGGCTTCAATGTGTGTGGCTTCAAAAACTGTCCTCTAAGAACAGTATTTATGGAAGTTATGAAAGCACTAATTCAACAGTACAGCTTCTGAGTACATCACACCTATCCCCTCACAAGAGCTTTACAGAACTCATTTATTCTGTTAGAGTTGGATGAAAAAGCCCTTAATAGGTGAAAAAACTTGAGCGTTAAAACATACTGAATTTAGAACACACTTTTCTATTCCTCTGCTTTCTGCCTGTGGACCAGGAAGATTCATGAAAGCAGAGGCTTTTTTTAGCAGAATTTATTTGCCTACCGACTACCATCTTGGAATCACAATCAGTTGTACACTGTACTGTAAGTAATTACATACAGAGTACAATGGCAAATAGATGGTCAGGCTGGTAAAAGAACAAGCAGAAGTTCTACAACTGTTTGAAAAAGAACTGCTTTCTGTAATTGCAGTACTGTGAATAAGAAATGATGCTTATCTCGTTCCATTTAAATCTGCAGCTCCTCATACAACCTTTCTTAGTGCAGTATAATATTACTTTTTAATGGCCAATACCTCTTACAGCCTGTAGTGAAGATACAGTTCCAGTACCGAATATAAATTTAGATGGGCATATAAGAGACACTACCTGACTCATTTAATGCTCTAAAAATTGGGATCGACTGACAAGTGAAAATTCCCTTTGACCCATTTTTTTTCCAAAGATACACTCACTACTAAATGCTTTCACATAGGATGTCATTAGGTCTAATCAGTTCATCACTACTGCAGCTAAGGACAAAGCACTTAATTAAGGAGTAGACTTCAGCTATTGCACATGGATTTTAGGTCTTAGACGAAGAAATAGACAATATTAACAGCTGTGACCAGTAGACAAACTAAAAATAATTGCTCTTACCTAAAAGTAAATCTGTCTGATTTTTCAAGTGTTTTCTTTTGAGAAACTTAGGTAACCAATTCAGAAGTCTGAGAGAAATAAACAAAACCGCTAGAGCTTTTACACTCCAGATTTAAGGTACAGCGACGTCATGCCAGGATGTAAGTATATAATACATGGAGATCAGCAGGCTTACAGCAACAGACCTTTATCTTCCCTATGCTAGCAAACCCACCTACAAAGATGCAAACATCTTGCTTTGCAAGAGAAATTATATGGAGCAGCCCCAAAACTAGCAAGGGAGGGACAGACAAACGCAAAGCTCTCTGGTACAGAGTCTGTCACCTGCCCGAACACAATATCCTCCATCTCTGAAGAGCTACAAGCTGGCAATATGTTCAATACTTGGAATGTACAGTGAAGCGATGAGCATCACTCTTCTAATGTTTCAGAAAAGCTAAGCCAGAAGTCTTCTAATCAAGAAACACTTCGAGCAGTAGAAATGCAAACATCCTGAGAAACATAAGGGAATCTCAGCCTAACCCAGAATAGCAGGGGAGAGGAAAGCAGCCAGGTTCCGCTGTTCCCAACTTCAGAAACATGACCCTCCTTTAGCTCCTTTGTCTTTATATAAACACACCAGCAAAGGAATAAAGAGTCATATTGCACTAGTGGCAACCACTCACCTTTGCTAGAAATAGCTGGTTGCCAGTGCAAATAAAGAACGGAGCTGCTGCTGGGAACATGGCTGTACTAAAGCTTTTCTTTTGACAACGCATTTCTCACTTTTACAAGACTTTCACAGCCCTTACTAATTTCAACCTCTCTTGGAGACTGCAATTCACTGTCTAAGAAACAATGGGACAAATGAATAAAAAACTTGAAATACAAAGTCAGAAGACAGAAATGGAAGTTCCACCCTGAATAAGAGGGGGGATAATGCAGCCACACAGAAGCACTGAGCAAGGAGCAGATGAGGGAGGTTAGATCACCGGTCCTTACAATAGCTCTCAAGACCACTGTGGTAACAAAACTGAGCACTACCACATCCTGTTCTCCACTTCCAAGGTCCAAGACAAGCCTTGGGGAAATCCTAAGCAAACACCAGGAAGACAGACTAATACCAAACACATTCTAAACTGCCTTTTTTTTTTTTTTGCTCTTGTACAGGTTTTCAACTGCATAAAAGCATTTTGCTAGAACTTTTCCAGAGCTTATTAGGTGTTTAAGGTGAAATCAAGAAATCGTTATGAATTTAAGAGTTTGTTTCCATGTCCAAAGGAAGAACAACAAAAGCACATACCTTCATGTGCTTAGAACCCAAAACCAAAGGAACAATATCAGCGAATGTATTTTTCCCATCAAAATGCCTAAGTCAGCACCTTAGGACTAAAACTACCAATTGTCAAATCCTGGGAGAGATGGTAAGAGAAGCCACACCTTGGACAACATTGTGTTTCATTCAGTGTGACTGGCTTTAATGGACTTCCACTGCTGATGCTAAAGATTAAACTGTAATAGATTCTTCTCAGTAACTGCAGGTCACCAGAGTTAGGAATTTAGCAGTGACTTCTGAACATGCAAGCTGAAGAACTTTGAGAGATGTGGTCAAGTAGAAGTTTTAAATGATTGCTTAGTGCATCTCAATCATATCTCCATCTATCCTGTATATTAACAAGGGAGTCAAACTATGTATAAACATAACAGTGATTGATATAGTTGAACATTCAGAGGATGCTTGCCTTGTTTTGCAACACACCAATGTATCTGAAAGTATTCTTTAATCTATTAAACAGCTGGCTCCAGCACAAAGGAGGACAGATCCTCTCTTTTCTTGGACAACACCATACCTCCCACTTCAGTGACTCCCTCCTAACCTTGAGAGAAGCAGCCTTCTTTCCCGGCTTATAAACAGGTTTGTGAAGTGTCTGGCAATAGAGGTGATCCCTGCCCAAAATTCCTTCCCTTACCCTGCTTTCTCCTCAACTCATCCAGGCTCTTCAAAGTATCAGTAGCCAACCACAGGTATTTTTATTATTGTTTATGTTTTGTCAATCTTTAAAAGATATAGGAAAAGGCCACCTGTTTAAACTGTACCTATTCAAGAGCCAAGTATGCTGTGTTATCCACACTAGCTGCCAGTCCAGGAATTCACTGGTACAAATCTCTCACTATTGCCAGTGAAAAACCCAGTCACGAGATTTTCACCATGAATTACAGAACAGTAGGATTTAAGCACTATTTTTTGAAATTCAGATGCTAAACTAAAAGTGCTTCTTAATGACATATTTACATATTTGATGCTAAGATAAGAACTAGCCATAACGTCTGCATTTTTAATGAAAAAATGATTGACCCAGTTTTTATCACACAATCTGGTTAAAACTTTCATGCTTTTCAAATAACATTGTGCTTTATGAAGCTATTTAAATTTACATTTGAATTGGTTGATTATTTTTCTTCTCCTTTTTGTCAGTCTTCCTTTCCACTGTTTTCCTTTAAAAGGAACTAGATAACATGACAAATGCAAAAACCCAAACAAAATATCAAGCTGAAATTCACTTGAAAGATTTGTCAACGATTTTATGAAAATAAATGGTTTAAAACCACTTTCATAAGTTAGTTTAAAATGTTTCCTCTATATATATTTATACACTTGCACACACACTATATATAGTGCAGAACATATGGTTGAAGGTACTTCATTTTCATAGCTCATCTCTGTAGTACCACCTTCACAACTTCCCTATATCACCATCAAAAATCACAGCAATATATCCAAGGTCACACAGGATTCTTGAATAGTGAACACTGAATCCAAGTATCAGACATTAGTGCTTTCTTGGACTGTTCTTCCCTACTGATAGACATTATTTCATCCTGACAATCTGAATAAGTGAAAGATTTCCTGAGCAGCTATTCCAGCAAATACAGAGAACTTCACTCTGTATTTATCAGTTAATTTGCTCTGAACATAGTTTCTCATCTTGAAAAGCTTTGCAGAGGTGAGTTTAAGCTTCTGTTTTGTTTTGGATGACACGCTTTAATCTTTCTCTGCAAACAGAAGCATAACGCCAATGGCAGGAATACAAATGCCACAGGTTCTTTCTTGAATCAGATACAGGGAGCATCTGGAGAAGCTGATAAAGGCAGAGACTGCAGTATCAGCGCTATCACGGACTACATTTCTGCTGCTTTAGAGCCCCTGTTTCAAGTGTCTTCATAGGAAGCAGTATTTATCAAATGTTAAAGCCTCTTTCAATAGGTTCATGTTTATTACACGCTGGTTGTTAATGACAGCATTTTCAGCCTATCAGCCTGTAAAAAGGAAACAAAGCTGGGAGCTGATCCAGAACACAGGTTCTGAGAGATGGCTTTAGTTTCCTCAGCCACACCAGTTTCATCAGGCAGGGCACTAAAAGATCACAACTGAAAGCAAGAGAAAGCAGAAACAGGGACCAGTGGACAATAAGATACTTCTCCCAGGAAAGCCATTTCAACAAGAGTTCCTAATTTCTGAGAGAACAGAATTCCTAAGCATACGTCTTTCCAAGTCCTTCAGGACAAACAGCACTATTACAAAAAAAAAAAAACAGTCACTTGCTCATGGTAGATTATATTTTGACTTTAGCATCTGTCAAAATAAAGATAACTGAGATTTGATTTCAAGTCAACATCCAAGCCACTAACATGATGGGCTCTGCATATCCCTGGTCAAACCTACTTCCAGCCCCGACCTTTGTGAGGTGTGAATGTTCTGCTTTCCATTAATCAATCTCCTACTTACATTTAGTCCCAAAGGGTAAAACTGAAGTACCAAAAGACTGCAGTTCAGAAGGAAAAAAGCAACAACTAAATAGGCCAGTGGACGCCTGCCACTGCGACATCTATAGTCAACCTGTACATCTACAACGCAAGGACAGTAAAGCCCAACATTTTAGTATAAACATACACTTCGAATATTCAATTCATACAACTTTAGTGTTTTTCCCCTGGATGCCTATATTAGAAGATCAAGAACTTTTTGCATGGCTGAGCAGGAGCTGCAGCCCATATTGACAGAGAGAGGTGCTCTCTGCAATCTCATGACATATGCCTTCGCAGAGAGAAGGAAAATAGGGCACTGTTCCCTCCAAGCAGACTATGTTTACAGTGCATGAAATTAAAACACAGACATTGTCCTTTCTTCATTCGGAAATTTTCTCAGCTTCAGGGGGAACTATACAGTCATCAGCCAAAGCTGTGTAATAGCAAGATCTGTTCTTCACTTGCTGAATTTAAAATACAAATGCTTGCTTAAGGTATTTGCTTATATCATTTAGCATCTTCCTGTTATGACAGCCGCTTGCTGTGACTCAAATCACTGTCTATCTCCTGTTGTTCTAGGGGTTTTGGTTTGTTTTGGTGGTTTTTTTTGGTGTGGTGTTTTGTTGTTTTTTTTTCTTTCCCTCTCCTCTAAGTCATGCGCTTTACTGGAGCCAAATTCCAAAGAAACAAGTACCAGCTTCTGCCACCCTTGCTCATGTAGTGTTTACCTTGTGTAACACAATGGGATGGCTGGGTTAGATTGAGACATAGCAAAGGGCTGGTTGAACTCCACTAATACAACTTCACATGAATGAAAATCAAAACAGTCACAGCTGGATTTCAGTTCATGCCTCATTCAGCACTGGTCAAGCAAAAACTGCAATTTTTTCTTACGCAGGCTATAAAAAATTCATATTGTTTTTGTACTGTGACTTCATCACACTGAATATTTAATACTTCTAGAAAAACTTCAGGTAAACACTCAAAAAAGATACTTTTCTGTGGCTGTTCAAGATGTTCTTGGGTGCACCACTGCAAAAGTATGCTTCTGAAAAATTAATAGATGATAAAAATGTGCATGGCTAGACTACTCTTGAATTCAATATATTTATTACACTACTTTTACAAGAGTCTTATGCATTTAATTTGTAATATGAAAAGCTGAATTTGTGGGCTTGAAAAATCTAAGATATATTTTTATATATTTCCATTTTCATTTTTTTTGGTATTTTCATTTCCTTTTATACCATAGAAAAAGCACAGAGACTCTTCTGACATTCTACAAAGGGCACCCACTGCGATCAAATATAACGATGAAATAAACTACAAATCTTACTTCAAATATTTACCTTCAATTTTCTGAACTTTAAGATCCAGAAAAACACACCATTACTGGCCTGGATATACTATACCTGTTTTTATGGCTTCACCATGGTAAGACATAGTATCTCCCAAGTACACCGCGTTTCCAGACACACTGAAAATATCAGTGCTGCAATTTTTTTTTTTTACATTCAGATTGTAAACTTCCTCAGATTAGCTACTGACTTTCACAATAATCTTTGAGATCAGTGTATGACAAATTAGATTTATAAATTAAATACTGAATCGCCAGAGTTGCCCCTCTTTGCTCTGCAGTTTTTGTCTCCAGGTACCAGAGCTTGCAGACACACCTTTTGGATAGACAGACTTTTAGAATAGAAGGAATTTTGCACTGCCTGTTGAACATGAGGGTGCGTTAATAATAAGCTCTTTTTAAATCTACATGAAACACAAAAAGAAGCTGGTTTTAGACTGCAATTATTTCCCAGCATCTTCAGTAAAGAAATGTTAAAAGCTGCTCAAAAGCGTTAGTTTATGCCATCCCATATGTTATGGGGCAGGGTGCCTGATCCAAAGCTCACATCAGGTTATCTCCATTTATTTCAGCTGGCTTTGAATCATGCTCTAAAGTAGGGAATGTTACTGTCTTTAAACAGCACTTAGTCACCATGCACTACAAAGGTATTTAAGCAGCAACCAAAGAACTGCATGGAGAACTCGCTGCCAGATTTCACAAAACATGCCGAAAACAGTCCGAGTTCTATTGCAAAGAGGGTAACGATACATTTCTACATCTTAAATTATACTCAACTCATTACGTAAACAAGAACAGACTGTTAGTAGACAAACAGCCAGGGAACCCATCAGCTCTTCAGGAGTGCTGATCTGAAAGCCACGTGCACCTGGTTGGGAACTTTATGCTAGGTTTAAATCACAAAATGGTCTCCTACTTTAGTAAAATATTTACTTCCGAGTGCTCTACTGCAGGTTTGATTTAGAGCACAGTTTACCTAGGAAATTCAGGTTGCAGGCACCTCACCGAAGTATCAGCTTCCTCTGTTCTTGTTGGGGTAAGTTTGCCTTGAATATCTTGCTGTTAAATCTGCACTTGTAGCTATAAACTAGCAACTCCTGCTGATTTGATGGAGCATCTCATCTCATCTCATGCTAGGATGTCCTGGGGCCTGAATTCTGAAGCACTCAACTTTTTTAGCAGCTAAGCTCTATTCAGACATTGCTGCTTCAACTCATTCTCAGGCTTTCCTTCGGAGAGTTTGCAGTGAGTGGCACCCCACTAATAGCCTCATCCGTAACTAGCATTTCACTTTCTTGGATCCTATGGTCCTTGATTGCCACTTCACTCTCACTGGACATTACAGTTCAAGGGCTGTGCAAAGTATGCTGCAAGTGTCCACTATTTTCATAGATATTGGCCGTGTACAGATCTGAAAAAATAACTTTTTTTTTACTGGAGTCCTTTCAAGCTTTTCAGGCCCTCCTTGCTTTCTGCTCAGCCTAAGGTTTTTCTGTCCCTAAAACACTTTGACCACAGTATGTGAATAAAGCATTTAAGTCAGTGCACAGGTTCCTTTAGCTGTCAATGTCCTAACATGTCTCTTATCCTGGTGAAAATTAGCTGCTGCTAGACCATCCCTTTCTGACAGCCTTGGACAATGAGTTTCCCTTAATTCAGTAGATTCTTTTAGAGTATTCATATTTATGAATATAAATATGTTACATTAACACCTGCTTGGATTGTCCATTAGCGGCCTCCAAAGATGAAGTGTGACAAGGTTCCTATCAGCTCACAGCTGATTAAAAGCACAGAAACTGTTTATTGTAGACAGCTCAAAAATCAGCATTCACAGTTTGCACAAAGATTCCATTAAGCATCATAGCAGAGTGATGAAGTTCAAGCAGCACAAAAGAAAGAAGCATCCTTCCCTGTGAAATGGCTTTGTTGGCATCCTAGAGTTTGATTCTGACATTGAGTATTTAAAACAAGTTGCCTTTTAAACTGCTTTTGGTACAGTATCATGCAGCCATGTAGGATCTGTGAAGTTAAAACGGAGAACAAAGAATTATCTACAACTCACAAGAGTTTGCCATCTGGTCACTTCTTGCTTTTTTTGTCCGTTGTCCTGAAGGTGGAGGTTGAGCTAGATGGTGCACTGGTGGCCGAGAAGCCTGTTGTTGGTAGTCTTGCCTAGAAGGTCTTGCAAAGGAAGCAGCATTATAATAACAGTCAGCTAAAAAACCAAACCTACTTGCTTTAAAATGTTCAAGTCTCCTTATGCAGTTGGTGTCTCATAGAACACTCATAATTTAGCAGGTGGTTACAGCTGTTTAAGGCTTAGAATTTATTACATAATCAAAATTTTAATTCTACTTGAACGTTATCCAGAGAAGTCATTGGCTCTTACACAAGCTCCCAGTACTTCTGGAAAAGGAAAGACTTGGACCTTAAATAGTTAATCCCTGTCCTTGCCATTTCATTTTGTAGTGTTCTTTTCATACTGGTCATGTCAGTACAAACATTTAAACACAGATGAATTTCTGCACTAGAGATCTGTGTTCTTTGTAGGTGTGGTGGGAAGTTCCCAGGCCACCACATAAACTTGATAGTAATCACAGAGTTCATGCCACAGAGCTGTGTGACATGGACTTCAAGCACACTGACAGACAGCACTCACATTACTTCGTAATTAACCACACACTTGGTGCCCTCTGGCTTTAAGGCTGAAAATTCCTTGTGTCCATCAAAACTGTTTCATTACATTGAACTTACAACTTACCTACAGCCCTTCCAGGCTCCTGCACGAATATCAACTACTTCACTCACTGGAGACCTGCCACATTTGATATTTGATGCCTTTGAGGCACAATCATTTTTTTAAGGTTTTGGGTTTAAAGGCCTACATATAGCACCTGTGGTAAAGGTCCTGAAATGCCATTCTTGCTGCCGCAGAAACTAGAAGGTGAAGTATCTTGTATTGAAAGGCAGAAGCTAATCTGATCATCACAGGATAATCCAGTTGGAAGGGTCTAGAGGGGACTACTAGGCATCCCTGAATGGGGATACCCTTAGAAAGTAGGTAAATTCATCGCTGTACCAAACCTTTAAACCAAAAGATCCAGTCACAACTCCAACATTTTCTTTTCCAAAAAGGCCTTTTCAGATTGGCTCTAAAGGGTGAATATGGGCTAACTATTTCTCTAAGATAAACAGGTGGCTCTTCTAATTCCCCTGATTTAGCTCCTCCATCACATAAAGACAGCATCTGACAGCACATCTGCTCCACAGCCACAATGTACTGTATGAGCCACTCTGCTTTGGGAGAAACAGGCTGGACCTCCTGGTGTTCTGTGCCCTTGAGGTAGTTTCCAAACCAGGGTGAAAGCTCACCCAGACTAGAATGCCTTGGCAAAATCAGCTTTGGATTTAGTTTACTCATTACATAAATACCTTAACCTTTTAAGGCATAAGACTACATCCACACATTTGCACCCACCTTTTCTGCTTAGTTGTGCCAGAAGCCCTTAAAACTAGACCTTTACCAGAACAGGTAATTCACTTGCACAGCAAAAATCCAGTATCTGTCCCATTTGACGCTCAGTAAGGCTTCTGTTCCACATCACAACTCTCTGCTTGGCAATCGACCTAGGAGAACGACGACCGATGAACAGTGAACAGCTATAAGAACTGTTCAGTAATAGGATTGCTTAAGTGAGATGATAAAAGATAAATTTGTACTCCCGCACATCCTTTCAAATATCATATGTTTAGCAGTTTATTCCATGCAGTTTTCATAGGTATTTAGGGAGAATACAGTAAAGGGCACAGTGAGGACAACAGGGGATCTTTCAGTCTGACAAAATCACTTAATGTTAGTAGAGGTCGGTTTCAGCATCACCTTTGCAGAGGCAAACTAAAGCACTCTACTGCATTTAGAGAATGGGAGGCATGACAGCATTCTCCTACATTAGAAATAGTCGTAAGCTAGCTAGAAGCTCAGGCTCCTGAACATAACTGGTATTCAGAATTAGAAACAGCCTCCAGATTTAAGGACTCAATCAACAAGTCTCTATCAATCTTTTAGCTTATTTAGAATAGGCTATAGAAGTGACTTCCGCTTCACTGTTTAATATGGTTTAGGTGGATCAGTTACGATTCATAACAACCTCATTTACAGTTTTTTGAAAATCAGACACATGCTACTTCTGTGGTTTGGAATGCAACTGCTGTCCATACTGAAATCTACCCTTATCTCCAGGCACATTTGTCTAAAATTCACTTTTTCTGTCACTCCTCTAAGCCCACTTAAATATTGCAAGCCTAAATTTGCTACCTTTACCCAGCTGCCAATTTTCTCTGCAATGGATGCATTTCTTTCTTCCCTGTAGCAGTCCTTATCTCTCATCCTCTCCAAATGGACAGGCTGAGTTCTTCCTAATCTTCCATCATATCACTGTCACTCGCATATTTATTCTTCTCCCAAAAACTTCTTCCGGTGAAAGCAACATTACTATCTTCACACTGCTCCCCGAAACACATCTGCTCCCATTTTCTTCCAATGATGTGTTTGCTACTAATGGATTTTACATAGATTATGACGGGAAATGGCACACTTGCCTGGAATAGAACAATTTCTCTGGTTAGTCAAATAATATAAAAAATAAAATAACCTCCTAGAAAAAGTATTAATAGTTACAAGCACATATAGCTGTGCTTAGGTGTTGAAAAATTAAGTGCACAATTGAGGTCCCACAACATTACATTTCCGGTCTTGAAACACATCCTTTCTTGAATGCAATCATTTGCTCTCATGGATCAACACTTATGAACATTTAAATAGGTTTTATCCTAATACATGTTTGTAAAGACTGTACTTCAAGTTCATTTCAACACAAACTTCTCTTAGTACCAAGTTAGGATCATGTAGTTGGTTCTGATCAGTCTAATTAGAGTACACTTTTTGAGGAAATAAAACCTGGCAACAGAATGCAGCACTTTAACTGACATGAAATCCAAGCCAAACCTAGTGCTGTTCAGAAATGCACCAAATCTCACTGCCTGTGAAGCCGTTCTAGTTCAGAGATCTTCTGCTTAAAATCCTGTCTGCGGCTTGAGTGCTGGTTTGGCTTCAGTAACACTCATGCTTAAAA
>Ga0181612_105995_pt1 | contig 13080 bp, 11 predicted proteins | sample HoacroProtozoa21_FD_119630 | JGI IMG/M metagenome (GOLD analysis project Ga0181612, IMG submission 119630) | Hoatzin crop microbial communities from Cojedes, Venezuel. Combined Assembly of Gp0051906, Gp0051904, Gp0051908
ATGCATCACGTGACTGTGCCCGGTGGGACGCACGTGGTGATCTTTTGAACCATTTCCAACTCCGTTTTTTTTTGTTCCTTTTTTTTTTTTTTTTTTTTTTTAATAAAGCCTTATGTTAAATTGGGTGTCGTCACACCTTTAGTCTATGGAATCAAATTTTGTTATTAGGTAAGTACTTTAAGATGGCATTCAGGTCACCTTTTCACTTTCTCTTCATTAAACTAAACAGTTTAAGCTTCTGGGATAACAGGCAAACTGTTTATTTCTAGGTTTATAGCTGCACATTTTCGTTAGAAATTATGCATGAAGGTTTCTGTTACAAAGCAACAAAATGTGTTTTGCGTTGCTGTTCTTTTAAAAACCCATTTCACAATGAAATCCAGCCCCTAATCATCAATGGAGAATAGCAAAGCAAGATGTATTCTAACCCTCGTCATTTGAATGTTTTAATGAAATTAAATTTGAAGATACCGCAGTAGGGTCTTGCCCACCGCTCTCAGCTGAAGGAAGGGAGAAATGAACTGACTTTAAAATGAAACAGGTTTCTCTTCTGACTGCCTCAAAGTTACAGGATGTTGGTAGTGAACCAATTAAAACACATCTTAAAACGATAAATACAAACCAAATGTACATTATCGGCATGTTCAGCCTTTTGTTTCTTGGTCCTATTTTGTATCTGCTTATTGCAATCATATGTGTTTTGAAGGAGGGGGAAAATCAAATCATTTTAGGAAATAATAAATAAAGAATTCAGAGAGGGAAACAAAGGAGGACTGCATTTATTCAAATGTAAAATAAACCATGCCTTCAGAGAGTAGGTTAAAAAGAAGCCACAATATCCATGGATCAGCAGAGCTCAGAAATATCTAGAAAATAGAAAAAAATCCATCTCAACTGAAGATGGTAATGTGGCATCTCTGGAATATTCTGCGAGGGGAAGGATCTGCTGTGTAGGCGCTGTCTGGATCGTCAGCGAGAGGTGCCCAGACGTGGCCAACGCGGGATCGTCACCTTGCCGGCTCTGCCTTCCAGCCTCTCGATTTGCTGGGAAGGAGGGATCAAACCCGAAGCAAAGTGAACAGATGCATACACGCAGTCTGCTTCCTCTTCCCCTGCCACAACTGAATTACCCTGTGGCTCCCTGCTCTCAGCTTCTTTACCCCCTCCGGGCCATTTCAGCTCCCGTCCCGACTCGGCGCTGGGCTGGCCGGCCCCAGCCTGCTGCGCGATGGCAGGAGGCTCGCGGGCTGCTCTGCTTCCCAAGGCACTGCCTTCCTCGGACACTGCTTCTCAATCCCTACCACTTATTCTGTCCTCTGAAACACCAGCAGTCTGCCTGCTGACACGTGTCAGGTATCTCTGTTTGACCCAGCATCAATCATCTGATGCAGCAAGACGAGCTGCGTGAAATTATTGGTCTGAATTTCACTACTGTTTCCACCAGAATATTGACATTTTCACAAGCAGTTACAGATTAGTGCTGGAAGAAAACTGTCACTTCTGTCATGCAGCAGAGTTTTCTAGAGTTGCAGTGAACGGATTTAAGTATCTGTGTGTATAAATATGAAAAAATGACACCAACCACAGGCACTCACTATTTTCACAGTAAAATATACATAGCTTTTAGAAGTGAAAATGTTTCACTTTTTACAAGTCCCAGAAAAACAGATTTTCTTTCCCCTACATTTTTCCTCCCCAGTTTTTGCTTTCCCAGGGCATGACGTTTTTTTCTTATTGATCTGTCCCCACTCCCATACTCCAAGTGCATTCTTCTTAATGAAAAACTGCAGAAAGTTTGCGCATTTTTTTCATTATTTGAGGCTGCAGGTAAGTAGCTGCATAGTCCTGTGCTTAGTGGAAGGAAGTATTGAAAATCTCCTTTGCTATTCCTTGTTTCACGGTTTATAACGTGATACTTATAAATACTTTGGTAGCAGATTAAGCTCCAGAGAAATGAAAACATTTAAAAAAGAGCACAAAGCCTGCAAGTGTCCAAATGAGGGAGCAGAAACTCTGCTTTAAGCTGCAGGAGGGGGTTTATGAGATGTAGTGCCATGTGCCATACAATACAAGATAAACATCTGTTGTTATTTCAGTAAACTTAAGTCAGATGTTAAGCTTTTTCTTCTTCAGGGGGATAGTGGCACAAAGAAAGATTTTTTTTTTTTTTTCCCCCCCCTCTCTCCTTACCAAGGTGGCCATATCCTGTGCCAGGAAGGCTACGAGAAGATTCTGGGGGGGACCGAAGTAAATCCCGTTAAAGCAATACAGTGGCGATAAGGTGACCTTTTGTAGCTTTTCTTATATCCTAAACCTTCAACCCTGGATTCCTGCCCAGAAAGACATTTATTAATATGGAGGCCAATACTGCAAGTACCAAGGATGAGTTATTACATTCACATACTGAAGAACAAATCCCAAACTGGATGACTCCAAGGGAAAGATCTTTCTAGTTTTTGGTGGGCTTCGGATTAAGCCTTCCAAAGCCACCCAGATGATCACCCTGTGCTGGGCAGCTGCTCTGCAATACCCTAATGGTGTGAAGAGAGGGGCTCGGAAGCCCATGGCCACCTGCAGACATCACAAGGCTTGCCAGGCTGCTGTTTAAGGAAGGGTGCTTGGCTTTGTTCCCATCAGCTCAGTGAGAAGTCTTCCACCCGAGCTCCCAAATGACAGATGCCCAACTCCTGGCGTGGACAGTACCCCCAGACACCAGTCTATCCCCTGCGCAGAGCATCTCTTCTCGCAAAGGGTTGGGAGTTTGGTGCCAGGGATCGGCACCAAGCGTGCTGGAGGCATGGCAGGCGCGTGCCCCGTCCCAGGGAGGCTGCCACGGCCATCTGCCAGGCACCCGGAGCCCCTGCTGCAGCTCCAGAGGGGACCCTTCCCCTCCGCCCCAGCCACCTGCCTTGGCCATTAGGCCATGGAGGGCTGCAAAGATGAAACGCGTCCACTGCATCGGTTCCAGAAAGCGTAAGGGAGGTCAGACGCTTGCTCACGCAGAAGACAAAAATCAAAACAAGCTAGTGCCAGTTTGCCGTTGTAAGCCCAAGCTGGTTTGCCAGCAGTGACACGCTTTGACTAAATAGCATCAAATAGTTCAGTTTTATATGTGATATTCCACATTTTAAATTGTAAAGGATCAGTCTTAATCGCTAACTTTGACGGCTTGTCTACTTTTCTCATTACACACTGCAAGCTGTAAGCTACAGCTAAGTTAATATTCCAAGCTGTTTCTGTTTTGACCGCATTAAAAGGGACCTTATATCCAAAGCACCAGACAGCATATGGAGCTCAGCTCTCCCAGCCTTAGGGTAAAACTGCTAGGGGTTGTGCTGGACCACTGGAGATGTTGTAAAAAGGAAATTTTGCAAGGTACAGCTCCAGGAGCTGTGCTCGCTTGTGTTTCTCCGCACAGTGGTTACCGGCAGCGCAAATGAACCATAGACCAAATGCAGAACTCTGGATAAAGTAACAGTAATCTGCTTTTGTGTCCAATTCCAGATGTATTTCTGTTCAGCTTTTAATTCGGAAATTTAGCAGCATAAAGCGGTTTAACAATGCACTTTTAATGACCCAATATATATATCTTTTGTTTCATTTTTATTTACCTTAGCAGCATACTAAAAAGTAACCAGCATACTTCAGCTTTTTACATTATATTTTAATTAGTGTTTTCATATATGGAAGACAAAGACGCTACTCAGTACAAACACACATCTACTGTGCTGTGTTTCCCAAGGCATATAATTTAATACCCAGAACACTAAGTCTCTCTCCATCAAAATTAATATTCCCTAGCTGGGCAGAGGCCTTGGTCCATCTGGTAGCTGGGCTTTAGGGTCTGTGTGGGGAGAGAACAATGTTTGTTGTTTTTGTAGAAGCACTTACTGTTTTATAAACTTGTGAAACTTCACAGAATTAGTATCACTGTGAAAGTAACACAGGGCAGGCAGATGTGCCCCACAATTAATTAATTCTAGGTGGGTTTTTTGTTTCCCTTTCTGTTTAACAGTCACACATCGATAGGGACAACGTAAGAGAAAAGAGCAGGACTTTTCCCGTAATGCAAGCTGAATGCAGCCCTTCTTGGCATTGCGTGCTGCTTATCCAACTCTGCCTACATATTTTTCTGACGTATTTTCCTGACGAAAACCCTTCCCAGCACCAGAAGCTGACAACCCCGGCAGCGAAGTGAAGATGACCGTTTGGCCGCAGCACAAACCCCCGGCGCAGGGGATGCACTCAGCAAAGCTGCCGGAGCCACAGGGAGAAGTTCAAGGCAAAAGCGACTGAGATGAGAACGCCAGCACCCACCTGAACTAACCCACTGACTCCTCAGCTGCTTCTCTCCTCCTGGGGAGAAGACAGACCTCCTGGTCTTTCTCATCACCATCCTCCCTCAACACTGACAGAGTCATTCTGCGCTAAATTTGGGCCGGGAACACCTAGAAGTAGCAAGCACAGATTGCTCCTCAATAGAAAATTTTGGCTCATAGCTCCTCCAGGGTGCAGGTCCGGGCTTTTAGTCGCCATCGATAATGGTTTGGCCATCTACAGTTTTAATCCTGTGCAACATTTATGGAACATTCTTTTCCTCCTCCTCTGAAGCAAGTGCAAATACTATTTGGCAAAGGGGAACTGCCCACAAGGAAAGAGTTCCTCAGAGCAGTTCTGCTAGAACTTGAGCTAACCATAACATAACACATCTGAATAATACTGTGAAAAATACATAAAATACGTTATGGCATTAAAAATTTAAACATCATAAATCTTCAGCGTGCTATTTACTAGGCTGAGAAGGTGATAGAAACAACATTCTGAAGTGGAATGAGAAAAGAAAAGAAAATGTACATGGAGGCCAGAGTGCAGGGAAATCCCGCGGGACCTGGCTAAAAACACAGCCCTGAAGGAACCGTCAGCCCAAGCTTTGCGCAGCCATGGCTGGTGGAATTTACCTGCAGCACGGCAAGCACGCACCTCCCCAGCAAACTACTTGGTTAACACACTGGAAAAAGATTTTAAAGAAACTTTCACCAAAAGAGACAAGAATTGGGAGGAGAAAAAAAAAAATCGGATCAGAATTAGTGGCAAGGGAAAAGCATATCACAAATAGAATTAGGTTCCCGAAGCATGCCATCGCAGAGGCCCCGTTCCCTCGGCGCGACTGAAGCACCCTGCCGCAAACCAGTGGAGGGGTTATACAGAAAGGGAGATTAAGATTGCCGGCTACAAGATTTGCGCCAACATTTGCCAGATTTCAATATAAATTCAGAGTTCAAGCTTAAATCCAAAAAACCATTTTGTCAATTTTCACGTTGGAACCTTGCTAAAGTATGAGATCGGTTTGAGCTTCTTTCTACAGACCCGATGACCGATCTGTTGCTCTCAGGCTCTGCGTTACATCTCAGCAAACAGTATATTTAATAGCTACTGTGAAAAATATTGGAACAAGCAACTGCACATTTTGCAAGCCGTCAGTCCCAACAAGTGATCTGGGGGCTGTGAGTGCGGAGGCATAGGGTTTCTCTCTTGTTTTCTGAAGGGCTGGGGAGGGTGTTTCCCACCCCCCCCTTTTTCTTTTTGGTGGATGGTTGCACATTCAAACTTTCAACGAGAAATCAGTAAGACCCTGACTTGCTTGTTCTTTGGAACTGGTAATTTATAGGAAGCCCTGTAAAACTGTACAATCATTTTCTTCACAGAATTCCTGTTCCCTTAACTCTCTCAGCAAACGCTGTTTCTTGACCAGTTGAGCAAATTCCAACTTGTATAATAATGCTGTTAGGGACAAGAGCTACACACACACAACCTAGAGACGGTCCCGACCAGCTTCGTTACCCCGACATTCAGCTGATGTTGCCCACGGCATACGGTACACGCGGACAGAGCTTGGACTGGGACCGCAGGTTATTCCTCATGCAAACTAACTTTATTTCAGTTAATTCAGAACAAATTCAATTTTCCTCTGTAACTGTGAACTTTTCTAGCTTTTGTAGCTTCAAGTCAGCTCATTAACATTACTTAGACATCGTTTTTATAGTTGAATTATACTATGTTTACACTGTGGAATTCCATTACTTAATTGCTTCACTACTGGAAATTTCAGTGGGGTTCTCATTTTTCGCATAAATCTTGAGAATAAACATGTTTCTGTATTTCTCTTAATTAAGTGCATATTTCATAAAAATAGCCAACACAGACAAATTAAGCAAAGCATCATCTGTTTAATCAAATGGGAAACTCATGCCGCATGTAAATGGGGAAACTTCGAAGGCGTTGGCGTTTGCGTCCGCTAACGGCCGGAGCCCGGCGGTTCCTCCGGACGGCCCAGACCCGTCCGGCCTGCAGAAAACCACGCCAGGAGTCACTCGCACAACGTTCTCGCAGTAAACCCAGCCCCAGAGCACGTCAAACTGGGAAGCAGGTCCCTGCCACATGACGTGGTGGCTCTAAAGCGGGGGGAGCGCGGGTGAAGGAGGGGGCACCCGCAGCGGGAGCAGGGGGAGGAAGCTGGGCACCAGCCGTCCCTCCCCTCGTGCCACGGGCACTCGTGTCACAGCGTTGTGTCCCACCACGCCGTCCGAACGTGGAGCACGTCTGCAGCTCCGCACTGACCCAGCTCCTCTCCCCCAGGAAACCTGCTCTGCATTCAGTTTGGGGTTTTTTTTCCCCCCCCAAAGGCTTTTATCTAGAGAAAGTGTAGAAGATCCATTTGGTTCAGTGCAGGGGTAGCTTGTTGGGGCTGGGGTTTGTTGTTGTTGGGTCCCCCGTCCCCCCCCATATGTAGCCAAGGGACTCTGGGTGATGGGGCTTTAATAAAAATCAATCAGTAGCACACAAGGACAATATTACAGCATTTTCCCTCTCCTAATGTGGAAACAGCAAACAGAAGACAGACCTTCTTGCAATGAAGGAGAGAAGCAAGAAATGAAACCGAGAAATAACAGGAATAAATATCTGACTTTTAGGTCAATGGCAGGATTACTTTTTTCTTTCAACAATTTGTTTCCTCTTCTCTGTGGAAGTTTTCACAACTAAATATGTTTGAAGTTTAACAAGGGATGAAATAATGCCTTAAAATTAATAATTACTAAAATTAAGGTCCTTAAATTTTTAACAGCTATTTTGGATGACACGAGCTAAGGAAAAGAGCAATGCACTTAACAGTAGATTTGTTCCCACCAAAGTGAGAAAGGTCTCATTTTAGCCATGCATTCATTTTAATTCTAACTTCTCTTCCTACTTATCTTTACGATGTGTAGGTCAAGGTATAGGGATAGAATTTGGGCTTTTTCTGCAACTGCAAAACAACTCCCAGAATTCTTTTGTCTTGCAGACAAAGTTTTGTCTTTTAAAGCTGGGGTTTCTTGTCGCTCCAGCTGCCCCCTCCGACAGAGCCAGTTGGATGTTGTCTAGCTACCGCCCAGTGCAAACCAGCTCCGTAGCAGCCCAAGAGACCACTGCCAAAATACCAGTACTTGACTCGCAAGAACTCCTTTTGCCAGGAACTGCCCCAGCAATAATTGTGTAGACAGAATTCATTCAGAAATCACCTTTAAAATAAAGATGCTTTCCCTGAAGGAGTAGCGAGCACTGAAGAAGACCTTTGCAGCTCGTTATCCTGGAGGTGCAACTGCCCTGTCCGTAGAGGAATCATGCCTCGGGAGGCAGCGCCGCGCGTTTAGAGTTACAAATATGTTTCCTGAAAGAGCCCATTTTGAGCGACCTTTTACTCAAACATCAAAACCGTTCAGAAATTATCACCTGTCTTGGCAGAGAAGAGGCAGCTAAACAATACGAGCATCTGGATTCTGCGTTTGCGTCAGCCTCGGTAGCTGGCATCGAGCATCAGCCTCACTCATCGCTTTCTGAACCACAGCCAGGTTCCTACTTGCTAAATGAGACCTGCCTGCACGGTGACATTCCGTTTCACTGGAGTCCTGGAGGAGTCGGGTGATTTATGGAAACCAGTTACTCACACTTGAAGCCTGAGCTAAATCGTAACCAATAATTTATCAATATTTTTAATACAACATTATGGACTCAGATTTTTCTTCCACCAAGGCATCTGTAGCACCATAAATAACCTCCCTGCTACACCAGGGACGGGTCTGTCCACGGGACTGACCTCTGAAGTCTGCTTAGGTCTGGTCGGAGCCGCGCAGCTCCCGGGACCTGCAGCTCACTCCGTGTGCTTGCAACTCATCAGGAAAACACCAGGCAGAAAGGCTGGGCCGAGGACGATGCTGTCACTGGACAGTTTCAGGTATCAGGCAACACAGCACAGAAAAAGCATGAATATATCTTTGACCTTCCTTTGGTAATAAGAACTTCTGGAGGTGGGCACGTGTCGAGATATGCCTTACTTCTCAATAGCTCTGCAATTCCCACCTCATTTCAGTAACGTCAGGGTCAGTAACGCAGCTAACTTGCCTGACTAGATGGAAGAACACCTCGCTGACCACCGCTCACACGGGCTGGGTACACTGCCCAGACCTGCCTTCTCCAGCTACCACGGCTTGGCAGGAAAAAAATCCACCGTTATAGCTCAGGTGGCATCAGAAAGGCCATGACCCTGCAGACGGGTGCCTCGGACAGCAGCTGTTCCAATCTCTGAAGATTTCAGGTGCTCCAAAGCTCGTAGCAAAGGATCTAAGCATTTCCATTGAGGAATAATAATATTCTTGAAGTGTTTGTCTTAACAAGTACCAGTTCTTGGTTCCAAGGGACAAAACCCAAAGGAAGGTTGCCCCACTGAAATAATGGCTCTAGTCTGAAGGGGATCTGAAGCCAAATATCTCTCACACAAATATACAAAACTCTGGATTTTTTCCTTTTCCAAATGCAAGCAAAGAAGTTCCTCCCCGGCCCGGTGCAGCACAAACTATGAGAGCAGCACTTATTTCTGCCACGTGCTTCCATCTGCAAACTTAAGTACAACCACCAAAATTATTGCAGTTCTTAAGGGGTTAGAAATGAAAATATCAATTCTACAGGACAGAAAAAATGGTTTCACTTTGATCTGAGTGACCTAGCTCATGCATTTCGAAAACCAAATTTGGTTTTTAGCTGTCTATTGATTCAGTTTTAAGACTGCAGCCAGCAGCGAGAACAGGCAGTCCTGAACCTCCCAGGCCCAGTTCTGGAGGGTCTAAGGTGACAATTTCAGCTGCATTTAGAAATGGCCAGTGCTTCCCAACACAACTTTGCACTGTTTAAAACAAACCAGCAACAGTTTTTGGGAGTCAAATAAGAACGGGTAGTGAGAAAGATCTGTCAACAAGGAATCTATGCAACACAGAAAAATGTGTGCAGAAAATAGCTATTTTCAAGCGGTGCCTGTTTCTCCATTCCCTCCCTTATCTCCATTTTACCTACTCCCTTGAGAGCAAGAAGTGGGCAGGTGGGAAAACAGAGGACCGTAAGCTCGGGCTCCATTCCACAAACGGTAATATTTACCATCATTAAACTGCCTGCAAGACACTGAAGGCAGAAAGCCTTATCCAAAGCATCTCATTGTCTATTTCCGATATTAACGTATTTTCCTTTGGCTTTGACACCTTGCATTAAAAATTCTGCTCTTCATCAGCTGTAGTCATAAAATCTAATCACGGAATCACTGAGGTTGAAAGAGACCTCCAAGCTCATCAAGTCCAACTGCCAACCCAACACCACCATGCCTGCTAAACCACGTCCTAATACACGAGTTAATCCAACAGCAGAGTGAATTTTTGGCCTACGATACTGGACACTACAAAAGGTGACACAACGGACCAGCAGACACACTGGTGAGCTTTTTCCCTGTCTTGACAAAATAGAAACTAGCCAAAATCAAACCAAGACACTTCCCAGACATGTAAATCCACAGTAGGAGCGGGCTGTGTTGCCTCTCAACTCTTCTGCCCCTGCCATGGTCCACCGCAGCCCGGCTCGGAGGGCACGGCTGGGCCCGGCTGCATCTGCTGCTTGCAACGGGGCTCAACGTGACCCCCCGTCGCTTCTCATTACCTCTCGCTATGTAATCACCCTTGTACGAGCACCTTTCCAAATGGGAAATGAAACACCAGAGAGCACAGTATTTCAAGCTGGATGCCAAAGTGCCAACCCCAGTAGCGTACTCCCATTAGCAGAGAGTTTCACGCCTTGCTGTAATGACTTATTCAACTTCCAGTGTGTATTTCATCTCCCTGAGGTATGATTTAAAATGGACTCAGTGGGTATGACTTAAAATGGCCTCAAAGACATCAGAAATTGAGACACGAAAAACCCTGATGCTTTCAGATTTAGCTCACGTGTTCTTGCCAGTACCTACAATAAGAAGCCTTTTCTTACATGCAAAAGCAAGGGGGATGACATCGCTCCAGTAGTTTTCTGCAGTCGGTAGGGGTTTTTTTTATGGTAGGCTACCTTAAAGATACAGGAATGCCACTTAGCTGTACAAAAATGACTCTTTTCCAAGAGTACCGTAATATCTAAGTAGTCCCTAACCTACCTTTACTGAAAGAACATTACTACGTGGTGCATTTTAAAGGGAACATGACATATAATAAAAGTTTTATTTCCAGCAGGCCAGGCTGCTTCCCACCCATCTGTGCAGCGAGTGGTGCTGTGCAGCAGGGGTTCTGCTCCTGCCTGGCACAGGACTGCAACGAAACATTGATACTTCTTGTAAACCCCAAAATGTTTAATGTGTTGGCACAGAGACGCCTTTAATCTCATTTCACGTGTAAAGTCCTCTCCCCTTCAAAAGGCTCTTCCCCACACAGAAGCCATCCGCAGCATGTAACGTAGCCAGTGGTTGTGGCTTTCAAAGCAAACCCAGAAGTATTATTCCATTTTTCCGCTGAATAAAAGTATTGAGGTTTCTTTGTCAGGGAGAAGCGAGGCTGGATTCCTGCCTCCCCCTGCCCTTCCCGCCGACAATGCCGCGCTCTGTCTGGTGGGCTGAGGAGGGGTCTCCCGAGAGATCCCAACAGGGTTTAGTCCTCTGGTAATGGACTCCTAACGCTTACTAGAACCATCCACCTCCTCCACATTTCTCTTTGAACGAGGGTAGTCTGTCGGGAGTGGGAAGCAATTTAAAACCACTGGTAAAAAGAGAGCTTCGGAAGAGAAGAAAGAATGATTTCTTACCAAAGCTGCCAATAGAGAAGACCCAGGTGGTATGGCGGAGCGGGATCCCAAACACCCACCTCCAAGCCCAGAATTAGCAGATGAGATTCAGCAATAAGCAGCGGCTTTTAGCAGCTCAGCACAACCTTCCGAGGGCGACGATTAACACCTCTGCCGGGGGGAGAGGGCAGGAGGGGACAACGGTAAGAGCCTGATGTCCCAAGAGGTTTGCAACGCTGACATTGCCTGCCGTGGAACAGGAGAGCACGGGCTGGCTGTGCCATCTGCACCTGGCGTCGCAGAAGGGGCATCAGCCACAAGGGTCTGCTCGGGGGGCTTTGGTAAAACGTGGTGGGTACACACGTACGCGTGTGAGCAGGCCCATGCGGGGGGAAGCCACGAGAACACCTGGCACGTGTGGTCTGTGGAGGCAATCATTAATGGTGTTCTCCAGACCCTGCTGGGGCTGGCTGGGTGGGCAGAGAGGACTTCATCGGAATGATTTGTCCGTTTGGGTCTTTGTTGTTGGGCCGTGTCAGAGAGGTGGGTCAAGTTATGCCCTCGGAGAACTGCCCCGTTAGATTTCATTTCTCGTCTTGAGTGAAACCGAATTCTCATTTCCCTGTTTTTTCTATGAAGAATAAAAGCAGTTTGTGTAAGAAACAAGCAAAGTTTCAGAAATAAAGCATGCTCTCAGCCAAAGAGGTGGAAGGGTCTGCTTTCACCAAACAACAGTGATTTAAAAAAATCTACATGCAGAGATGTGTTTTCAAGCGTTGTCTTTGGACAGGAAACATTCCAGACTTCTGTACATAAATTAGAGTCCTTCTAATACCTTTAAGTGTGGGGAGGGGGGAAACGTAATCTGTTTTGATAACTCTTGACATTAAACAGTGATAAATAATTAAATATGTTTAACTGTTTCATTAACTAAAGATAGATAGATTGAGAGAGGTCCGTAGATAGAATATAGATCAAAAAGATTGAGACTGGCTGTAAATTCCCCCAATGTTTTATGACGCCATTTGTATTCTGTCACTCACTGGCTTTATGTATAGTCCAAGCTGTGAACTGAATACCCCATTCAGAAAGCCACTCACTCTGCATGTTATTGCAATTTAATATTTTCACACACAGACACATCATTATCTTGGAACCTGACACTGCAAGGAGAATTCAGTAATTTTTCAAGAGTGCTTTTTTTTTTTTTGTTCTAATGTGAGGACTGAGGCACAAGATTGATCTAAATGACCACTCTTCCAATACCAAGTCTCTGGATAGACAGATCAGCAGGTAGGTATGTCTGTTTTCAGGGATTCTTCTAATTTCAAACATGTATAATGGAATTTCACCGAAAGAACTAAATAGAAAGATTAAGAATCTGTCATTATCAACAAGAATACCAACCCTTACATAGTTACAGCTTGCAACTGAGCTAGATATATGTGTATGTATTGACAGGGAAGTCCTCAAAGCTGTGTCTTCCATCTTCAGTTACTGAAATGTGACTATGGAATGGGATTATTCCACTTCTGCTAGGATTCTGAAGGGGGACGACATGCACGTTCCTCCAGGCTGTCTGAGAAGAAGCACGCATATAGCTCTTCAAATTACAGGCAAAAAAACCCATTTGTTTATCAATATTTTAAAAGCCAGGTCACATCAGAAAAAGGACTTTAGAAGTAGAGACAAAGGCACAGCTGATTTCATCCGTGGAAATAGGTGTATCTTATACCAGACCCTTGGTAGCTAATCATTAACGAGCATTAGTTACAAACTCAGATATAAGAAAAAAATCTTTATATGAGAATAGCATTGACGTCCCAAAGAGTTCAGTGCCTTGAGGGCCTGCTCCAAAGTCCAGCGAAGTCAATGGAAAGACTGCCATGAACTTCAGCAGGCTTCAGGTTCTGAGCAGTGAGGCTGCAGCTCTGCTTTTCGAGAGTAAATGTCTGGCTGCGGGGG
>Ga0181612_125337_pt1 | contig 13080 bp, 8 predicted proteins | sample HoacroProtozoa21_FD_119630 | JGI IMG/M metagenome (GOLD analysis project Ga0181612, IMG submission 119630) | Hoatzin crop microbial communities from Cojedes, Venezuel. Combined Assembly of Gp0051906, Gp0051904, Gp0051908
CTTCGGCAGGGCCGGGCCGGGCGCAGCTCGCGGCCGGAAGCGGAAGCGCGGCGGCGCTGTCAGCGGGCGGCGGGCGCGTGGCGGCGTGCGGGTGAGTGCGCGTGGCGGGGCGGGCAGCGCGCGCTTATCGCCGCCCGCCGGGCCCTCCCTGGGCCGTCGCGATACGGGTGCGCGTCTGGCGCCTGCGGGGGGGCCGAGGCCTCGGAGGGTTCGCTCCCCGTTTGCGGGGCGGAGGCGGCGCGGTAGCGGGGCTCCCGCGTTCCCAGCCCGTAGCTGTTAGCGCGGTGCGTGTTGGCGGTGTTCGGCTGGTGGAAGGCGCCGTGCTTTGCCCTCAGAGCGAGTGGTAGCTGCGAGGCGCGGCGCGGGGTCGTTTGCGCTGCCCTGGTTCTCCGCGCCCCCTCGTAGCCGGGCCGCTGCACCGCGTCTCGTCACTCCCAGCGCTGCTGGTGGGGGGGTGCGTCGGTAAGCCAAACCCGTGTCTTACTTGTCCAGAATTGGTTTTCTTCTACACTTATTTTTTGTCTTTGCCCCTTCTAAAAACAGGCTTTCGGCTGTTTAATGCACCAAATAACGCTGGCTGGCACACACCGCAGTTCCCTTGCATCTCCTTGTTAGGGGAATGACCTGAGGGGAAGGTATTAATCAGCATGTTTTCTTCCAGTATTTCCAATTCTGGTGTGATTCCATTCTTCCAGAGGCTGCAGCTCTGCTCTCTCTGCCATGTTAGTGTCCAACGGTGTTGCATGAAGCAAGATGGTTCTTGGAAAACGTGCTGGCGCTAGTCATTGATTAAACGTGTACTTTGTCTTCTGGGCTGAAGTGTTGCATTGAAGATGATTGCGCAGTGGGGTTGTGTAAGGCGTGTGGTTGTGTCGTATTTGTGTTATAGGCCACTGTGAACGAAAAAGCCCGAAGTCTTTAGTTGCGTTGCATGGAGTGAGAATACACCTTGCTTTAGGCAGCTGAATTCGGGTAAAAAGCACCTAGTTGTCTGTAGCTGACTACGAAATTGCCATGCAAATTCAAAATAGAAGAAAATACTCTTGTCGTTGTCATTTTTCCTTCCGTGACTCCATACCCCAAAAACCAGACATACACCCACAGTTTGATTCACCAGTGATTGCCTTCAGCGCTAACATGGGGGGTTAATACATCTCAGCGCAAATTCAGAGCGATTAGCTTGTGTTTAACTGCTGCTTTGCACCAGGAGGTGCTGGTCTGTTCCAAAGGTCCGTTAAAGCCGCTTCAGACTCTGTAAAGTATCACCTCAAATTCCACCCTCTTTCTTTATCGAGTACGTAGTGTTGATAACCCCGAGTTGTGCAGCACTGAAGAGATGTCCTCCAGTTCACGTGCAGTATGTTGTGCAGGCCCTGTCCATAGAAAGGGTTACCCTGTTTCAGTCACTTGTGATGTTGGGGATTCTTGTATGAGAAAACAACTCCATTCATCATCGCTGCTGTCAAACAGAGAGCATACTCGCATGAGAACTTCCTGCATTTTTAGATAAAGGCAAGGACACGTTAGTGGTGTAATCACAGGTGCCAAGTGGGAGCTGCCTGCAGACTCCTCTATTACAACTAGCTGCTGGGCTTATCCTGCAGCCATGGGACGCGCGTCCCACAGCACAGGCCTGAAGGCCACGCTGTGTGTGAAGTGCAGCACAAGATGAGCCTGGACCTACTTGGGTTAGCTGTTACATGGATCACCAGCTCCTTGGGGTGTGATGGCCTTCAGATCAGGGTCACTCCCAACTATCCTGTTATGTCTCTCCGTAAAACAAGTGGGCTGTTTGGTGTCTGCTGTGAATCTACAAAAATACGGCTTGAGAAGCTAAGTGAGAAACTGAAAATACAAACTTTCTGTGTGAACACATCGATCAGCTGGGCCTTAATTATCTGAGGAAAATTATAACAACCTGGAGAAGGCAGAGCTGTTTTGGGATAGTATGCTGTGTGAATGCTCTGCTTTGCAAACATTCATTCCTCCTACAGAGTCAGCTATTCAGCCAACATTGTATGCTTCCTCTCTTGGTTTTATGTGGTTTTGTTGTTTGTTTTTTTTTTTAAACAAATAACATTAATGAGTTTGGACACAGCTGAACTTGGGAAGTAACTTCCTCAGCTTCTGCTGAAAGCAGCTAGCCAGCTTTGGAGCTCATCCTAAATGTGGTTTCTTTTTAACAGTTTGACCAGAAATGTAGATTGTGAGGGTGTTGGGACACACTGTAAAACTTTTATTTTTGATAAAATGCTTTGCCACTGTGAGCAGATTGCTGTTTGCAACAGCTGTAAAGCCAGCAACAAGTAATGGAAGATTCTGCTGGACCTTTGTTCTGTTGAATTTCACAGAGAAAATGCTTGGGTATTGCAGTACTAAGCACGAGAGATAAGCCCAGGCTCAAAGTGACAAATGACTTTGTATAATCTTTTTTTTCTTCTCCCTTTATTAACAGGCGAACACTACTCCTCTGTGATTTGTGCTAAATCAGGTGTGTGATACTTTCTATAATAGCAATGCTATCTGTTGCATTCTGTTTGTACTTGAATTGCATCTTATGCAAGAGTTGAGCTCTTGGTCTCGAATTTCCATCAGAGTCCACATGCAGAATTTGACCGTATGGGAACAAGGAATCTTTCAGCTCTTTAAAAGATAAGTGTCCGTTTCTGAATGAGCAGGTAGACAGAAAAGAGCAGGAAGACAAAATTTTGGGTTTCAAAACATCTAAATAGGTAAGGACCTACTGCATTTTAGCTCACTTGGCACACAGTTATTTCTAGTTCTATGTCAAAATGATGAAAAAAGAATATATATGTACCAGCGTTATGTGATCTGTGTACTGAGGAGTTATTTCCTAGTGTCCACTTTTGAAAGTGCCTCCATTTTGGCCTCTCTGCTAGCCCTGACTTCACATCGGAGAGGGGGTTTTCAGTGCTTAAAAAAAAAGTAGTCTTCTCATTTGGTAGCATTTGCCTGTTGCAGGTATATAACAATTCATAAACAATTATGCTTGTTGCAAAGGAAGCCAGCATGTTTGTGTTTTTCTTCACAAGGCCAGACAGCCTTGATAATGAGCTGTAGTTCAGCTCCGAGTTGGTGAAAATTGGGACTCAAGGATGGCAAAGCACATACCAGGCTTAAAAAGATGGGACTGATCCTCCAGCAGTGATGTTGTTCAGAACATTATTTTTTTATTTTTTGTTTTTTTCTGGGCTGTGCCTTCATAAATGCCTGTACCATTCACTCCTAATCAAAACCCTGCCTGTATCAGGTCTTCAAACCGTAACCTGCACCAGCTGTTTCTGACAAAATGTGTTTATCCCCAACTGCAGTGGTAATCGGAGCTTGGTTCCTGAGCCAGCTGATAGTGAGTTGGTAAAAGAGAAAGACTTAGTGCAGAAGTCCTATAGAGTTATCATACACTAGGGGCAGACAGAGGTCTCTTGCTCCCTTCTGCCTCATCAATGCTTACTGCTGATTAAAAAAAAAAAGTGTGTTTTCATCTGAGCTTCTCTGTTAACTGTATGTTATTGCAGGATGCTTCTTTTTGTACTTCTCAACTCTGAGAAATCTTAAACCTGTCCATTGTAAAGGAGAAAAGAGAGGAAGAAGTAAGACGAGAAAAAGTGCTCCTTTTCTAGTCTGTCCAGGGTAGCTATTCATCTCCTTTATACCAGTAAAAACTGTAAAGAACCTACTTCATCTTTATTCAGGCATCATGAGGACCTCTATGGTTTTACTTATTTATTTTTGCATAGAAAACGTAAGTTGGTGCAACTTACTGAATTACTGTAAAACTCAGTTTGTTCTTGTTCTTCTTTAGGCAAAAATGTCTACGGCATGTGACTTCGTTGCGCTCCACACTGGACAGAAGATGCCTCTCATAGGACTGGGAACTTGGAAAAGTGAACGTGGCCAAGTAAGCACAGAACAATACAATACTGTGCTCTCAACTAGTATTTGTGTTTTGTGCACCTCCTACATCAGAGGCCTGGATCCTTTGCTTGAGTGGTTTTAGTCTTAGGTCTGTGAAGTCAGTGGAATGTGTGTATGTATTTGCATGACTACGGCCTGAAGGCACAAAAGCAACAGCAGTTCCCTGAAGACTTGTTAACCCAGGCCTCGGGCAGTGGTGCTCTGGGAGAGGAATCCAGAAAGAGACCAATGAGTGTGGTGAGACAGGGAAAATGCTGTAGCTATAATATGGTGCCTGACTCTTCCACTGGTAAATCCTCAGACTGCCAGTTTGACCAGACATCCCTCTGGCTTGGTCTGATGGCTCAGCTGAAAGCATTATTCTGGGAGGCGAGAATTCTAGTTGTTCTTGTAATAAGTCCTGTCCCAGCAGTCAGCCTATGTTTAGCAGAAAAACAAAGAACTTGCTTGGGTCATCCTGCTTTTAGACTAGGAAGACTAATGTGTCATTGGACATTCACTGTGCTTCTAAATGCAATGAGTTGGCAAGCATCACACTTGGAAACGATTCTGTGTATTACTACAAACTGTCTGTGGGAATGTTGGCATGGTGTGGACTGTGCCTCCTATTGTAGTACTTGTCCCCACTTGTCCGTCTTTTCCTTTCCGTTTCATTTAGTTAAAAGATAAATTCCTGGGGGAAGAGGTTGAACATTCATGCCAAGAAAGGCAATGTCCACTGCTTGGTGGAATTCTTAGCTCGTGTCATTGTTTATAATGCCTTTTGTATTACGTGTACCATTGCACGTCTGTGCTGTAAATGCTGTATGTCTTGCTGCTGCTCTTGCGTTAGCTTCATGATGGTTTTTGGAGTATGTCAGATGACATTGTGCTTGTGACTGAGAGGGAAAGTTAAAACCCTTCTCAAGATACTGTGCTATTCTCTCATGCCAGCTGAAGGAAAAGTTGGGAAACAAGCTATAAAAATTAAATCTATTCAGAGCCATTTTATCGTTGGGCTTCCTGTCCAAACAGCTGTCAGGACAGTGGGTCTGTTGGGAACAGAAGCTGTGCTAATGTGGAAGCTGAGTTTGATGTGAGAACTCAGTCAGCCTCTTAAATGAGGACAAGGATGAATGTTCAGCTCTGTCGTTGAAAATATCGACTGACAGCTGAATGAAGTTTATTAATGTGCAGGAACTTAATGGATGAATTTATGTGCACCTAAAACAGTTCAATGTGCATTGTGCTAGAACAAATGCCTGAAACTAAACAAACAAAATATGAAGGCATTGTTTATTTTGTGCACGAACTCTTTTGAGAAAAGTGTGGTCTTACGAAACAGCCTGGAAAGATACTGCTTGTGCATAATTTAAACCCAGTTCAGATGAATTTTGCCATAGTAAGCAGCACTTCTGGCAGCTGAACCCCACATGGGATCCCGAGATCTCTGGGGTACCATGGAAGTCAACGGGAGTCACTTCTGTGGAATATTTACTGTCTTCAAAGATCTGCTCCTAGAATGTGTTGAAGACATCATCTAGAAAGTGCCGTGAAAATGACGAGAGTTACCAAAGTTGCTGCTGTTCCTTTTCTATGGAATAAAGAAATTTATATTTATCACTCTTCAAAATTGTTTGCATCATTTTCATTTTTTAAATGGAGATTTGTCAAATTCGGAAGCATACCGACAATTTGGTAGAGTGTCCAAATGATTTACCCTTAAAAGGACATGATGTACTTCAGGGAGAGTTAAAGACAAAGGGCCAAGAACCTAGAGAAGGAGAAGAATAATAACTGATCGTATTTAATCTAGTTGTTTCCCAAGTAGAAGCTGTTTCTTGAAAGCTGTGTTGTGCAATGGCTGTGTTAAAAAGCAAGAGTGGAAGTGGGTGGCTTCTAAATTATTTCAGGTAAATATTCTGCAGATTGTAATTATTTTCCTCGCCAAGCTGTTTTTCAGTCTTGACCTTACTCTCTTGATTAATTACTTTATTATTGCTGTTACTATTCCTGATCCTAAACAAGCCTTGTCCTTGTAACCAGATCTTAGCAGTCCGGTACAAAGGTGTCATTGCAGCCCTAAGTTTCTTAGACGGTAAGAATAGAGGGGGGAAATTATCAAATCTAAATCCACATTGGAAGATGAACTTAAAATAATGGGATGTTTTCTGTCTTACATGATCAAATGCTAGAAGAGAAATTTGTTTTACTTGTAACCATGGGAACATGATGGAGGGCTGTTGAACAGAAGGGAACACGATACAGAAGCTTATGAAATGGCAGCATGAATGAGTTCAAAGAGAAGTCCGTTCAGACAGGAGCATCAAGAATATCAGTAGCATGTTTGGGTTTTTTAAATATTGGAGCTTCATTATCTATAATCCTTTAACGCTTTGTTCTCTTCTCTCAAGTAGCCATGCTTTCAACTTGGAGGATTGATGCCCACCAGATGAACAGTCTATCCTGCTGTGGCAGAGGCTGATTCTGGGGGAAGGGAGACGTGGGGCTGAGAGGAGTTGTGTTTGTCTGTGCGAAACTTCAGGGAAGCTGAAGAGGAAATGTGTACCTCAGAAAACCAGTCGGACCGGGTGTCTTGTGACAAGATTGCAGCTGTGAGGGAGACTAACAAACTTTTCAAGAACTAAATAATCTGGAGAATCCTTGTTAGATGCACAAAAATTCACCACTACTGGTATATATGAAGGGAGGAAGTTGAATTCCACTTCTGAAGGACAGGGGGCAAAGCTTGTTATTTTAGGGAATGCCAGCTCTAAGCCGACATTACTTACGCGGTGGTCTGAGTTCCTTTTCAGCAATTTTTAGCACAGCTATGTACAAACAGTGATATAGCAACACTTGCGTTCTGGTCATATTGCATCTGAGTATCGAGTGGACTGATGATAGGGTTTTTTCCTATTTCCCATCAGCAAATGTACTTGGACTGCTAAAATGTGACAGCTTTGCAGGGAGCAGGGGAGGCTGTTGGAGCCTTTGCTTTCCAAGTATTTTTGACTGAAACTGTTAGAGTGAAAACCTGTTCATAATGGCTTGGGGCTGTGCGGAAGAGGCTCGTAGTCACTTGAACTCTGTGTTGCTTGGAAGTATAAAGATGGCTAGTTAGTTTTTCACCTTGTGATGGGCAAATTGAAGAATGGGAAAACTCATAGTGGATATTATAGGGAATTGGGAGTTACAGATCCTGTTTCTGAATCTGCCACTGATTGTTAGCAATATCATGTTCCTCCATCATCAAAACCAAAAGAGGGTTGGTAGGAAGGCCAAGTCCCTGGCTAGGATGTATAAATGGGAGTGTGGTTCCTAGGACTTTGCCGTACAATGAAGGAGAGTAAGGCTTCAGCTGCAATACTGTGTCTATTTTGGGGCAAACCACTTCAAGAAAAGCATGAACCGTCTGACGAGACAGCAGCAACAGTGATGCAAGGTTTGGGAAAGGCGAGTTGTGATGAAAGCTGGAAGCACCTACAGTTACGTGGTCAAGAGAGGTTTGAGAGGAGGCGTGCTGGTGCTTTCTAAATGCGTGAAAAGCCCTCGCAAAGGGGAAGCTGTGGATTTCCAGTCTGGGAGGAGTAGGATGTGGCATCAGGGCCATCTTGATTAGACATCTAAAAGGCTTAGAACTTAGAGATGTCTAAGCATTGGAATAGACTGCCTGTCACTTACAAGAAGGGTTTTGATAAATGTGTGTAGGAGTGGTTTAGACTTGGTTGGCCCTACTGTGGGGCATGAGGAAAGACTAGGTAGTGTCTCAAGATCCTTTCAGACCTACTTTCTGTGGTTACATGATATTAGGTTGGTGAGTCACACTTAAGCTCTGTGACTCGACTTGCCTAATGCAAAATGAACCCAGTAATTGTTCCTTCCACAGCAGTACTGACAGGCTAAATTAAAGAATATATGGAAAGTTTGAAGGATCCTTTGGCTAGTGGTACTTCGCAATACCAGATATCTAGAGGCATATGAATCTCCAACTGCTTCTGTTGTCTTTTTGTTTTTTTCTCTACCCCCTAGGAAATGCATGTGCCTGTCTGAACATAATCTCAAAAATACTAAACTTTGTGTTAAAACAAAGTACTCTTCTTAAATTTACATTTATCTGTTATTAGGGTTTTTTTCCCCCCTCCATAAATGCTTTTTTTGCACATCTTCTCTTGATTGTTTGCCTTTTGTGTGGAACAGGAACTCTCAGTTCACATTGGAATGTCTTAGTAGGCTGAGAGTAGTTTAGACAAAGAAGGATTTTGCCCAAATCTAAACCTGCTTTAAATGACCAGTCCCAGTTCTTCAGTTCTAGAAATTTATCAAAACGTGCTGATCAGAAATACGGCCTCCTATTTATCACTTTATGGAAACGTGTTTGAAGTACCTTATTCATAGTTTTCTGCGAGTGATGCCTACTTTCATTTTATGGCAAATTTTATGCCTGCTTGGATTAAAAAAAGTTGTTATCCTGACAGAGGAAATGGGGGAATTAGTACAGGCAAAGAACACTGCTGTTTTTCCTTTCATTTCTGCTTCAGCTCGACAACTCTCACCTTTTTGGAGGGTGGATATTGAGTCTTAATAGCCTTTAATATGTCTCAAGTGATTACCACGACCTTGACTTTGTAGTGACCTCCTGAGGAATGTCTTTGTCAAAGTGAAACAAGGACTGTAAATACCATCCTGCTAGAGAAGGGAAGAGCGTACTTCACTGCTTTAACAGAAGTGCTTTGTCATTCTGGCTAAGGGAAACTGGTCTACATTCCAGTTTCCCTCTCAAGATGCCAAAGAATGCTGTCAGAATATCCTGTGTCTGCCTTTACCGCAGTTCTTGACAAGAAAAATGAAATCCACCAGTAGAAGAGAGATCTTTTTCACATTTGATTCCCCCTTTTCTGTAGCGTCTGAAAGCAGGACTATACACATCTTTAATTGCTGTTAATAACTTTGTCAGCTTTAAAATTGAAAATGGTCATACTTCGATTAAGTTGAAAGAAATCAAACCCTCTCTAGCCTTTGTGGACACATTTTTTAATCTCTTGACAAGAGATCCCTGTAAAAACATTAGTGCCCTATTACATCAAGCCTTACACACAAAATAATTTATAATCTCCCACAGTCTTGAGAGACAAGTCAGTGAAGAGCAATGTCTGGTAATCCCTGTACAGATGAGATGTACCCTTACTGTAGCACTTCAGATGGTTAGATGAAAAAGAGAACATGTGCTTACTGTCCACTGGAAGTTAAAGAGATTTTACTTAATGCTCATCAACCTAACGGAAGATGATGACAACACTGAAATCTGTAGTAATTCTTGATTCTTGCAAGGGACTTGTTGCCGTTGGCAACACCTTAATTGTCAGTAATGTGGAAAGCAAAATACCTCATCAGGAGATCCCCCGGAGGCCATGGGTTAATATTCAGCAGGGTAGTGACTTTCCTTGTTGTGCAGTCAGTGAAAATGAGACATGAAGGAAAAAGTGTCATAAAATAGCACTATCTTAGAAACTAAGTGTTAGCAGTTGCACCAAACCTAAAGTCCGGCAATTCTGGAATTAGAAACCAGGCTCTTCCTTTACTGGGAGACAGGAGATGTCTTCCAGGCTTGACTGACATTGATTGATCGGTCTGTTAGTTCCAGAAAGCTTGTCTTCCTAAGCCATGATTTCTTTGAAAACTGTGTCTTAAAGCTCATTTTATATTTAAGAAAAGCGTGACAACCATAGTTAAGAATGAATCCCTATTCTGTCTGGTGAGTTCTTGCATACTTGGCCTGTGTGCGCGTGGTCTGTTTTCTTGTTACTCTTGGAGTGCCTGCTAGCAATTAGCTCTTCACTCCTAAAGGCTGTGCCACAGAGGACTGTATCCTGCTCTGTTGGAGCCTCTGACCTTACGGACATCTGTGCTTTGGGGGTGTTCCTCATTAAGGCCCTAACTTTTTTTTCCTTCCAGTCGTATCCCTTTTCACTGATTGCATTGGATAATCTGTTTCTGATTACAGGTGAAAGAAGCAGTGAAATATGCGCTGAGTGTGGGTTATCGCCACATCGATTGCGCAGCAGCTTACAGCAATGAAGTGGAGATTGGTGAGGCTTTCCAGGAGTGCCTTGGGCCCAACAAGGTAAAACCACAAGAACCACCATGCTGACTGTCAGAATTTACAACTGTGACCTGACAGGAGACTGTAAAGTTAACATTTGCGGCTTTTCTTCCTGGTCTAGCCCAGATGTTTGTTATTAATCAGGAGCAGGTATGAAAGAGGGCTTTGTCTCCTCTATAACCATCCTGGCTGTCAGGAGGAGAAAAGATTGTCAGCAATATTTCTATGGAAACTACAGAAAATGCCTCTTAATTTCCCTGCCTCCTCCTCAAAGTATCCCAATTTGGGTGTTCAAAAAATTGGAGGTTCCCAGAATCACTACTTAAAATGGAAAATATTTGCCATGGTTTATATGAAAAGTTACTCTAATTTGCCAGTCTAGAATAGCATGCAATGGTGAGAAGCCATAGCAAATTCAGTGACGGTGGGTTTGTTTGGTTATAGAACAAATATGAGTGAGTAAATATGTGCTTTGAAAAAAAAAAAAAAAGAACAAAACAGTGATTGCATTTGAAGGTTTGGTAACTATGACTCTAGGGCTTGCAGTGAGAGTCCATGGCCTAAATATAAAGTAACGTGACAGGCATTCCTATGGATGACCTGAGATGGGATCTTAAATTCATCCCCTTGCTCTTGTTGGCCTGAGGGGCCAGAAAGATTACATATATAGCCTCGGAGCTCCTGGAAAGAAAGTTCTTATGTTCTGCTTTCCTGCTGCTCTTGCCTTGTCTTTAGGGCAATCTCTTTGTTATGCGATTAGTTTGAGAGAGGCTGTTTTCAGCTTGCCCCAGGGATTCCTTCCTACTAGATGTGGTAACTAACATGGGACTTTTACTCAGTTCCTATTAGCTAGCTAACTTAAAACTAGAATTTTTAAAACATATCTCTATTTGAATGAAACAGTCGTGTGTGAAACACACAAATAACTGAATGGTTGGAAGAGAGAAACTAAACAATTAATCATTCTAGCTTCTACAAAGTGTAGACTTGAGTGAAACTTAGGCCTGCGTAAGTCAGTGAGAAGTGCCCTCTGATGGTGTTCTGTGCTTGCCAAATATGATCTCCCTTTTGTGCTTTATACTTCCTAGTTAACCAGCTTTCCATTTGTTTCATTTCTGCGTCTCACCCTTCCAATACAGGGTACAGGGCACTCAATTCTTAGTGTGTTCCTCCCAGAACCTAAAAACTGAAGTGCAGAGGTTTGAGGAAACTGCTTCTGTTTATTTTCCCACACTCTTTCCATGAGAAACATTCTTGGTTTATAACATGTGATGAGTCTAGTAAGTTAGCTGGTTGTGCCTAGAATATGTGAATTGTTAAATAGAAATTACAAAATTTACATATGAATAAAGTGAGTAATCGTTCTTTTGGCCACATCGCACTTAGCAGTGTCCTTAATCCTTGAATTGGAAAGTTTGGAGAAGAGTGTGTGTGTGTAGGGGATTGTTTTGTATTTCAAATCTTCTAATAAATTGCGAAGTATTTGGTCTAATTTAGGACTTGTCAGCGTAAGTGTGTATTTATCTTGCTCTTCTCTACCCAGTATATTTTTGAAAGGTTTAATTTATAGGTTCCATGTGCTCTTTTTTTTTTTTTTTTAATTAAATTTTTCTGTTTGTTTTAAAGTTAGTTGGGGTATTGCTACAATTCCCTTTCTGAACTTCCTCCAGTAAATTATGCTCTCCTCCCTTTCTTAAAGGTTATTAAAAGAGAGGACCTGTTTGTAACATCAAAGCTGTGGAATACCAAGCACCACCCAGAAGACGTAGAACCAGCGCTAAGGAAGACACTTGGAGATTTGAAACTGGATTACCTGGACCTGTACCTCATGCATTGGCCTCATGCCTTTGAGTAAGTTCTACCTGGAAAGGGCACAAAAAGCAGAAACACCAGTTTTACAATAAGTGGCTGAAGTTATGTCCTGAGGAGCTTCATTCCGGGCTGTGAGTTTTTTCCTGTGTATACTGCCTGCAAGATGTTTTTCAGTGTGGCTGATAGTGTAGTCCTACAGTCGTATAGGTGCTCTTTTCTACCCATAACCTGTACACTTACTTGTATTTGGTCCATTCATTCACAGAAACAGCTGTTTGAATGTCACTCTTTGAATTTCAGTTGGGTGGGAATTTGTTTACTGTTAGATTTGTGGCATGTCTGTAAACATACATTAGATGAGGCAAAACTTCTGTTTTTGTGTAAAAGTGTTGTAAACAGAAAAAGGATAATCATTCGTATTATTTAGCAATGATGAGGCTGGAAAAACGAGTATTAAGTCTTCATTTAAAATCTTTAACGAATTACTTTTTTTAATAATGAGAACAACTAGGTAATGAAATTATGATCGCTATACCTCTGACAGTTTGGCATGGGTGCCAAAGTTAGGTAGGTAGCTGAAAGTAGCCTAACTGGGGAAAAATAATAAAGCTTTATGGGACAGGTTTCTGTATTGAAGCTTGCCATCTTATACTAGCTGAAAATTTGGCTTGCTGTGAAGGAAAATCTTTGAGTTTAAAATATATTAGAAGTGTAAAAGTCTAGTGTCTTCATCTAGTCATTGGGGAAGCATCACAGCTATTCTTGGTTCTGCTGTTGATCTACATGATAATCTTGAGGAAATACCAAAGCTGCTTTGTGCCTTAGTTTTACTTGTCTGTAAAATGAGAATTAAGTGCTTTGTGAAGACGACGACACTTTTCACAACTAGTTATTAACTGTACTGGAGTGGCCAAGCACATTGCAGTATCATGTGGTATCTGTATGAGGAGGAAGTGAAAATTGGTCCTTATGACACTTCAATTGCAGTAATTCTACTATCTGAAGAAATACGAGATGAGGAATTTTTCCAGTTAAGTGCTAAATGCTCTTATCCTACAACCCCATCAGAAGCAGAGTTCCTTGCTTTATTTTCTTGTAGATGTGGAAGCAGTTCCTGCCCTGCCCCCTACAATCAGTAAAAAGGTGAGGGGGAGTAAATCTCTTGACCAGATATTTGCGTGGGGACTTCACTCAACAGGGGGAAACCCTGTCAGATTAAGGAGCTTCTGTCTGTTGTGCAAATCTGAGAC
>Ga0181612_166055_pt1 | contig 13080 bp, 5 predicted proteins | sample HoacroProtozoa21_FD_119630 | JGI IMG/M metagenome (GOLD analysis project Ga0181612, IMG submission 119630) | Hoatzin crop microbial communities from Cojedes, Venezuel. Combined Assembly of Gp0051906, Gp0051904, Gp0051908
GCTCCAGTTTGTGCCCGTTGCCCCTTGTCCTGTCGCTGGGCACCACTGAAAAGAGTTTGGCCCCAGCACTGGGGATTAGCACCCGCATCTATCACCCTATCTTCTGCTCTCTCCTCCCTATATACCTAGCTCTGAGAGGCAAACAATATCATATCTAATTCAATTGTTTAGGGCAGCTCTTTACCAGTTACCAAGACATTCTTGCCTCTCATCTTCTATTGTTTCCTTTGTGATTTTGCTGTGTCTTCTTCAGCATGTATTTCCCCTTCCAGCAGCAATCTTGTGACTGCAGGTTCAGCCTGAAATTGTCATGCTCAGGTGTGGGCCTGCCTTGTCCTTGGTTTCTCTAAATCCCCTCTCCACTTTGACATCTTTCACTGAGCACTTCTCATGACTTCTCTTTGTGCTGACTGGTTATGACAGCCTCTTCTCTGTCACTTCCCTTCTTCTCTTATCTAGGATCCAGATTGATTTTGGACACAGGCCAGTGACGGAGTTAAAAACAAAAGATGCTTCATAAATTTCTGCACCTATTTACACTTACATACATTTCAGCTTTCCCACTGGGTCAGTGGAACTGGCACTGATATGTTAGCAGGAAGCAACACAGGTTGATTTGCTGTCAAGGCAGTCATAAGGGTGAATTTACAGAGCTTGGAACTGTGAGGAAAACATCTTTTTTTACTTGACACTTAAGCAAAGTGAAGTTGGAGTGGTTGGGATAACGAACAGAGAACCTCTGTAAGATGCCATTTTTAGAGCTACTTTCTGAAATAAAAGTATGCTTTAAATCCATGACTCTGTTATTGTCTGCATTTAGACTCTGCTCTCTCAAAGGTAATTTTACAAGCTGCAATAAAGCACTTCCCAGCATGTAACATTACTGTTCAAGTGTAGCTGTTACTTTTTATTTTTCAAGTGGAGTTGAATGATTAGTAAAGGACCAGGAATTTAGATTGCCTCATCTCTAGTAAATGTTAACATATGCCTCGTATGGCTTTCTCTGAAAGTCTGCATTATCTGGAGACTGTATGTATACATATAATTATGTAAACACATTCTCTCCAGTGTGATTCATGGAGATTTAGTGCAGTCAGTGGAAGTTTTCTCTATCACTGTCCTCACTGTGAGTTGTTTAAACATCTGCCTGTCTAGTTGTGAGTCAAATTTAGTGGCTATATAGGGATGTGCAGTCCTGTGCATGGTAAAAATGCTTGCTGCACCAGTCACAGTATGAGCTGGTCACCTCTTGCTTCAAACCTGTCTAGCACATTTTTCCCAACTGCAACCATGATATCTTTCTTAAGAAAGATTTATTCCTTCCTTTCTATCTTTTCGTGGCTAAAAGTTCAGAAGAGCTGACTGCTAAATTGTACTCAGGTGTGCTTTAAACCACATGCTTGGCTCAATGCAGCTGACCTTTCATTATTAATACTACAGTAGACACACAGTATGCTGCAAGTCATGGTCATTGCCTTGCTTGTCTTTCTGGAACTGCTCCTGTGGGCAGTACCTGTTTCATACACCTACAAACTTGATTCTGCACTAAGTCCATCCATAAAAAAAGTCTAGCAACATAAACGTGTCAAAAACTGTGCTAGCTTTGCAGATTTACGACTCCTTCTTTGGCATTATTAGTGGAGCTATTCGTAATATCTCTGCATTGAGTGAATTGTTGAATAATTCAAAGTTTAGTTCTCCAAGAGGTATGGAAGAGACAACATAGTGTCTTGCAAAAGTTGTGTATGAAGAGCTGAACTAAGCTTAGATTTGTAGTGTATACAGGAGCCTGTGTGGCTCCTGACACAGGCTTCCTGAGAAGCCTGTGTCTTCTCACACACTTGCTGCAGCTCTTCTGCTTGTGTGCAGGTGTGCATTCATGCATGAGAGACTCCACATGGCAGCCAGCAGTCTCACCAGAGAAGTGGGCGCCACTTTAGGCAAGTCTTTTCTTCCATCTGTCCACCTACTTATTCACTTTTTCATCCATGCTTGCATCTGTTTAGGCAGAAGCTTTGCTTTACCTGTACTACTGGTGAATAAAGTAGCATGAACCTCTGGTCTAAATATATTTCAGCTCATTCCCTGATGAAATGGAACATATTGTATGTCAACTTAGTAAAATTGCTATAATTGTTTCACAGAGAAGATTGCAGAGATAAAATCTTTCAGGCAGAGTTAGGAAGGCCAGGAGTTTTAATACAGTATATTGATAATATGTTGCTCATATATATACAGCTGAGAATCTCAGCACCTCACAATCTCTTTATTACAAAGTGATAAAAAAGTGAGGAAGCTGTACAGATTTTTAACATGGATTATTTAGGGTTATAACATCTATAATATGCACAAAGCCTATGTATTTCTCTCTGAAAGTCCAGCAAATGCTGTCAAATTCCTGTATTCTCATATGCACAGCGATCTTCCACAAGACATTGAGCTACTGATAATTCTCACATGGATGAAGCTGCAATGATCACAAGCAGTAGCATTTTCAGATGAGGAAAACTGGTATAATAGCAAATAATGCTGAAGAATGAGTAAACATGGAATAACAATTAAAAAAATAGAATACAGCTGATACATTAAGACAAAATGTGATTAACCTTTCCAGCTGCCATACTTTTGCATCTAGAAATAATTAATTCAGTCTTTACCAGGGGAGCTGGAAAATAGTGACTCTGAGAATACTTAGGATTCATAGAGTGCAAAAGAATTTCAACATAAACTGCTTGTGTAAATGCAATTATTATATGTTTAGATAAAAATATGTAGCCTAATAGAAGGAAAAGAGTGAGCTGTCTAATCTAGCAGAAAAGGCAGGCTGAGAATGAAATCTGAAATATGAAGGAAAATAAAATAGAAAACTAGTCACACATTTTCTTTTACAGAGGAGTGGTAGTCACCGGAACCAACTACATAGGGAAACAGTATATTCTCTGTGTCTTGTTGAATTCAGCTGAAGACAAACTGCTTTTTAAAAAGATACCACTTAGCTATAACGCAAGCATGCTTTACTCAAACGCAGACTGCCAAATTGAGGAATCTCCTGTGCTTGTCTTACTGAAGGGGGATTGAGCTAGGTTGTTTCCAAATTACTAATGCCCCACATGTGCTTGTGGCAGGTGGACATAGGAACTCTTAAAGTTGCTTGGGAAATTTATTTCTTGAAAGAAGGAAAGGACAACGTCAATAAAACTTGCTTATTCTGAAGTGAAATCCCTACTCAAAATTTGACATTAGCTGTAAGTTGGAGTTTACCACTCCTCGTGATAGAGTTTCTCTCTCTCATGAAGGTAAAGATATTATAGCACAGAGGTACATAAAATGACACTAAGACTACATCTCATACACTGGCCAGCCAACTGAAGTATGCAACAACCTTCTCTGCAACAGAGCTATTTGTACCTTTGTGGACTTACATCGTAAGGCAACATCCTCTGAAATACAGCTGGTAAACTGGTGCTCTAAAAGCATGAAAATTGTGGTCCCGGACAAAACAATAGGAAGTTAATATTTAAAAATTTGCATAATATGAAGGACTCATATTGGCCCATATAGTCCGGCATTATCCCAAAGACTGCAATGGTTTTATGAATGACTAAGCACTGGCAGAGGTATGTATTGATTGAATATATCATCAGGGGTAGCATCTGGAGGCTCTATGAGACCCTAGAAGCTATTTTCTTGCCTTTGACTTGTCAGTGGTTTGTTATCTGAAATAAAGATTTGATTGCAGTTGAAAACTCTTCTTGAAAACTGCTGATTGAACTGGCACAGAGGAAAGCAAGACACACAAACACACTCAAGCTGGCTATGACTCACCTGAGGGCACAGTAGCTGTCACTGATCTTGGTAGAAGCAACATACATGTTTCTCTGTTAACGCCAGTGAAACAAGCCTGGAAGCTCTTTGCTGCCTTATATTGTGATTTCTGAATTTGTTTCCATGTGTATTCTTTCTATAAAAATAGCAATATGAAGGCCCTGTTCCTTGATGCTATTACTGGTGAGCTCATTCAACAGTTTCTATTCATTTATCAAGGCACAAGAAGAACAAGCATGCAGAGTGACACAGGTTTATTTTAAAAGTGATGCATAATAGATATGCAAATTAGGCTTAGTCTGTTTTGTTGCAAAATGTGGACATCCCATAAGCAAATTTTGGCCTTCACAGGTAACGCTTATGAAGATAATGCCACATATTCCCTGCCACCTGTCTGTGAAATTGTTTGGAGACTATTAATTTCATCCCTCTAATACTTTGGATTTCAGTTCGACTGAAAGATCAAAGTTGTCTTCATCTCCTTAGATAACCGATAATTAACAAAATAAATAGAATACCTCTGCTCATCACCCTTCCACCTATGTTAAATATTATGCCACTTTTTAGCCCTCTGCCTCTGAATCAGGATTTCTTAGCATCAAACACGAATGCCAAATGCCTTCATGCAGACTTATCTATAGAAGATCCAGCATGACTACTGCCAAAAGATTAAAGTGAAGGTGAAACCATCGTATCAAACTAATTCCACTAATGTCCCCTGGTAATAGCATCTAGTCGCCAAAGACTTAGACCTTCCAAATACCAAATGAAAAATAATTGTTCCCCCTTTATTGAAATATTAATCTTGATATTTTTCTTATTATAACACTTTTGAAAGCAATATCCCAGAGTATAATATCCATATGCATTTAATCTTTGTTTTACACGTTGATAAAATATGAAACTAAAGTATAAAGACATTAAAAATTAGCATATTTATTGCAGTTTTTATGAGACATGCTGCTGCAGAACACATAAAATCCTCTAGGATAAATCTACATCTGGTGCTGTCTTGATAATTGTTGAATTTACAATGGCGTAATATTTATACAGGCTCTTCCTTTAAAGAAATAGCTGTAGTGTAGAGTTCTTTTGTATGAGATGTACTCTGTCAAATGCTGCTGGAAGCTACTGGTGCAGTGCATCAGTGTGAAAGTGAAATATGTATATGCCTGCAAGAGAGTTAATTTTTAGAAGTAATACCTTTTTCCTATCATTCATTTTCTACTTCGGTGTAGTTTTTGCCAGTCGAGCAGACTTAACTGGAATATTTTTAATTGGCCCCAAGCACCAAACACTTTGCTGCTCATGTACAATGTCAGCCATACCTTAAAACATTCACTTTGTCATTTTTTTCTTTCTCCATAAGTCTCTTTTACTGGTTTAAACAAAAAGATTTTTTTACTACAGATAGCAAAGCAAAATAAACAAAGTTTGGGATACTGTGAAGTTTTAGATTCAAATCACCTACTATTGTTTAAATTCTCACTAAAACCTCAGGATTTGCTAGAATTTGGTACACAGTGCTGCATTGCAACAGCTCTTTCCTCACCACAGTCAGTTGAGGGATGGTTAGTTTGTGGCTGCCGGGATACGCTTGCTTTGAAGTTTAGGATGGCAGGGCATAACTGTGTCTTGTGTCCTGCTCTGGAGATGTTCTGATGTCAGTGAGCTGAATAATCTTAAAGTGACTTTTTGAAAGGACGAAGTCCTGCTGAGAAAGACTTTGCGAGGTAATCCAGCCACCTTGCTTTGTTGTCCTCTTCCATTTTCTAGTAGAATGGTCAAGAGTGTCTATGAACTACTCCTGGAGAGTCCAGTCTCCTCAGGCCTCTGGAAAGTGTCTTGCAGCTCTTGGTCATAAAATTTTGGTATAGACCTTATAAGTCAGAAATTCTGGCCAACCTGTTCTCACCACTAATTATGATAATAACTTGAAAATAATAATTAGATATGGATCAAATAGTGACACTAGAATATCAGTTTGTGTTAAGCTGCAGAACGAAGTTACAGTTTCACTAATGTCAGTGGATCAGTAAGAATTTAGTTTGGAACTTGGTCAGTATATATTCTTTTTTTAAACAAAGCCTCAATATACATCTGATTTCACTATTTTTTCCTCTTAGTTGTAAAGGAGTCTTTCTTCTGGAAATGGAAAAAGCTAATTTCCTTGACTACCAAAATATACTATGGATAAATGAGCTGAGGCTTAAATTGATTTCCAACAGCATTTCATAAAGAATATCGGATATTCTTCTTAGCCTTCTGAAAGACAAGATGGTGGACAAAATTAATAGAATGGATGTTTTTAGTTGATGGGAACAATGGCCGGAGGAAACTGGAAGAGAGCCATATGAAGATTAAGTAAAGAGAACAGGCTTCTTTAAAGAGTGACCACTTGGCATGTGTTGGATGTAAAATGTTATTGTAACTTTGGCTCTTCTCTTGTGGGTGAGACCAGGAAATAAAGCATAATCACTTACTAGAATATTCACCTTATTTTTGCATTAAAGCTTTAAACTGAGGTTCAAGCAAGCCTCTAAGATTTAGAATGCATGTCACTGCTGAACTTTTAAACCTTTGAATTTTGCCAATAACTAATCTCGACAGAGATATTATAAAGAGGGGAACCGTACCAGATTTGTTTACACAGTTCCTCTTTGATCTACTGACTTTGAATGTAATTATCATTGCAGAATTAATATATTGTCACTGTGTATATGACTTTCACACTGTTGCTTTCTTTGGTCTAATGAACCCAGTGTACTTCTCAAAAGCTTTTCTTTTACATGGAAAATCCAAAGGGACCTACAACTTGTTCTTTTCTATTAATTTTAATTCTTTATCAATTGAACTTACATAATTACTATGCCTATCCATTCACAATGTAATATCTTGAATACTGTCCAGTTACTCAGATTTTCCACTATGGCTTCTGTATGCTTATTAGGATTGAACGCTGAATAGCAAACCCATACTGACCTATGCATACAATGCTCTTAAACTAGCTGCCTCTCTTCCTAGTTTATGTAGAATCACAGCTGGAGCCCATTATGAAAATAGTTCATAATTGCACCAAGTGTACATACTGCTTCAGTTTCAGATTGACTTTTAAACTTGGGAAGTTTAATCAGCTCTTTCACTCTACTCATACTAAAAACTCTATGCAATTTATTTTTCCAAGAACTGATTCTCGCCTACAGGTGGACTATGCCTGCAGAAGTTAAAAAATGGAATAATATTAGAATTTTGCTAAACATTCCAAGGATAAATTCAGTAGCTATCAGACTTGTTGTGAATATGGGCCATGTACTAATTTGTTGTCAGAGGACTGGAGGGCAAAAAACACATCGTAGGCCAACCACACACATTCAGAATAGTAGTAGACATTCATTGTACTTAATTAGTGTTTGCTTCAAAGTTGTTTAAAGTCAAAGGTTTTTATCTTGCTTTTAGTGTATGCTATCTTGTCCTCTCAATTCTATTTTCCCAGTAGTAATGGAAAAGTAGAAAGATAGCTATGCACAGCTGCAACTTTACCTTGCTGTAGCCCTATATATATGCTCTTAAGTCAGAGAGTAGAACAAGTGTGCTGTGCTTCTTCCCACTGTTCATGACATATTCCTCCTGAGGATATCCTGCCTTCCATATTTCCTTTTGATTTATTTTACTAATTTTTTGTTCTCTATGTTTCTGAATACAGACTGGACTATAAGTATGCAGTCAATGCGCATTATTTATTTTCTTTCATTTTATTTTCAGTTATGTTTCAAAAAATTCAGCCAAAATGTAGAGTACATACCAAGGATCAGAAGATACCTTGAATGTCTTTAATGACATTTCACTCAAAACACTACAGAGGTTTTCATAATTTGGCTTTTTCTCTATTGTTTGATATGGTGAGGAAAATGACACATCTCCAGCTTTTAATGCTATGAAAAAATTTCTGAGAAGTCGTCTTACATTCATGTTCTTCCCACACTAAAGATGCATGCATGGCTTCAGTAATCTTAGATGCCTGTTTTTCTTACCTGTACCACCATTTCATCTTTCCTGGGAGGTTTAAATAAAAAAAAATAGTCAAGGTTTGAAATTTTTTTAGTCCATTTTAGATTTACCTTTTTGTGTCAAGCTGGATATCTGATAATCTGTGTCCTGAGTGAGATACAGAAGCTCTGCAGTCCCTTCCGCTCTTATTCCTAGTGGTTTAGCTGCCTATATTTAAAGTCATCTCTTCTGTGACAGTGCTGTATGGTCTCAGACCTGACTGCTGTGAGAAGAGCTGTGAGAATGCGGTTCAGGGGCCTCCTGTCCTTGACTGGGGAGCTACATTATACCTAAGAGCCTAGGTCAAGGCTTTGGCATTGACTTCTGGGGTGTTATCAAGAGGATTTGTGATCCTTCTTATGTAAGAGCATTTTAAAGCGAAATTTCAATTTGTATTGCTACATGTGGTTTGCTGATCACACTTATTCTTCTTCATTTTCTTCTGTCTTCCTCTTTTTTTTTCTTTTAAATTTTATTTCAGCTGTATTGTAATTTTGTAAATTAAATTCTTTCTACTGAACAGCAATTTCACCCTGCCTTTTTTATCCTGCCTTTGTTTCAGTTCTCTGTTTCCTGTCTTGTATTCATATGGTATTTAGATTTTTTCATGCCTCATTGGCATTATTGAAGACTTTGTTGATCTTTTCTGTATTCTCACATCATCTATGTTCAATTAAATGATTTGAGGATAGAATATGAATGTAGATCAGCACCTGTTTTTATACAGATGTCTCTGGTTTGACATTGTGTTTCAATCTCTAAATTACTTTACGGTAATGTTTAGAAGTACGGTTCCTTAGATTCTAATTTGCTAGTAATTTGGCTTCCAGTTTTAGTCTTGAAGTCCACTTGAAGCTCACTGAAAATGTCATGTTTATTAGGGATTCCCCAGCTTTTCCAAATTTTATTTACTGTTGTTATAGTGAAATTGCAACAATTCATTAGCCAGCGTTATATACCACAGCAATTAAACTTTTCTATACGTACGTAAAAATTGATTCATAACATATTTTCAAGTGTTATTCTAGAACTTGGTTTTAGTTAAAAACATAAGAAAAATAAACAGAGTAGCAGTGAGCACAGACATTACGAGATTTAGCTGTTTATATCATCCATTAAAACTTTCTTAGGGCCGAATTCATCAATACTCTATCCAATTTGCTCCCAAGTCCATGCAGTTTCATGGATCGTTTACCTAATTATCCAGTATAGATTCTGGGTTGGTTGGGAAATCCCGACAACAAAATATTTTTGATAATAATAAAAAAAAATAATAAATTACCCAGTGCTGAGATACTACAGCAGATGGAGACTCTAGCAATTCAGTTCACTAATGATTGTGGATTATGAGTGGGATTGCTGCAGAGCAGTTAATCTGGTATCTCCAAAGCTCTAAGGCTCCTATAGAAAAAAAAAAAGTAATATGAAATAGAGAAATAATTGTTTTAACCTGAGCACAATCTTGTCACTTATTCTTTGAATGTGAGAATCCACCTTCAAAACGTCTTTGTCAGTTCTAAAGCACCATCAAAGCAATCCTGAGCAGTAGTGCAAACACAAATAACTGATAAAACCCTCCACTGTTGTGGCTTTAAAACATTTAAAGAGAAAGAGCTCCAGCAAGATAATTACTTCAGTCAGGGAGATTCTCTTTGTATGAAATATAGACAGCTTCTGTAGATACAGTCAAACTTTGAGTTACATGTGACCATTTCTGTTTAAGGCTTAGTGAATACAGTGAAACAGAGATCAGATTCCCTGACAATAATTTCTCCTCTGACAGAAAACAGACCTGAAAGATTCATCTAGGTGTTATTGCTTGATGGAAGTAAAAGTGTCTATATATAAAAAAAAAAAAATTAACTGGTTTCAGAACAGTGCTTTGCAGTAAGGTGCTTAGACATTACTGGTTTTAAGATTATTTGTCTTGTGAAGGAAATTTTGACAGAAATTGCAGCCAAAGTCTATATAGTTGTTTACATTTATAAAGGTATTGTAACTGTTATTTCTGTAATCAATCAATCAAATGTCATTAAAAAACCCCAAGCACCCTTGCAAACAACAAAAGAGTTTCCAAAGAAAGCAGAACCTGAAACTCACTGTAGAACAAAGACTGATGCCCACATTCTTCCCACAGGGCTTGTTGGATGATTTCTTATTAAACGCTTCTATTAATGGACTCAAATGTTTATCAACGAGCTAAGATGATGTGATGCTGTCCTCTTGTAACTACATGTTAGCAAACATAAAATAAGAAGTAATTCTGTACTGGTAGAAACCTGGATGACAAGAATTTTCTTCTATCCCTGTGACCTAAAAATATACTTTTTGGGTAAATTGCCACTGTAATCTTAACGAAAAACAGTTGCATTGCTGAGATTCCTCAGGATAGTCTATGCTTTTTACGTAGTATAATATATTACGCAGCTAGTCTTCACATTGTGATGACCTAATTCTGGAATAGTTCTGAAAGCAGAATGACTCTGGTTTAAAGCGCACTTTAAACATTTTAGTTTTGACCTGGGTTGGCTACCTAGTTTGCTCATTATGTTACGAGTGTTAATTGAATGGACCATGTATGAATAAATACACTCAAAAAGGAAAGACGTTGGTTTGCAATCTGTGTTTTGATAGCTCTTGTTTCTTGCAAATATGATGCAGCTACCTGAAAATGTGTTATGATAGTACTAGAGAAACATTAATTCCATTGTTCCTTTAAAGGGCTCAAGGTTAGCTCTGTAATAGGTGTTAGTTTGTTGTAAGTCTGTTAGCAAGATCTATGCAATTGTACAAGATAGATATTTGGTCCCAAGACTTTACTAAAATAAAATGAAATTTTGTCCTTATCTGAACAAATCAGTGCATTTACATTGCTGGTATGAGAGTCTTTCAAGAATCTTTTAACTGAGGGAAGAACTATATGTTCAAAACTCCAAGAAAAATAAAAGTAAACTATTTCAAGGAGTAAAGTTGCAATTTTTATTTAATATTCAATAGTTTTAGCTCAACTGAGTTTACTTCCAAAAGCCCCACCTTGGGAAAAAGGAACATTTTTCCTCCTGGAGCACTCTAAATTGAGCAAAAATTTATCATTTTGCAAGGTTTGTGGGAGAGTGTGCAGTAGTTGGCTGGCTTCAAATCAGACCTAAACTTTTATAAGTCTTTTCTAGGTCTCCTTGACCATAACTTTAATTTGTGAAAAATTTTACTGAGAGGAATTTCAGACAGTAATAGTATTTTCTTCATATTTTGGTTATTTCACAATTTATTATATTCCACAATTTCAATCTAGGTAACAGAGTGACATTTGCAGTGCAAAAACAAGATCAGGTGTGCTTTGTGTGAAGTCCATTTTCTTTATTCTCTACACCAAAGTATCCCCTCTTTCAGATCTGGATTATGTTCTAAATCGCTCAGGATGAGGAGGTTTTATATTGAATTTAATGGAAAACCACATTCAGATACCTAGCACGTTCATGTCATGGCACCAAATGAGCACTCTTGCCAGGAAATAGGCAGTGAATTTAGCCTGGAGTTCCACCTTGGGCTACCTAGCCCTGTTTTGCAGTGTAAAGTCAAGATGAAAGTTTAAATAGTTTAGGATTTTCTTCTGCAGTAAATCCTTTTCACCGATATATGATATCATCCTATTGTCACAGTCAAGAATGCTGACATTCACAGCCTGTGCATCTCTAAGGATCTTATGCTCTGAGCATCCCTGGCATGGGTGCTCATTCGTTTTCCTTGACCTAACACCATTGGTAATTTGGAGTTTGGGGATGTTCTAGAAGACCAGTGTGTTTTTCTCAGACATTTTGGAATTGGATGTAATATTAAGTTTGGGCAAATTCTTCTGTGATTACTAGATTTTATGTGCAATTAGAGAAATGGGGTAAATTTGGAGAAGCTTGGGTTAATTTATGTCCTGGATTATTATTTTTCAGACTTGTATATTTTACTGTCATGTACAAGCACCTAGAACTTGGAATAAGTGCTTATAAAATAAATGTAAAGAGCTTTGTAAATCCCTGGAAAAAAAAAAAGGAATAGAAAAAGATGACCTATAGTACAGAATTGAATTATTCTGATGATGCTCATATGAAAATTGAGATGTTCTATACCCTGTTCCAGGATACAATTTGGAATGTAATTCCTATGTTACACTGCCCTTTTAAAGATAAGAAGAAAGTAAAGATGTCCTATATTATACACTTCCACACACATACAAAGATTGTATGCACATACATTTATTTTAAATATAAAATGTGGAATCAGAAAATTAAAACAAACTATCTCTCATTCCATAGTTTAAATTTTAATTTAAAATTAAATCCTCCCAGTTACTTAATAACTCAAAAAAGCAGAAATGTTTATTGCAGTCAGTCTTTACTTGAAGACCTATTTTTAGTTTCCTCATCCTACATTAGTTAAGCAAATGGGTCAAATCCATCTCACTGTAATAAAGCCTACTCTTTGTGACTCTAAAGGAGTCTAGACAGCTATTTTGGATGATAATGTCTAAATATGGACAGAAATGTCCTATTTCAGATGTTTACTTCAAAGTGGTTTACAAAATCTTAGCCACTGAGAAAGAATAACTATTTTTCCTCTGCACTTTGAAACATGGTTGCATTTGTCAATGTAGCAGTAATGTTATTATCACTGTGAAAATCCCTGAACTATGACCAAATTATAAATCTTTGAAATATAGTAATATGCTTGCATTTTAGTAAGAGATTTAGACAATGACAGCCTTTTAAGAGAGGTTAGACTATATAAATGGGGATCCTCCCACTTTGGATTCTTAAAACTTCAACTTTTACGTTTGTGTATGTTGTTTTATGTTCCAATCAAATGTGATTCAACTGGATATCTAAAAAGTGAAACTTGTGTTCCACTGACTAAAAAACAGATTAGTTGACCTGCTCAGGTTGTACGTGCTTTTTGGTTATATCTCATCCCATTCACCAAGTCAAAGTTTATAGGAAATGTCACTATTTTATAAATTCTAAACCTTTAGAACAGAATCATTAAAGTTGGAAAAGACCTCTAAGATCATCAAGTCCAATCATTCACCCAACACCACCATGTCCACTAAAACATACACTGCAGAGCCACATCTACATGTTTTTTGAACACCTCCGGGGACGGTGACTCCACGACCTTCCTGGACAGCCTATTGCAATGCCTGACCACTCTTTCAGTAAA
>Ga0181612_180513_pt1 | contig 13080 bp, 4 predicted proteins | sample HoacroProtozoa21_FD_119630 | JGI IMG/M metagenome (GOLD analysis project Ga0181612, IMG submission 119630) | Hoatzin crop microbial communities from Cojedes, Venezuel. Combined Assembly of Gp0051906, Gp0051904, Gp0051908
GACCCACAGAGGTCCCTTCCAACCCCTACTATTCTGTGATTCTGTGATTCTGTGTTTAAAGAGTACTTCAGGAAATGTATCATGCGCTGTTTAAATAGGCAAGCTTTCAACACAAGGAGGTGCTGTTGAGACAAACGTTTGGGACAGATCCAGTCATGCATCAATATACAGACCAACATATTTGCACAAAATTTCTGAGCTGAGCACTATTCTTTACATGCAAGAATTAAATCCTGGCTCTGTGCAAGGTAACTTGTGCTTTGCTATGAAGTTCATAACCTTGGAGAATAGGTAAGGATCAGTACTATGTTGTGCACAAATATTTGTGTGTTTCTGTAAGACAGAGATTATCAGAATTCTCTTACAAGTTTCCAATATTCGTGACTGGTGCTCAAAAAGTCTGTAGGTAACATTGCATGGACTAATGTTAATAGCCTAACAAACACTGGGAGGGCAAGAGACTTAAGAAATAAACATATTAAGAATTGCTTCAGTTTTATTTTTAGTAGGAAATCTCCTATCACAGATTTACATTCACTGATTTATTTTCAGAGTATTCAAAAAATCAGTTCATCGTGGTGTAAACACAGAGCTTCCAGGCCACCCAGATTTTGTAAATATAAATATGTTTAATCAAAACATCTATGCTTCAAATCAGGCACTCCTTTTAAACAGGTTGGTGACAGTGGTGTAACATAATCATTATATAAATCAATAGATAGAGTAAATTTTCAGATCTCCATATCTGACAAATCTGTTCCCATATTTAGACATACTTTGAGAAAAATGCATGATTTTCAGAATTGCTGAGCAAGTGTAACTCCCATCATCTTTGGCATAATAATGTGCAAAGATGTTTGGCCCAATAGATACACAGCAGCAGGGATAATTAAGTAAAACTGAATGAAAGAATGAAAGGATGACTGTGATAAGCCATGGGACCTCATTATGAATATACAGTGCAAGGGGTAAATAAAGTCTCAGTCTTTGTGGTGGTGCAGCGACCTAACCACTCATTCGCCACAGTCTTACAGAGGAAATATAGAAGAGATAAAAATGAACTTTTTCTATAGGAAACACTGACATTGTACCTTCTTCAGACTCCTATTCCTCTGCAAAAACGGTACGCCTTAGTCAGAGTATGTTTCCAGTGCTAGTTACCAGTCTCCGATCATGAAAAATGAAGGCAGCTACATCACAGGAGCTCCTGGCCATAGATCTCCCTAGGAGACACAGTTAAGATGGGAGCATGATATCCAGAAGAAAATGGCTGCTAGAAACAGGGATTAATTAGCTTTTCATTTTTCAGCTTGTCCATACTTATTTTAAAATGAAAAGGGGGCTGGAGGGGGGGGATGTGTTTGAAAAAGTGCATTTTAAAAATAGCATTTAGAAATTTAGTCACTTTTTTTACTGGAAAAATGTAGCTGACATTGCAAAATTGTTATCTGCCCCAGTCATGATTTTGATCATACCACTGCAAAAAAAGTTTGAACAAGAGTATCTTTATGCTATCACCTGTCAGCTTCACAAATTAAGCCAATCTTTGCCTTTCCACCCCAGCAGATGGTCATTATTTTTCTTTTAAAATGCCAAGAAATAAGGTAGTGGAGTCTCTCTTCCATGTATATGTTGGCACTCTGTCCTTACCTTGCTCCGTCTGGCAGAACATAGTCACATACACGAGAATGTACACTTCAGAAAACCATAACTGAACACACCGGGATTCACTGGGATCCCACTTGCAGAGAACGAGCTCTTTGCTTCTCAGTAAACCCAGGAATTTCCAGCTGAAGAAGGCAGTCTGTTTTACACACCAGAAATTACATGAAGGAGTAGAAACACTGCTCCAGCTCAGCATCATCTGCATTTATATAGTCAAATTATTTCAGACAGCCAAATTATTGGAAAAGACATCTATCTTCAAAACACCTCCCCGAGGTCAAGACTTCTTATTGCCATTCACTGAGAGACAACTGTGTTATGTGTCATATCTGATGTCATCCACTGAGTCATGGGCAAATCCAGAGTATTGTCTAAGAGATGTGAGAATGACTGAAAGAGAAATACAGTGTTTGTCCCTGCACTCACTCCAGTAGGTCTTGCTGCCTCTCCACAGGTGAAGGCAAACTGTTTTTTCTGCCTCATCTCTCTTCTCTCATGCAGCTTTATTAATTATAAGTTAGACCTCCTGGGACCATCTCATCTAGAACGTTCTTGTTTTTAGCAAAACTTGACCTTTCAAAATAAGTGTATATGGCGGGACTTTTGGATGACACATTAACAAATTTTATGGCTGAATCATACACATCCTTCTGTATTATTTCTGAACCTGTGCCTACAACTGCAATAATATATTTGACGCTAGTTGAAAATACCTTTTTTCTATTTCTTGTATTTTTATATTCTTTACTGAAGTATTTTTTATAATCTAACTTTTTGTAGAAAATTTTGACAACTCCAGTGATTTTGAGGACTAACATCAAAACAGTTGATTTTGAAATCATCAAAACTGCTGATTTTTGCAGACTATCTTTAGAAAGAGACCACAATTCATTTTCAACAGGAATTTCAAAGTTAAATATAAGTACAGTTCTGCCAGTTTCATTTGAAAGTTGCACTTTCTGGAGAGAAAAAAATCCCTTGTCTTTCACCAAGAAAGGATGGTTGCAGTTTTGTTTCAGTACTTCCATCTTTCGCCATTTTATCCTGCATCTTAGAATACTTCTTCTCTCATTTCTTAAGCCTTGGCATCTGAAATCACTTAAGAATTTGGGAATCTTATTTTTGTCTTGAAAAGCATCATCTCCTACTGCTATTCAAGAAAGTTTGAAGTAGGAATCCAAAGCACTTAAATAAAAAGGAACACTAAAAAACCCTTTAATTGTTATTTTTTAAATCTCATTTTTAAAGCAATTTCATGACAGAGCAGAAATACAGTGGCATGGAGTTGGCCAGGCGAAAACCTTATGCATTCATCTGACCCTGCAGAAGTCCTGAAGAAGACAGCAGGATGTCTCACAGTCAGTACAAGTGGGAACTGTTATGTTATGTTAGGATGAAAGATTCTAGCCCCTCTTTTCCTCCATCTCAGCCCTTCTCAGTGTAAGGCAGGAACTGCAGCCATGGATGCCTTCGGGTCAAGGCTCCCACACCCTGCAGTAACACCAGAGACATGTGGTGAGGGTTGGACACAGGATCAGTGTCTAAATTACTTTTAAAACAGTAGCTCAGGTTTGCCATTATTAAGTTGCTAATCTCATTAGATTCTACAAGGAAAATTTACATTTGGAAACCAAACTATGTTACAAAGACCCAAGTCTCATCATTCTGCACTTGTGTGTTACATCACTTAGTAGATTCACTCTCACACTAGCATAGCTAAACAGTGCAACAATACAAAGAATAGCAGTTTTATGATATTGAGAGTGCATTGACATAAAATTGTTTGTCATGGGAAAGAATGAGCAATACCTGTGATATGGCTCAATAATGACAAAAATGAAAATGTCATAGGATCAGGTTCTTATTTTGCCTGACTTCGTACCTCCAGAAATAGCAGACTAGTGGAGCAGCTGCTCCACTACTAAATTTGGAACATCATCTTTTGAAAATATTTAAATCAATATTATACTTTTAACACGTGAATAGGATAAGATTATACAAATAGGCTTTAACTATGACAAATTATTTTAAGAGAATTAGAAATCTCATTCTTTAGAGATGTGTATTAGATGAGTTCGCTTGAATAAAGTTATGATAATGCTAAGGTACTTGCAGACAGAAGACAGAGACAGCCTAGTTTGGAAAAGAAATCTCATATTCACTTAAGGTAGCCCTTCAATCATGATATTTCTCACACAGGCTAGAGAAGATAGTCACAAACTTTAATTATGTACAGAGATTTAAAAATATCTTTTTTTTCTACAAAGAGTTAAATTATAATGCTTATTCTTCACTAAAGGTGGAAAGCAGAATTTTGAGCAGAAAGCATGTTTCAAGATCTAATGAGATTTTGAGGAATAGAAGCATCCAAAGCCAATTACTTTGATTTTAATGACTGTTTGTTAAAAGGATCTAAAAAGGCTAGGCACAGTAGGGGCCAGTAAAAGGAGGAAATTAGGAATGTACATCTCCACAGTCAGCTTCCTAAAACAGCTCACTTAGTTCTTTCAGATCAAAAAATTTAGAACCAAAACAGGGTGTTTCAGCTCCCGAAACATACTTTTGATTATACAACAGAAGCCTTTCAATTAACTGTTAGAGTGATACATCTTGAGGATTTGGCAGCTCTAGATCAATAAGATGGTCCTAGGATTTTATTTTAGTCCTTCAGACTATCAGGAAAAGGGAAAAATAGCATCCAAGGGGAAAAAAAGTGTAGCCACATAAAGCATCTGCACAGTATAAACAGAACAATAGTAACCAACATTTTCCAATACCTTTCACTAGATGCAATTCCTTGACCTTTCTCCACCTTATTACACTGCTTTCAAACAAACAAAAACATTTCTATGATAAGTCAAAGTCAAAAGCAGGGCATTTTTCAGCTGTTTTCCTGTCTCTTTTAGCTGTGGTGATCTTCTAATTGCAAATTCTTCTCTATATGTACATTACAGCTTTTTTTTTTTTTCTTTTTTCTTCTTTAAACTAGAATGAAACTCAACAGCACAGACACTTTCAAACAAGCTTGGAGGCTTTCCTATGTGTCCACGAGCCTTAAAAGCAAAATTATTTCAACGCTGTGAAATCAAACAACAATGCATCCAAAAGAGAAAATGCAACCGTACTGTATTTTTTTCATCACTTCAGTTTCTTCTGGACTGTAAGTAAAGGAATCAAATTCTGCAAAAGTTTTCTGCATTCTTCTTCTAGCCCACTGAAGATCAACAATTCATAATGTGGACAGCTAGGAAATCAAGTTCAGAAATTTATGTGAAGTTCCCGTGCTAGAGCCACTAGGAAGTGATAGACATGGGGTTTAAAAAAAATAACATAGTACACATGTCTCTGTATAAAATCTAAGCTGTGTATCAGGAGGCCCTCTTTTCCCTATATCACATAAAACATACCACATAACATGGGAACAAATTGGTGTGGTAGACTGTAAGGCAGAATTATGGCCATGAAATGTGAGCACAAGAAACAGTGAAACCTGATGTTACACAGAAGCAAAGAAGGGAGAAGGGAAAGGACACTCTTGCCAAGAGAGAGTACACACCTCTGGGGCTTGGATGGAGACCGGCAGGGAGGAGATCCTGCCCAGGAAGGAGGTTATTGCTATGGCAGGCTGTGGGACCATCCAAAATCCGCACATCGAAGGCCACAAGTGAAGCTACTGCATGAGGGCAGGAATGGCTGAGAGGCAAAGAGCAGCAGGAAGTTTTCTGTCCTGAAACTCCACTGTAAGGAACGTAGCTGTTAAGTGACCAGGCAAAAGTACAGACGGCTTAATGTGGATCCAGGAGAATGGGAAGAAGAGCCAAGGCAGGCCTTGATCTTGAATGGAGTACCAGCCTGTGGCAAAAAAAGCTGTTCGGCCTTTTGGATATGAAAATAAGATTCCAATAACTGAAGAAGCAAATGTATGTTAGATTTTAATATTTTTTGTTTATGACTCAAAGACGTGTCCCATTGTGTCATCTGCATTATGTCCCAACCTCATCCTTTCATAACTCTCCAGTATACTTCCCCAACCAGGGAAGACAGGCACACAGTCTGGGACCCTCCTTCCATAAGCAAGTGCTGAGAAGGTATGAGAGAACTGATGCATTATGAGCCTGTACAGCACAGGCAGGACTCGAATCACCCTTTGAATGGCCACACCAGCAAGCAGAGCAACTCCTGGACCTGAGCCTGCACCAACTCTGTACATCCATCAGCAGGCGAATGGGAATCTTTATGCTCAGACTGACTCATCCATGCTTTGCAACCTCCAAGTAAAATTATTAGTACTGCTCCCAGGGAGAGGAGAGAAAGATAAATGTGATAGCTCATTTCTGTCTTAACCCAGGAATTTCAAATGGGCAATAGGGATTATTTCCTTTTTAATGCGCATTATCAAGTTTGAAGGGAGGCAAGGGAGAATACGTACTAGGGCCACAAAAGATTTCTTTCTTGAGCTTGTTTAGTGAGAACTGTGCTATTCAGCTGCCACTGATGGGTTCTACTTATAAAAAAAAAGAAAATCTTATTATAGTGTGCCAGCGTAGTGCTCTGCCGTATCCTAGATTTCCCAGCCTAAAATTACAAGAAAACTTGCCAAAAAAAAAAAAAAGTGAGTGTGAGACAAAAGGCAGAGTGAACCAGAAGACAGAACACTGTCAGAAAAATCACATAAAGCAATGAGTTATATCATGGGATTTAAGCATCAGAGAGCACCATGAAATGAAAAAATTCCATTGATTTCCTCTCAGCTCCATGAGTGGGCTCCTTTATCAAATGCCTTTGAAAGTAAAACCTCCCACTGGTTTTCTTACATTAAACTGGGGAAAAAACACATTCCATTGTCGAGGTTTTTGCAAGGATGTAATCAGAGGTTTGGCATCCCAGCTCACAGAAACCAAGCAAGTTGGAAAAAAATCCCCATACTTATAGTTGCCATTTTTCTTTTCTAATAGAAGATTCAATATAATTACTTCAAAACTCAGTGACATCAGGGGTAGATAACATTAAAACAAATGACCTTTCTTCCAACTATGCATTTTCCTCATCATTGTGATAACGTGATAATTGCCTGGAGATTGCTTATTGTAAAGACAATCTCTTGTCACTGACAAATTCTGTCTTTAGGTCACTTTCCTGACAAGCAGAATCATTTACAACATGAACCATGAACCTGAGCTACATTTCTATTCAGTTGTACTGAAAATTAATGAGAGAAGCAGAAGGAATAAGGCTGGGGGAGGAAAATTCTGTAGGCATCAGGTATTTTGGGGAAGATACCGCATTATCTAAATGAATGGCTGCCATCATCCATCTCAGCTCAAGAGCCAAAACACTGTGTAATCAGTTTGAGAAAGAAAATGATCCGATTGATTAGCTGATTAAGATCCACCAGTCCAGAGGGGACAAACATTTACCAAAGGTTTCCTGTTCCTGAAAATTATGGCTTTTGTGTTGTCAGTGTTAACCCATCTCTGGAAATAAGCATTTAGTCAGAACATCACATCAGGATTTCCATGAACTCCATACATGGGCTGGCATGGGCTTACTGTGCAGGCAGTAATGAGATGGAATGAAATATATGAACAGTATTTTCCATATGCAAAATGCAAACAGGGCATGTTTGTTTATAATTATGATCTTTTTGTATACGGCGAAAGCAAAGGAAAGAAGAGAGAGCACATGCACAAAAGACGCTAAAGTTTTTCCTTGAAGAGGATATATCTGACGCAAACGAAACATTGCATCTGCATCCAGCAGACACCTAAAAAACCTGCACGTGCAACAGTATAATCATTTGAAAAAATATATATATATATACACACACTGCTATGTGTACACACTGCTATATAGAATAGAATCTTTGACACAGAAGGAAAACTCTTCAACGTGAGCAAAGCTTTGCAACTACAAGCTGACACGAGATGGATGTTACTTGTTTGGCTACTATTCTTTTGCCAGCTGAATCAGAAGGATTCATCTGCAGTTGCACAGTCTCCCATATAGGCAAAGACAAAGAAGATCTGAGGTGAAGGAACTGTGTGTGTGCCTTGGGTCCCAGAGGCAGGCTTGCCCAAACTGCAGGCAGCTTCAGGGTTGCTCTCACTACATCTAGCTGTTGCGGTCCTGGGGGGCTGTACAACAAGTAAGGGCTGAAAGAGGGCAGTGAGCACCAGGTGTGTCTGAAAGGACAAGTCAGAGTGATGTAGATTTATGCCACTGAGCTGTTCCTTCACCCTCAGTGTTCAGGAGGCTGCTTTTGCCTGCTGTACAAAAGTTTTCAGCCACCCTCACGTGCTGGCTGAAGGGCAGCCATAGGAATGGCCTCACTACATAAGATGAAAACTCCTGCCCCTGATGCTTTGCAGACTGAGCACATCTACATTATAATCACTGTTCTGGAAGATACTTTCACATACATGAGAAGAATTGTAATATTCTTCTCCATTCCCTTCCTTCCCAGTTAACCTAAATATTGCCATTAACACTATCAGATACCTACAAATGGAATTCTCTGTGGAAAATACAGATACTGTTCTTCCAGCAGTCCGCTCTACCAATAGCACAAAAACTTGGGTTTCAAGTGAATTTATCTGAATAAAACTTCACAAGTAATGCAGCTTTAAACCATGTTTTATCAGCTTCTGCCTTCAGACGTTGTCAGCACCTTACTTTGGTTAATTAAATCTACTTGAAGTAGTTTGATGGCAATCCAGACTGATGAGCATTCAGAAAAAAAAAAAGTAGAAGATAAAGGAAAACGAGAGACATGAAGAGATAATGCAAATTAAAAAAAAAAAATAAAGATAAAATATGTTATAACAGCAAGGTTTGGGAACAAAAACACTGAAAAGGAAGAGAAAGGAAAAGAATTATAGCAGCTTAGAGAACAACAAAATGTAAGAGGAAAATTCCTTTCAAAGCATTTAACAGGATGATGGTGATGATGATGATGAGTAGTAGTAGTAGTAGTAGTAGTAGTAGTAGTTCTTTTAAATAAAGCTATCTAAGCTGAATATGGATCTTCACTGTATTCCTGATTTTTCCTGACTCCAGTTCTGAGCTGTTCTATCAGTAGCTACAATGACAGCCTTAACTACAATGACACATACATACCCTTCTTCATCTTGAACTTTCAGAAACCATTTATATTAGAGAACTGGAAGCAAGCATCATAAGGATAGTTATGCCAGTGCTATATTAGCCAGATACTTGCCTGTGCAAAAGGAAGCCCATGTCCCCTTTAGAGCAATCCCTACTAAATAAAAGACAGACTATTAAAAATAAGTAAATCTGTAAAACAGGAAACTTTTTTTTAAATCTATGTGAAGATATTACTGTGCTTTATTGTTAGTCAATTTAAAATTGAATAGCAACTGCCTGTGCTGTTGTCTTCTCGTTCAAGTTTTGTTGTGTCCTTCATTACCTCTATTGGCCGAATTTCTCAAAGCTGTATTTCTCATTATGCATCAGGATTAAAGAATTCCTACAATGCATTGCTTTGACTCAACAAGACAAAAGAGTGTGCTAGAAGAGTTAAAGTTAGTAGCTCACATTATTTTGAAAAAATGAGAAGGGGATATTTAAAGTACAACTGACATGTTGTGCTATATCATGTGAAGTAAATATGGATTAATGTGGAAACTAAATGTTTTTCTATTCTTAAAATAGACGTATTTTGTTTTCCTCTGTCTAAATGAAACTTAAAATTCAAACAAAACCTATACATTGCTTCTGGGTTTGCAAAAATAAGAGATGAGGTGTGAGAGAGATGCTCCTTGTAAATACTCCAAATATCACCTTGTCCTTATTCAAATGATTCCTTAAAATTTCCTAGCAAAATAAGTAGAAAAGCAATCAACATGGATTAAGCTACCAACATATCGAGAGTACTAATATTACCTTATTCTTTCCTCCTCTTCTTTTAGCTTTTAGTTTCTTCCCTTTATAGTCTTACTCATACACTGTTCAGTATCTCAGGCCAGGAATGGTCCCTCTGTTGTAAGTTCGTATGAGCGAATACCAAATGCACAGCACATACGGCCACCTGAGATAAATTGAGACAACTACTGAACTTCGGTTCAACTTAGCAAATCCACACTGCACTATTCTAAGGTTCTGGACATCCCTGAGGTTTCAGCAAAGAGGGCAGCTATAAAAAACGCATCTCAAGGCTTCAGCCTAAAAGTGTTTCTGTAGTACAATCAATAAAAAAGTAATTTATCCCGGGGCGGGGCGGGGGGGGGGAACAAAAAAAACTTTTCATTATTTTTGAAGTGTTCAGTGGAAAGGAATCATGTCCAAAGTATAAGTTACTTTCTGACTCCTCCACAACTACTTACCCAAATCTGGTCATCTCAGGCTGTCTATCAACCTACTAGATAGTGTTTGCTGAGATGGTGGTATGAATTCCGGTAGTTCCCAAGAGCTGCTGTACCCCTTTTCTTAACTCCTCCACACAAATGGCCAGATACTGCACTGCACCTAGAAGGTATACTGGGCAGTACACAAAGCTGCATTTCCAAACTCATGGACTAAAAGAATATACGTGAAAAAAATGAGTCAGAAGGATCAAGTCTGAGGTCATGAAGGTGGTATGACTATAGTATAAGTGGCAGTAGCAACCAGCTGGAGGGAGGCAATGACAATATTGAAATGTGTTTGAATGCGTAACTCAGTCCAGTTGCATGCTCACCTACAACAATAGGCCAGAAAGGGAGTTGCTTGAACTGCAAAATCTTGTTGTGTTTCTTAAAGGATGAGGAAAAATATTGAGGTCTGAAAAGAAGGACAAAGACTGAAATATTGCATTTCTGGTACGCAACAAGTTGTTTCTCCTCTTCAGTTAGCTAAGGCAGGGTTCTCCTTCCTCTTTCCACTATAAAAGAATACATGGACATTTTGAGTTACCGACAACACTCAAACTTCTCAAAAAAATAGTCTGTCTTTTCTCCCCAGAGTCATAGATCAGCTGATTACAAAACAAAAACCACAGCCTGACCGAATTTCTCCTGATAATGGGTATTCAGGATATTTTCTGAACTCAAGACACCAGAGCAACATCGCAGCCTTAAAATTCTAGGTTTGCATCAGAACTTCAATATGGAGTCTAACTGAAAAGAGAAGGAAATTATTTTAAGTCATTTGATAATTTTTTTTTGAGGTAAACTAAACATAATAAACAATAATAACTAGAAACTAGCACATTCTTTTCCTTGAGAAAAAGCACAGGAGGTGGAGAGAGGAGAAACTTCACACAAGAACGTCAGCAGTGGCTCTGGAAAATGTCATGCTACAGGTGGTATAAATGTAAATGAACACATCGTAATCTGAAACAGGAACTTAACGTTTGGGGTTTTTCTCTTTTCATTCTTCTTTTTTTTTTTTTAATCTATATGGATTTGTTTTGAATACTGAGACTGCTATCTGTAAAGTTACTAAGTTATGGGTCACTGGAGGGACATTCCATAGCTAATAGTTTCACCCAGGTGGCTCAGTATCTCTGAAGTTTTCCGCAAGCTTAGAAGAGTCCCTGCTGATTCCCATGACGGATCTCTTTTTGTCACCCCTCACACATAACCAGATGTTCCCTGTTCTCCTCATCGGTCCCTCAGTCCCTGACAGAACTACATGCTCCTAACTCCATACACATTGACCCTTTATCCCTGCCTGTGCCCATTCTGAAGCCTCTGTAAATGGTTATTCCCTTCTCAGAAAGAAAGCAGTACTCTCATACTCTTTCCCCAGATGGTCCACTCTTCTCCAGGCGTGTTCTTCACTTCTACACTCCAAGACTTACACTCCAAATAAAAGAGGAGCCATCAATATGATGAAAAATGGTAAGATTGATCACTCTTTATTATTGCCTTTCTGAATTTTGATTTTTATGGGGAGTGGTATCTCTTCCTATGGTCTCAAGATACACTTCAGTTTCCTATGGAGATACTCAAGTTATCTCAAAACATGCTGCTTCAGGTATCAAGAGCACTGTAGCCCTCTTAGACTGCTAGGAAGGTGAATCAATTTTCAAAAAATGTACATGAAGTTATGATACTTCTAAGCTAACTTTTTTCTAGAGCTTTAATTTTCATATTTTCATTTCTGACTTGCAAGAAAAGGCAAATATCTACTGCACACAACAGATCGATGACTCTTTCCCACATACTTCTAAATGGAGCCCAACAATCAATCGTACTTTGATTTCCATTGTTGGATGTGTGAACTGTTCTCGTCAGGTAACTTCTAAATGCATAATCAAGGTAATGTGCACATGTCATGATATTTTACTTGTAGCAGCCTATAAACATCTTCAATCACTTTTAAATTTGTTTAGCATAATCAAAATACAAAAGGCCATGCATGGATTTTAAACAACTTTAAATGGTTAAATCTTATAACACTTGTTTAATTTTCATAATTACCACACATCTGTCCACTCTATTTTATGGATCAAGCCCGTAAAGCTAGCATTCATTAGTATGCTGAGGTTGCTTACATGCCTCATGAGCAAAAGTCTTTTGATAAGTGAGATGAAAATAATTATTTACTTCATCAGTTCTCTCATATCTCTAAATTCCTGACTGAAACTGTAGATTCCCCAGTGTGATTTTTTTCCCTAAGATTTCCTCAACACACACTGAAATCAGGTTTACCAGCCATTCTTGGAGCCGGTTCGATTTAAAATAAAAAACAAATAGAATAAATGTGCAAGCATACACACACAAAGTGGTAAAACAACAAAGCATTTTGCAAGGAATTAAAAAAAATTAAAACACTGAAATAAGTTACCGTTCTGCTGTGGGGTATCCTTAATGCACGATGATTTAATATTGGAATGAATTTAACAACTGCTCTTTCGTATGCCCATAAAAGCACGGTTCACATCTCTCTCACAATTCTTTCTTGATAAGACTGAACAATCCAACCGAAAAGCTCCATCTTCCAAATTGTTAGCAGAGCAGTTACCACTTTAAAAAAAAATAAAGAATGTCCTTGGGGTACAGAGTTTCTTCTTTCTGCTTGTATCAATTTGAGCAGACACCATTCCATATGCATTTGCTCATTTATTCAAGGATGATGCACGTTATACATGGATTGCAGCAAAAATCAGAATTAATCAGTGGAGGGATGGAAGCTGTCAGTATGATTGCACCTTTTAAATGCTTTGGTTGAGTTTATTTAAAGTTTGTTCCTATGCTAAGGACAAGTCAAAAATAAATCTGCATCCACATCAATGATGCAGCAAATGGGGAAATTTCAAGACCTACAGGAAAATTCCAGTGTCTTGACATCACAGCATGCTTCTTTCCATCATCTAAATAATGAGGATTACTGTTTAGCCATTAAAGACTGTACATATAGAGGAACGCATGCCAGAGAACTTCTGCTAAGGTATTTTCAAATGTATTGTATGTA
>Ga0181612_108346_pt1 | contig 13079 bp, 5 predicted proteins | sample HoacroProtozoa21_FD_119630 | JGI IMG/M metagenome (GOLD analysis project Ga0181612, IMG submission 119630) | Hoatzin crop microbial communities from Cojedes, Venezuel. Combined Assembly of Gp0051906, Gp0051904, Gp0051908
AAGGAGAACCTCCCTTGTCCTGCTGGCCACACTCTTCTTGATGCACCCCAGGATCCCATTGGCTTTCTTGGCAGCCAGGGCACACTGCTGGCTCATGGTTAACCTGTTGTCCACCAGGACACCCAGGTCCCTCTCCGCAGAGCTGCTCTCCAGCAGGTCCACCCACAGCCTGTACTGGTGCAGAAACCAGCTGAGAAACCAGCTCGGCACGCGTCGCTGCTGTCGGCAGCCCTCAGCTAGCTCCCTGCACAGTTTTCCTTTTCCTCAGCCCTCTCCAGCAATTACATCAGCTTCAACTCTTCGTTTCACAGATATCTCAGTGCCTTATTCTGGGATGCCTCTTTGACCACCTCGTTTACCAGTTCGTTAGACTTTGATCTTGCTTCATACTCGTTTATTTTTTAAGATCCAGTTCATCTATCTAATTTATAAGACAAATCTCAGCATTTTCAAACAAAATAGGAAACAGGAAAGCTGAAGCCATCATCGCCCATTTTCTCTCTTGCTCTGATTTCAAGTTCATTTCTGTTTATGCAGTATTATATCAGTTTTGATTTGTGTGCTTTTCTGTGCAGTAAACATCTTTCCAGGAAGAGCCTGACTCACTAGAGATCAACTGACCAATAGCAGCTACAGGAAGAATATTCCAGAGATCAAAGTTGTTGTAAAATACAGATATTCTTAGGCACTTTTCCTGAGTCACTGCTGTCACTGTCTAGGGTGTGAGCCCTGGCTGGCAGGAAGCATTAAGACTCTCTTGCTCTGGAAAGTGATCCGAGTAGCATGCCAGACAAAGTTCCCCTGTACCTCTTTTCACATTTTTGAAAATTAAACCAAATTAAGTTTCGACTGTGCAGATGTCTCAGAAAGAAAGGTCCTGACATAGTTAGAAGACATTGGTTTTCTTACTCTTTGCTAGGATGGTCATTAAAAGCAGGGTGGAAAACTACTATCTGACCCTGATATTAAAAGAAAGCACTATCTTCACGAAGACTTTAGGTCGCTTTCAGACTCTAGAATCTGAAAATCTGCAGTCTACAGTAAAGTTTTATTTGTCACAAATTCTGAATGACATACGTTTTTAATAATATATGGAATTCAACAGGTATTACCTTCAGCAATGCTTATATTAGAATGGCTTCATGCTATGACATCAGCTTCAGAAAAAAACCCACACAAAATAACTGAATTTAAAAACTTAAATGCCGAGGGACTGAGGTTAATAAAGAGCAAGTATTATGCATGCACATTTTTCTATTCATACTTCATATGTATGATCATTATGAGTAGAAAGTATCGTAAAACATTTTAATTTTTTAAGTATTCAGATTCATAATGAGCTGTATAAAATGCATCCCCTTGTGCCATTAATACTCTAATTCCCATTGACACCGTAGACCTTTCCAATCATATCCATTTTTAAATACTCAGACTAAGATGATAGATCTATGCAGGTCAGTCTACCACATGTGCCTGGAATAAAAATCTGTAATCACTTGCTCTTGTGGATTAAGAAAGATGGAAAGACTGTATGCCAAAGACTAAGCAAGGCTCTTTGCTATACCTCTATTAACCTCTTAGGTTCCTTCAGCATTTCTTCCTTTTAAAGTGATGTAGGAAAGTTGGTAATTTTTAAGAAAACATCTTGAGTCCCTTCTCTTTTCCTGCTCCCTGTTGTTCTTTGGATTTCAAAGCCAGCAGTTTACCATATTTTGCTTCCACGTTGTCACACAAAAACATATTGATCCTTCCCAAATCCCTCATGGAAGTTTTTCCTTTCTAAACTGCTGGTCTAACCACAGACTTTTCATCCTACCATTCACATGTGACAGATATGGGGGAAAAAGAAAAGAATTCCCCGTTTTTGCTCTCTGCCTGTATAACTGTACAGTCATCGTGACAAATATACTGTTCTGGATTATTTCTGTAGAAGCTATTTCGAGCTCTCTATGCTTTCTCTTTTCTCTTGAGTGACATCTGGTTTTCTGAGAGAAAAAGCACAATCACTCTTTAAGACTCTTCTTCAAAATTCCCTGTCTTAGAGGAGCTGATGGTTCCAAGGAGGATATTCAGTTGCTCTTCTGTGTCCTGCAGACTGACATTTGGGAAGCTGAACAGCGCGTTGCGTATTTTGCCCCGGACTCTTCGACAGCGCAGTAGGCTCTAAGCGCTCTGTGTTCACACTGTCATGCGGGAACAGCAAATATCAAGGGCTGCTTTTAAAAGCACCTTGGCAGCAAGGTTTTCCATGACTTCTTAAGTACAACCTGAAAGAGCATTTTTATTTTTCAGATGTTACTGTTTCTTTACCGCTAGCTTGCCAGTCACTTTTTAATTTCCATTTCGTGTTGTGTATGTTGGAAATAAGGTAAGCACCACTTGAATTTTCTTGACATGATAAATTCCAGATTATGACATGAAGGTCTTGTCTTTCCAGACAGGCCCTTGCCCAGTCCTAGTCATAGTTACTTTCAGTGTTCCCTGAAAAGGCACTCAAATAGAACTCTAATAATGGTTCCATGCTACAAAAAGCATTAGTGAAATGTTTTAAAACAGAAACAAGTTGATTCCAAATTAGGGATGTTACTGAAAGGTTCTATACATTCAGAGGAACCTTTCCGTCCCATGAATGATCTTCAAACAGTTTTCACTCTTGGGATGAGTTCAATCTAGAGAGAGAGGAATACTTACATGACTAGGAAGATCGAGATTTAGCCCTATATAGCACTTCCTTGATGCAAAAGCTAAAGGCTTTTATGCAACATTGATAACGAACTTAATACAAACTTGCAACTGTACATGCAAATTTTTAACAGGGAGCTTACCTTAAATGAGTCTGATTGTTAAAATACCTGAAATAATTGGTACAGTAGTAGAAAAGAGTTTGCAAGTATAAACACAGAAAACTATTATGATGTTAAGATTTAACGATGCAACTCCTGATCATTTTAATGAATATTTATTCATGAAAGTCCTTCCACAGTGACCTGTGGAACTCTTTGTGTTCAGTAGTAATAACAAATATGCATAGCACCATGCAGGGTACGTGCACTTGTCAGATGAAAGATATAAAATTCACAATAAAGTGTTGAACAATAAAGGCCTTAGTATTTCCAGGTCCCAGCACGGTTGCTCTGCAGATTCCGTGCTGGTTTCTATGTGGCACTGCACAGTGGTATGTAAGCATGACCCGAATGCCTGGCAACAGGAGCACTAATTGCTTGACTGAGTCTTAATGGTATGTTGCTAAAGTCATTATTATAATGAGAAAAAATTACTTTCCTTAATATTAAGGAGAATGAAAGAAGAAACATTCAGACATTTTCTGTCTATAGTCAAGCTATTAAATTCATATTTAGCCACTTAAATTCTAATTCCTTAATTTCTTAAACTTCTGAGGAAGAGTTTCTCAGTGAACATCACCGAGATCTCTATATTATTGACAGCTCTGGAAATCCAACATGCTATTCAAGTACCAGGGTTGCACGAGCTTCCTAAGTCTACACACAAGATATAGAGATAGTCTGCATGACATCTGAAGCTAGTGGCTGAGCTCAGAGCCTCATGCTCAGAGCACCTCAAAGCCAGGCTGTAGCTGCCTGCAGGTTTGGGTCATGCTGGAGGAGAACACCTGAGCTTAATGGCAGCATGAGGTCACGGAGTGGATGGGTACAATGACTCTCCTGTCCTGGCCAAGTCCCCACCACCCTCCCAAAGGCTATTTCTCATGTGGTGACGTTGCGTGGTGATGTGGTGTGGTGACCACCAGGCAGGCAGGGTCCTTCCTAAAGCGTCTCCTGCAATGTCCAGTAAGAGAGAGCGGCCCAACCGACTGCTCTCAGCGCAGGTGGAAGGAGAGTGATCAGGGATCACTGGTTACTTCAGTCCACCCCTTGACTCTGGCAGTTCATGGCTGTATTGATGGAGCCTGGTAGTTAATTTAAGCTCCTGTATGTGGAATGTCACTTTTCAGCTGAACTTCTGATTTCAACTGTGGGTTGGTATCTCAGGCTGGCCAGGGTGAGAAAAACGTATCACATTCTTAGAAGTAAATCTGATTTAAACAATTGGCTTTAGTGGTCATGGCCTTATGTTACTGCAGGAGACAAAACAGCAGCATAAGCTTAGAAGCTGACAAACTTCATAACAGTTTTTGTGCACACCAATCATGAATGCCACCTGAGGAGCATGAAATCAGATTTAATCATAATGTCTGGTTTAAGCAGGGGAAGGTATTCCCCTGTTGTTATCCTTAAAATACACAGCTACAATATTGATTTCAAATCCTTTAAATACATGAGTGAAAAGTACTTATGTAATCTTTCAAGCAGAAGGAAAACCGATATATTCTGTTTATAACATACTAAGTAGGCAGATGTCTCCAAAGTAGATTCAACTTCAATGCAAGACTTTGTGATACCAATTAGAAAGCATATGCCATATGGCCTTGACATCCTGTTGCCAAATGTTGATGAATGTTTGTGATCATAAATGAAATACGTAAAGCAGCACTGAAAATAATCTTTCAAATTGAAAGTGTTAAAATATATACAGTGCAGAATGTCTGCCAGGTGTTCCGCAATGCGGGGTCTCAGGAATGTATTTCTGCAGGGGTCTGGGGAGTACAGCAGCACCTAGTCTAATGCCATGCACATCATGGATCAAATTTCAGAGCTTTTCTTCTTCACTGAGACCAATAACTAGTGTTTTCGGAAGGCAGAAGAGTCTGAGTCGGAAGACAAAGACAGAAAATCGGTCTTGCTTCTTCTGATTCATACTCAATCACAAGAACAGTAATGCTGTTTCGTCAAAAAAACTTGTTTCATCAGACCCCCAGCCATCTTTGGTGTTGTCTTTAAACAGTAAAGAATTAATGCCTTATCTAGCAAAGCTAAGTAGATAGTATGATGAAGTCAACTCATGGTCTTAATTCTAGTATTCTAAATAGAAAGACCTCATAAAGCTAAATTTTCTTTAGCCCTTGAAACGCTTTTATGGCTTTTTCACACACCATATCCGTTTCCAGTTCATTCGTTTCAATTCCAGCTTTTTGAAGTACATATATACCAGAAGTGGCCTCCATACTGTAGTATCCCCAGACAGATTCCCTACTTTTGAGAAGTCAGTTGACTAATCATTAATCCCCTTTTTCTGAATTTTACTGGTCTGGTACTGTGATTTTTTTTAATAACAGTGTCTTGGAGAAGTAAGCTACATTTACTAAGCAGGACAAAATTGATATAAAAAAAACTCCTGTACCATGTCCTTTAATGTCCTTTATTAATATACTTCATTATAAGCTTCTCAGTTATTTCACCTGGAATCACTACCATGAGAACCAATTTATAATCAGCTCTCTGAGCCCACTTTAATGTTGGCAATGGGAAGAGAATTTTCAGTCTATTGGGAATTCTGCCAAGCACTTCTCTTCTCTTGCTTCCTTGCTCGCTTGCTCCCTCCGTCTCTTCTTCCCTTCTTTCCATCCTCCCCAGTTCAGAAAAAAAACCCCACTAAAAGGTATTGAAATGTTTCATAACTGTAAATTTTCAAAATCTCAGAGGTACCGTGTAAAACAAAGACACCACCTGAGAACTTCAAACACATTCATGCATCCCAAAAACCATTTTGGTGTTGATGAATCACACCGAGTGATCAACTGGTGAGTAATTCCTAATCTTTGCCGCCTGAAAGCGTAAATTCTCACTTCTTTCAATATACCAAAGTATTCGCTGAACTCATTTTCCTTTTCATCATTATTATGTATTTTATCACATCCATCTTATAGCGAGGATATGCCAGTTGGGGGATTTATTGCCTCTGTAATACACTGGAACTCCTGGATCCTGCCAGAAAATGTCCTCCTGATGCCTTTGTTTCCTTTTCAATTTTCCAAATCCACATTGTTCTCTTCTACTGTCTCTTTCTGCTGCTTCCTCCCAACACTTCACGTCCCCTGTACTTTGCTGTTACTGCTCTATTTTTCCTTTCCTGCACCAAGTTGCTGTTAAACCCACTTGTTCCAAACTATTTTCTGCAATTTTTTCTCCTGCTTCTTTTTGCTTGTTATAGATTTTCTTTGGTATTCATGAAAAGACCTAACAAAATAAGTTGTTTCTATACAAATTGCTCTCTTTACTGTTGGCTAGAACGAGAAATGTATGTATAAATTGTTGTATATTTTTAAAGAATTGTAGGTTGAAAAAGACTCAGTGGATTAAAGAGAAAAAACAGGAAAAATGGAAAGAGGAGGTTACCTCCTGGTCATTACAATACAATCTAGTCTCAGTCTGCATATACTGACACCGCCCCTCATAGATGTGTGATTACTTTCCCAAACCTCTGTAAGCCTTTTGAATTGGATATTAAAAACATAAGGAGTAGAAATGTTATTTTTCTAATAAATTGTGTCAGTCAGGAACTGTGGGGTTTTGGTAGATCCTGGCCCTTCAGTGGACAGAAAAAGGAAACGTGGTATTTATAACCAAACATCGAGATGCATTTTAAAAACATTATATTGATCATGTCTACTAATGAGAATAGTAAGTCATCCAAAAACTATGCTGTATATATTCTGTACATTTAAATTTTCAAGTCTTTGAAGAATTCCTGTACCATCTCTACTCCATTTTGTAACACTTAAATGTATATGTTTTAAGTGAATAGTTCAAAAGGCATTATACATACCTTTTTGCTATCAAAATGATGTGCGTTACATAGATTTTCCCTATGATTATCTATACACAACTATGAATTCATACCCACCATTTTAAGTGCTATGCACCTGATTAAGTGAACATTGATATTGCTGAATGTATGTATTCATCTACACATTCCTATATTTAATCTATTTTAAAGTCAGTTACTCTGAATCACTGAGAACATTTTTCTACATCCTTGGTTGTTCATGTGCATTACGAAAGTCTTAAGTCGATTTCTGAGTATAACTGTCAGCATAAAAAAAAGCTTTACTGATATTTAGAAACATTGCTGTTTGTCTTAGGCTAATCAGTTCTCTTCAGTGTTATTTTTCTCCCTCGTCTGTTTTCCTGCTGCTCTTGAAGGCTGAAGTCATTTGGATTCTTTAAGCTGGTGGTGGCAGACTTCTGAGCCTACTCTTGGAAAAAGCAGCGCATTAAATAGGAGTGCTTAGTGAGGCAGGCTGAACTCAGCAGATGAGCAGCTAGGTCTGCAAATATAGTTGTTTACTGTAGTTTTCTCTGTGTGTAATGACTTCATTCATTTAAGAGCTCTGTACTTTTATTACAATGATTTACAAGCCTCAGATGTTCCTAGAACATGCAGGAGGAGTCTGTGCTTTCCTGTATCATGAAGCGTACATGACCTCATGTTTTTACTATCACAGTATCTGAGCAAGTATTGCAATTAATCATTGTTTTCCCTCAATAACTTGCGAAGCGTGGAAAATATACATGCAGTTTTATAAAAAGTTTTTAATTCTCCTAGATTTTATGTAAGGCTGAGGCCAGCAAAAGTTGTAGAAGCAAAGTGTTGGCTTGATATTATATCATTTGAGGGGGAATACAAGGAAGCCAGGATCCATGAGGTCTGGCATGTGCTTTCCCTCATTTATTTCTCTTCTATCATGGTTTGGCTGCACAGCTGCAAGGAGCTAATTCTGTCAAGACAGCAGGAAAGATTTTCTTCACACGGAGGAAAGTCTACTGGTGTCTGCTAACAGAATCTAGTCCAATGACAGGATACAAACAGCTGATGTTAAGTTACTTTAGAGTCCAAGACTCCCACTACTAACTATGTTTCACTATTACAAAGAATGAGATGAAAGACATCTTTCTAATCAGAACAAACCACTAGAACACCCCCAACTGCTAGAATAAAGGAAATATAAAATATAGAATCCTGCTTGAACTTTCTGATGGATATCATCACCCAGCCTAATTTACCTGTTCAGTACTTCAGCAATACATTTGTGAGCAGTTGCAAAAATGCAAAACATGTTTATTAAAAAAAACCCTGATTGATTGAATGTGCTGTAATGCAAACTTCCATTTTTCTTCATTCTATTCAGGTAGTAAAGACTTCAGGGAGTCACAGAATGCTTCAGCTAGCAAAACGTAAATTACATACCAGTACTTTATCAACTCTTCTATCCTGCAATTTCTGGACCAGCCGTATTGTGCCTACAAACATCTTTCATAGTAAGTTACTTACAATGGGGTCACGTACAGTGCTTGCCAATAAATCTGTGCAATTTACCCACAGTTAGTAGTCAACGAACTGCTGAGTTACTTCTTTGTATTTTCCAAGTCTTAGTCTACGAGGGTACACTGCCAGGCAATGGAAGAAAAAATGTTACAGTATTGCTGATAAAGGCAATCGTGTTTTGGGAATTCAGCTCCAAATAGCATCAGAGTGCTTCCTAGCTCTCCCCTGTACTCCACCTTCCCAGACCCTGCCTGACCGTGAACAGAATACGGAATGCCTTGACCCTTTAATTCCTGTCAGTGCCAATCTATTTGCCATTTATCTAGAGCATACGAACCGTCATTTAAGTGAATCTGTCAGAATACAGAAGCATTTGCTGATTTAGAGTAGTGGGCTGATGGAAGATGACTCTTGCCTGTGTAGCTGGCTAATGCATTTGCTGTCTGCTCTTATTTTGGATGTTGCTCTTACGGGAGCAGTGAACCGACCCACTCACATGAGGTTATAGAGCAGCACTTTGTGTGGACCTGGTTGGCTTTGTGTTACTGTGTGCTCTGCCGAGTCGGCATCGCTCTGGTGGCCACTGCTGTTCCATGGCTGTGGTGTGGGAAGATCACAAGGCATCACGGCACAGAAGAGATCGGTATCTCCACACGAGACAGACAGAGGAAGCCACCAAGAGGGGGGACGCTCTTGGGGGCACAGTTTCACCACTGAGAAGCCTCAATAATCTCCAAGGGGAGACGGTTTGCAAGTTTAAAGATCTGAGGCTGGAGGGAGTAGGGCATTATGACCATTCTGTAGGGGCAGGTCATTGAATATATCACTCGCTTCCTGCTCCTCCTCCCTGCTGCTGGAAGCAGGTTAGATGTAGCCATACTACCCGAGGAGCTCTTCCTCACCCAGGTTTAGAGTCATGGAAGGACAGAATTCAGTCATGCGATGGCAGCCTGGTCAGATCCTGTTCTTAGGAAGCTTTAACTTCCTAGCTTTCTCTGTAAAGTGGTCTTTATTATTGACCGTGCTCTCAGTTAAAGATTTAAAGGGTATTTGTTTCCTGGAGGTACAATATAGAACTGATTGAACAATGATATGACCTGCAACATACATTTTTTATCTGTGTGATTTTTTTTCAAACAGGTAATGAAGTAGCACCACCATTACTTTCTGTGGTGAAATAAGCCATCACTCCGTCTGAAAAAGAGATTTGTCAATGAGAAGTTAGAACTACATAAAAAATTTGGAGTAAGGTCAGCACCAGCAGAATAGCATCAGTGGAAAAAACAACTTCTCTGTTCTTTAGATATTTTTAAACTAATTTCCAGTCTTGTCTCATTCCTCATAACAATGTTCTGGCAAACAGCAGTTGTTAATCCGAAACTCTGTCAATCATCTACCAAGTGGAACAAAACTCACAGGATATTAAGTTGCAAAACAGAACAATAAAAACTAAACCACGGAAGATTTACAGATATACCTCTGCAATCCAATGTTTGAAAAAACCCGGAGAGAATATTGTCAAACAAGTCTTGCCTATAAAATAAATTTTGTGAAATGCTGAACCAAAGTTTGTTAGGACTTCTGCTAGAAGTTATTTACAACTAGGGCACTGTGTTATACCTAATCAAAAAAAAAAAAAGATATTATAAGTGCTGGCTCCCTGTGTTAATATGCTAGTGGGCTTTTTCCCACTACCTTTTTTTCTTGGTTCCTTGTAGTCAATAAATTTTGTCAAAGTCTGCTGTGAGTGAAAGGCTGGAAACAGCATGGAAGACTGCTGTTTCATGCACAAACCTAGAAACAGGCAAATATTTTTGGGTGCCTTCAGGACACAAATACCTGTGAAGTCAGACCTAGAAACCCGTGCCTGAGTGAATTATCGCACTGAAGCCAGAGCACATACTGGGCTCAGTGTCAGGGGAAAGGTAGAAAGAGTTGGACACCAGAACAGCGATTTCGCAGAAACGGCTACCATTTAACCTCGATTTTGTTTCGTAAAACAGCTGGGGAGGAAAGCAAGGTGGAAGAGAAGAATAACAGTGCCTGTAATGCATTAATCAAGTGCTTCTACAAGCAACACCCTTCCCTGTCCACCCTCAGTTCCCACCTGGACCAGCGGACCTGCCTGGCTCCCGTCGGGGGTCAGGCACCTCTTCCATTCCTGTATCGGTTTTCCCACATCCTGCCGGGCTGGAAATTCTCCTCAATCCCCCTTGCTCCTTCTTGGGAATCTCCATGGCAACCTTCACGGAGGCACGTGTGGGAGCCAGCTGCCAGGAGAAGACAGTCGTGTGGTACACACAGAGGATTTCTGCTTTCAGTTTTACACCCTGAGGCAGATGGACAGACAGACAGAAAGTAAATAATAGCGTCAGACTCTGGTAGAGCTGATTAAAAAGTGGATGATACCACAAAGTTATTTAAAATTATTTACCAAGGTGAGAAGTGAGGATGTACCAACCACTTGTATTCATCCTTGTTGTTGTTTTTAGTGTTTAAACGCAGTGGCTTGCACCAAAGATAGGAAGTTGAGCAAGCAAGGTGATGGCAGCATCAGCTGTGCCTCAGTTTACCTCCGGCTAAATCCGATCTGTGCCAGACAGGTAACTCTGGAGGTACATCAGGGCTCTCATGTCTGGTGATGCAGTGCAGGTAACACTCAGGATGGAGAGGTTTTAAGGAATGACATGTTGGTTTTCCCAGAGTCATCAGGGAGCACACAGGGAAGTGTCTGCCACAAACAGAGCTTCAAGCAGCAAATTTTTTCACCTGTTTATACTCCCGCGTTCGTAGAACTGAATCACAGCATAACTAAAACCACATCTGAGTGGCGATGCTTAAGCTCCCTGCTGGAACAGCGAAAGGAAGATTTACCTGCCTGGTATTAATCCGGTGAGATCACAGTAAACATCTCGTGTTGGGGGGAGGAAACTTAGCGGGAGAGCTGTCAGAGTCAGAGCTGGGTGGAGGGCTTCAGGCTGCTGTTTTTGCCTTTGGCAGTCTCCCCCACCGAATTCCAGCAGATCAAAAATTCCTTGCCTCGCATCAAAAACGTTAGATCTTTGTGCAGATTTTCTTTCCAAAGGCTACAGCTTGTGCCTTCCTGAGCAGCAACCCTCAAAAAGTCTCAAGTGAACATTCCTACTGAACGTGATTTAACTTTATCTAGCACAAACCAGGAGCAATTTATCATGCCATTAGCTCTTACGTTGCCTCCCCCCTCTCTCACTGTCAGTGTTTAAACCAAACTCAAGACTGATATGAAGACAGCAATTTTGCCCATGGCTGATCCCAGAACTCTGCACGCTGGCATCTCTGTGTCTGCATTTTTACCTTCAGGATGGATTTCCAACGCTAAAGAAAGTGCAGATTCTCAGTGAATAATTTTTATTATCCTCACATTAAACCTTCTGTTTCTTGTTGCTGCATCTTGCTTGCAGGTACAGTTTACCATCTTCTCCTACATCTATTGGTTTTGCAATGTCATTTTTTATATTTAGGTTGATTTGGACAGTGTCACTTACTGCCAATTGCCCGTGAAAAAGCAACAGCTTGCATGGTAAGACCAATATTCCACTTCTGAATAGGAACCGAATTTCCTATTTTGTTTTGTTTGTGATGAGCAAAGCACCCTTCTCCAGAGCACCCTGCTCCCACCTACCACTCGAAACCAAAAGCCACTCTGTTCAAATGGAATAAATATGCTAGAAACTTTTTAAAACCTTTTTTATCCTACAAAGGAGAGTAAACTTTAAAATCTCCATGTCTTTTGATCTATGTATTTATCTGTACATTTATCTTTGTCTCACATCTGCTGGTGCAGCCACAGAGGAATGAGTGTGTAAAGAGAAGCTCCAGCAAAGTCTTGAAATATCTTTGGCTTTGCTCTTGATACATATCCTTTCTCCAAATTCCTGTTCTGGGATGGCTCCCAATTCATTGGAAGCACGTTGTTCTCTTCATCTCTGAACATAGTTTACGATATGGCCAACAGGGAACGTCTACTTTTAGGTAAATTGTTGTAGAGGACCTCCTGGGATAGGAAGGGAAAGGTCCATACTAGCTATAAAGAACTTGCCTTCATATTTTTCCATTTGTATAATGTCCTGTATTCAGCCGGGATGGGGTTAATTTTCACCAGAAGCTGGTTGGCTGACCCACACCAGCCAATCCAATGGGCTGTTCTACATCATGTGGTGCCATGGTCAGTATTTAAGTGAGGAGCTGGCTGGAGGAAGGGGCTTTGCTACTCTGGAGCAAGCTGAGCATCAGGTGGTGAGAACATTGCATGCTGTGTATTTTTATCGGTAGTGTTGTTCTTATTTTCTTCTCCATTTGCCGTTCTGTTAAACTGCTTTTGTCACTTTTCCATGCAAACCCACAAAAATATTTATAGCTATATTGGGAAATTTCAATGTTGGGGAAAAGTACCTCATAAAAAGGTGACTAAATAGGTGAATAAAAGCATATCCAAAGGTATTCAGGGAAAAATCTCCCTTTCAGAAATAAATGAAGCAGTTATGCTTATCAGATAAATACTTTGTAGATCTATTTTACCTAAATTTATCAGACTTCTACTCGGGTATGAACCACGGAATGTCTCGCTGCTCTGATGATGAAGTGCAGTGCTGCCTTTGCTGACAGTTCTAACCAGGACAGGAGCTGGAGGCCGGGCTTTCTCCTGGGGTCATCTAGGAGGAAATAGGTGCCAGCTGTGAATTGGTGACTGGTATTTGAGCTTCTGACCAGGAGCAGGGTCAGGCACTGAGGCACAGGAAGTTCCGTCTGAACATGAGGAAGAACTTCTTCCCTCTGAGGGTGACGGAGCCCTGGCCCAGGCTGCCCAGGGAGGCTGTGGAGTCTCCTTCTCTGGAGATATTCAAGACCCACCTGGC
>Ga0181612_137309_pt1 | contig 13079 bp, 10 predicted proteins | sample HoacroProtozoa21_FD_119630 | JGI IMG/M metagenome (GOLD analysis project Ga0181612, IMG submission 119630) | Hoatzin crop microbial communities from Cojedes, Venezuel. Combined Assembly of Gp0051906, Gp0051904, Gp0051908
ACTGGCATTTGGGGGAGTAAAAAGTAGTAGCTATCATGATTCCTAAAATAACATTTCTATTTTAGATCTTTTACCCGAGGCCACCACTAATTGCAGATCGGAGTGGAATGTCTCCCTGGGAATCCACAGGGAAGACAGATTCTTTTTTCTCTTTTTGGATGGTGAAATATTAGTTGTGGCTGCAGCAGTAGTAACTGTAGCTTAAAACCTGGGCTAGGAAAAATGAAAATATTGTTTCATTAACTGGAAAATCAAAGCATGTGAAGTATTTTGTTCTCCTTGCCTTTTCCTCCCACATCTCCAGCCACATTAAACTGGGGAGCAAGGGCTTCCCACCAATATCCAGGGGAATCCAAAACCAGTCTGGTTGTTCAAACAGAGTTTGGGCACTGTTGGGAAAGGTCAGGCTTGTGTTCATTTTCTGGGCAGCAACACACACTTCAAGACAGGCATATTCAAAACAACATCAAGGTTGGCTTCTGGTTTTTAGCATTGCTTGATAGCTTCTCCATCTCCAGAAGATGGAGAACAGCTTCTTTTGAGGAACCAGGGCTTGCTTCTGAAATGAAGCTTTGGTCGACTTCAGCAGTGCAAGTAGTCGGTGAGCTTGGAAGGATCTGGCCAGGCTGATGCTGGTGAGACTGACCTCACCTCCCTGCCCTGCTATGGAGAGAGGGATTGTTGTTACTAGTCCCCATGGTGGATCCTCTCCCTGTGGATTACAAAACAGGTCTGCAGATGTTGATGGCCTCAGGTGCTGTTGTCTTTATTCTACAAAGCCCCAGACACAATGTAAGGGAAGCCACTGATCTCATAAAGCAGATTTAAGGGTTGTAACTCATTTGTCTTAGCTGCCTTCCACAGCCCCCTCTGGGTCAGCAGGATCCCAGGGTGAAAACTTTTCCTGTTGGGCACAGGTTGCCTTTGTAAACACCGTGCTGCTTTGTCCATCTCCTTTGTCATCATCCATTGTTTTGGATCCATCCACTGACTGCAGTGTTTTCTTCGGCACAGTAGTGTTGTGGTGCCATTACTCTTCTTACACATCTTGAAGCCCATAGTTACTCTGAACTCACATGGTTGGAAAGCTCACCAAGAAAAGTCCGAAGTGCGGTTGCTTGTATTCCTCCTTTTCATTATTTTTGAGGATTTAACCGGGACCCTAGAGAGTTAAATCAGCACTGCAGTTAACTGTTTTGTCAGGTGAAAAGATAGCAACAAGGTACTGTAAAGCAAAGCCCTGGGCAGTTATACAGCCATTGAAAAGAACAGTTTTCCCCGTGGGTCTACATAATCTTTCTCAAAGTGTGTTACAAATTGGCTTTCCCCATTTCCCTCAAATCACTTTGAAGGCCTATGTCAGGTGGATGTGTGGCACTGGTGACATGTCTCGTTGTTGCTGGCCAGAGAAATGCCTCTGAACTGAACAGACACAACCTGAAAAATTGCAGGAGTGCAAAGGCAGATCCAGAAGCAGCTTTTCTTGCTTGGGTGTATCGCTTGATAGATATGCACACAGCAAGGAGGGATTCATTGCCCTGAACCTTAGCCAACTACGTTTTAACCTTTGAGGCTACTTCTAGTATTTCAGCTGCCAAAGTACTGAGTTTTGCAGTTCATGTGTTTGGGTAGGGAGGAAGCCAAATTGATCAAGTTGAACACAGATAGCTGTAAGATCTCCCTGCCAGGGGAAGGCAAACCCCTCCTAGGAACTTGGTGCATGTGCTGGTGGCCCCAGCACAGCCTCAGGAACAGCTGTGCTGGAGCCCACTGGGGTTTTTGAAGTTGTCAGAAGTTGGAAAAAAAAATCACAATTTTAAGTGCCAGGGCAAAACAAGGGGAAACTTTTTAAGGTTTGTTGAAGTGAGGAAAACTGAGTTTTCAAGGAGAAGATCGAGTCAGTTAAGATAAACTATGTGAAGTCTCTTTGGTCAGCTCTGAGCTTTACCTTAGCTTTGGCTGCTGCCCGAGATATCATAGTTTTCAAACCCTGGAGCCCTCCTTTGCTCAGATAAGTGGGCAATATCTGTCCTTATTTCTTATCCTACAGCACTATAATTCTCCAATCATTTCTTCCAGGGTTTAAGCCATAGTGGAGGCCATGTATCGTGTTGCATGTGTCTTCTATTGAAGGGAGACTGGACAGATCATTAGCAGCACTTGTTGATGGGCTGGATGGGTTGCTGCTGAGTGACAGGTCATTCATCACAGTTCCCACCGGTGAAAAATCTTTCCTCTGAAGTGTTTCCATTCCTTGTCAGCCTGGTAGTGGGATCCTAGAGATGGGACCTTGGTTTTCTGTGCCAGAAATTAAGATCTCTACTAGTTGGGTCATTGTCACTGTTGGGCCAACTCAAGCAATTGGGCTAAACCTCCCCTAATATCCATCTACTTAAAACAGAGAGCTGCGCCTTCTGCCTCAAAGGTTAGAGCGCTAGTTATGAGCCAGATCGCAGCTGTCCTCCCGTACCTTGATGGTAAAAACAATTGCCTGTAACTTGTTTTGCCTTTCTTAGAAACACTGCTCAAAAATTGTAGCCACTCTTCCTTTCCTATCCATCTTTTTTAAGGATGTTTTAACTTTTTATTAAGTTCTTTCCCAGCAGTGCGTCTCTGTGCTCTGGGCCTTTAGACTTTACTGATGTTCCCACAGCAGCAGGACAAAATACAGCATCCCAGCCCAGGAGAACTGTGGCTCACACTCTGTGGAGGTTGTTGCTGGTGTTTATAGTCTTCAGTGGTTTAGTGTCTTTGCAGGAGGGTGGGATCTGGTGACGATTCCTTGGATATTGACCGAGAAGAAAAGTGAGCTGGTTTAGGTCCTTTGTGTCTTTCTTTTACGTATTTAAACAGTCTAGGAGAGGGAAGGAGTATTACCTTGGAAAAAACCCTGGGTGACTAATGAATTTCTCACTAAGTAGATAAAAAAAAACTGACAGAATTAGTTATTGGCAGAAAAAATGTTTTTCTTCTAAATAGAACAACATTTTGTGAAACATGCGGATGCTCCTAGGAAATTGATTTATTTTGGAAAACCAGACACCCTAGGTCTGACCACTTTACCTCTGTGTTTCAGTTTAAGTTTACTTGTGTGCCCAGGTACTTTAGATGCCTGTTGCCCCTGCTCTGGACATCCCTGATAGACCGTGGCAGCTGAGGAGGAGGGAGCTCACTATGTCCTGGGTTGCCTGACCACGAATGGAGTGGACACAGAAAGCCAGTACCTCACTTTGAATTTCGCTGCAGCAATGGGCTGGTAGCTCCTGATCAAATTGCTTGGTTATCAGCTGACTTGATTTCACTTTGGTATTTAATGTGATATTGAAAGGTTGAAATCTTCCATTTAAAATAAAATAGAATAAATTGCTGAGTAGCCACACTTACAACATCAGAAGGACAGTCAGCCAAACCTGCTCAGCTGAGAGAGGAAATTCTTTTTCTTAGACTGATTAAAACTTCTGCTTTTTCTTTTGTCTTTACCAACACCTGTTTAACTCAAGCACCTGAACAAACTTTGAGGAGAAAAGATAGCTTTGTTAAAGACTCAGCTGGACCCCAAAAGATCAGGTTCCACCTCTGAGACCCTCAGTAAATCCAAGGGAAACAGGCTTGATGTTCCTAGTGAGATCTGGGGAGAAAAAGCAGGAAAGGCCCATCATTTCTTTCAAACACAATTAGAAGAAAAAGCCCCAACTCAAATTCTCAAAAGTTAAAGTTAGTTGAATTTAAAAGAAGCAACCATAAAAATCCATAAATTAGTATAATTTGGTTTGGACTGCTGTTCCAGAAATGTTAAGTAAACAGGTTGTTTTCTCAAGAGTAACAACCTTTACCTGTGTAGACTGTGTCTGTTGGGACATCATGAACCATAGCACAAGTTGTCTTGATGTAGGTCTGGTTGTAAATACACCACTGTATAGACACCAAAGCTGGTGTAAAGGAACATGTGTGTGGTAACTGAAGCACTGGAAATGAAATTATCAAAGAAACAGCTGCACCCCTCAAAGGCACAGGAAGAGCATTCCTGCAAAGCATCTGTGGATTTGCATGCATAGGGTTAGCGAAGGTGCATGTTTGGGTTATTTAACCTCCCAAGCCTGCTGCATCCAGGAGTCAGGGTGTCCTTCCCCCTGCTCCCATTGATGTCTTGCTCTGTTGCATCCCTGGTGTTCTTCTCTGGGCAAGGGTGACTTGCTAATTATTATCCTGTGCCTTGCTGTGTTGGGATTGGATGGTGCGAAGCAGTGCTGCAGCAGTATTACAAGAATCTGGGCTGTAATTTTTCTGTCCCAGCAGCCCACATCCTACCTTCAGCATCACAGATGAGAAGCGAGTTTAAGAAATGTCCCTTTTGGTGACGCTATAAGGTGTACTACAGGGCTGCATGCACCACTGCACTCTTCGTGGTGGGGCATATTTCAGTCTCTGTGGGAGAGAACAATGTCCTGTATGGTCAACTTCAAGCATCTAAGTCATTGTATTGAAGTTTAGGGGGTGATGCACATCCTCAAACCTTCTCCAGGAGCTCCCTGGTTCAGGAGGTGACATGTGCTGCAGCCTAAGAATGTGGTATAGCTTCCATTTTATCCAGTCCTTGAATTAAAACAATCATAGTAGCTCTCTTTGCCATGAGGACTAGCACCACAACCTGTAGTGGATTGCAAAGTATTGCATTTTTGTGTATTTTAGCTCAAGAGGTCTTCTAACTTACACTTAATTATTGAAGGAGGAGAGCTATAAAGCATACCTGTCCTCAGCCTGAACCTCCCCCAACCTTTTCATTATCAGTTGAGCTTTGCAATTTTTTTTCCTGGCATCAGTACTACAGTGATGTTTCATTTCCTTCTCTTTTGGGCTTTTGGCAAAGATAAAGTTTGCTGTCGGTCCCGCTATATACTCTATCAAGTGACCCAGAGTCTGATCCACAACTTGCAAAGTCAGCAGAAAATGTTATGTTGCTCTCAGCAGGCTTTACAGCCACCTTTAATAATTTTGCCCTCCCAAGGGGGCTGAAGTACCAATCCAGTAGGCATTTGTGTTGTCTCGGTCTCCTAAAGAGCCAATAATTTCTAGCGATGTTTTTGTAGACCTTTGATTCATCACTGTTGCTTGATTGTGCTTTGAAGACTTAATAGTGCCCCATATCCCACACTTATTAAATTCAAATTCTCCAGTTGCATTTCCCTGGAAGATACATAAAAATAACACATGGAGGAAATATATCTGGAGGATCCTCTGTATAAACTCGCTTACATTTTGTCTGTGGGGAAGACACTGAAACCATTGCTTTTGCACTCATGACAGAACCATCTGTATAATTTTGATATAGTGGAGTATACCTGAAAAAGCAATAATAGGTTGGGGAGCTGCGTGCTGGCTTCAAAGGCTTAATTTTCAGTATGCCGCTAGGCAGCCTTTCATTTAGAAAGAATTAACATTAGAGGCGCCTAGCTGCAGAAGTTGCCATGGGCTCTGACAATAGATGTGTCCGGTGGGATTTTAGTGCAGCTCTTCTGTAGCTCTGCCGTCATTGGGAGGCAGTTGTTTCGAAGCTGGGATAAGGATGCTGTTGAAGGCTCCCAGAATTGCTCAGCTGATTGAAAGGGAAGGGTAATGCAGTGTGAGAAGCCATTTTCTTGAGGACAGTAGAGAATACAGTGGGAGATGCAACCAATTTTGTGTGGAAGCACTCTGATATCCAAGCAAGAGGACAGGAGATTCGTTCAGTGCTGGAAGTACTGGGGAGGGAGAAAACAGGACTCCCTCAGGCATTCCTGGTTTGCAAGTTCCCTTTGCCATCCTGCTCAGGTAAAAGAGCTTCTGCTCGAGAGTGATGTCCTGGGGATGCACAAATCCACAGTGAAACTGGGGAAATACTTTCAGTCGCTATCTATTTTCTGGGCTCGCATCAGGAGGCAGGTGGGACATTTATGATAAATTCCAGCAAAGCCACCTGATTTCCATGCAAAGTCTCTTGCAAGCATCAAGCTGCTTGCCGTTTACTCAGACCTCGCCTCTGTAAAACCACGTTCTCGGTTAGCAAGCTCTTTTCTCTGCCTAAGCAGAGAAAGCAGCCTGAGGAGAACAGGGAGAGCTTGGTTGCGCCGAAAATAAAATGGGAGATAAGCAGCCTTGGCCAGGGTGACGGGAACGCTTCCATTGACTCCGATTTGCCCTGGGTAAGCCTCATCTTGGGAACTGTGAGATGTGGGTGGTTATTAAAGTGCCAAGGTCTCGGTTAAACACTGCATAAGCACAAACAGCACTTTCTGAAACTCTAACGGGGCTGGTGGGACACATACCTTCTAGCTTACGAGGCAAAGCCTAAACTAAAAGCTAGAAACGTCAGCGTCTCACAGCGTGTTATGCAACCAGAGCTCAGTGATATTTTGTAATTAGAGTTGCTCCCTGTTTTGTTTTTCAGTGGGATCTGATTTTTTTGATGGGAGTGCATGCTATAAAACTGATTTGGAAAGCAAATTGAAAAAAAAAATTGGTTGAAAATAAATAACTTGTTTTCAAGGAAGGTGAGAACTTCCTAATGGAAGTTTTCAGAGATATTTAATGTTTTATTTGAGGGAAAGCAGAAGGCTATAAGTAGTAGTGCTTACTGCAAGTGTTACAAAAGAAGAATTTTCAGCCTGTCCGCACTGATACAATTTTGAAAGCCCCAAGGTGTGACTGCTCTTTTAATGTAGTCTTCTTTCTCCGTACAAAAATACTTCTGTGGACAAGGATGGAGGGAGGTTTGAACCCAAAATCTTTGCGAGGTGGGTGTTGCCTGGCAAAGGTGCATAGAAACATAATGCCCAATTGAGGAGATGCGTGGGATGCTGGAGGAAACGGCTTTCGTGTGCTTTCTTGCGATGATGGTAGCCTGCTAACAGCAGAGTGGGCTTTCTCAGTGGCACTTTTGGATCAATCAAGAAGTCAGATGTGCTCGGTCTGTTGATGCTGAGTGGCCGTCTATCAACTCCAATGCCTCCAGGTCCTTCCGCCCAGCCTTTGGTCCCCAGAAGTGGGCTTCATGCAGGAACTTTCCAGCCTGGGGACCACTGGTGCCTTCATTATGCTGTGTGGAAGGAGACCACAAGCACAGAGGAATGAGATGGGCTGGTTTTTCTCCCAGTGCATGTTCCCAGCATTGTAGCTCACTGCTGCTGTAGGGGTTCATCTCCCTGCAGCGGGAAGGAAGCAGAAGCAGGCAGACAGCGTTGCTCCCCATACGCAAGGGGGTAGAACGCCTGGTGAATGCAGCCGGGAGCAAAGTGAGACTAGTGCAGACCGATTTAGAAATTTGCAAGCAAACATCTGTCAGGCGCTCAGCACAGATGAATAACAAAATCAGATCGGAGCAGACATATGACGAAATCCTTCCATGTGGAGGGAAGGGGGAGGGGGATGGCAGTCCGACGTGTACTGATGTTTTCATTATAATGCGAGGCGTATCAGTAACGCACACACGTGAAGCTATGGAGATGTGGGGTGCGTTGTTGTGCCGTATGTTTTAGATATCAGTAAGTAGGCCAGTTTCGTTGAATATTTGATATTCTGGCTGCTGTCACTAGGACAGGACCAGGAGATTCATATGGAATATGAATTGGCCTTGAACTCCGTCTAATCACTGACTCAGAGTTTTGCAAAAGGCACATTTCTAACCTGAGAAATGATAGGCTAGATCTTGCACTGTGGGAGGAGGGCGATTGGTCGTACACTTGACCCAGATACAAATCTCTTGGGGTAAAAATAAAGAGGCTGTTGGATAGCAGGGACCAAAACATGTCACTGATAAGATTTGTTTTCCCGTTTTTTGTTTTTGCTGGAAAATGCATCTCAGACAGAAACTGTGATCATCATTTTCTGGAAGTTAGTTTTCAATATTTTCCCCTTAGTGTTTCACAGTAAGGGGGAAGTAATGAAATGTTGATATGTCTACATTTTTAATTTGGAATTTAATGTGAAACTTCCACTTTCTTTCAGATTCCCCACATTTTTTTCAGGGAACAATTAGAAGTTGAAGAAATCTTACTTCATGTATTTTTGTTTCTTACCCCTGAAAAAAAAGGGAACCCCACCCAAACCCCCATTTTGAAATACAAAAGTGTCCTCAGTTTAGGAGAAAACCAGAGAAATATGTCTGAGGACAAGTTCTTTCACTCCTTTACTTTGCTGCTTCTTACTTTTTCTTTGGGAGGGTCTCCCTGTCAGCAGAACGAGGATAAAGCAGACAACATCAGGGTGTGGAGAATATGTGTGTTTTTTTAAATTGTACTATCAAACAATTCCTGATTCTTTCCTCTTTTTTTCCATTTTGAAGAAAAGGATGAAGGAATGGGTGGGGGGGTTAGCGGGGAGCACCCGTGAGATCCTCTCCCTTCTTACCCCCACCTCTTGGCAAGAAAATTGAGCTTATGGCCAGTTTCAAAATAAGCACCGTGCTAGGGACTTTTTTTGGGGTGGGAAAAATCTTCTCCCTCGTCTGGGCAACCCTGGTGTTGCTTTGCGGGACATGGGCTGGGACCCGAACATCTCGCAGGGCTCCTTCCTGTTCCCACATCCATGCCAGGAATCGGACTCCACGGGAGAATTTTGGATAATGTGTCCTAGGATGATGGGAGCCAGAGGGGGATGGAGCTCCCTCTCGCAGAGCCGGCCCGAGTCTGCAGCTCCAACTTGCCCAAGCGCACGAAAGCTGGTTTTGTTGCTGGAGTTGGCAGATATGTGTGCAAGGATCACAGTCCGATGACTCAGAGGTGCTGTTTTTACAAACACTTTGCTGACTACAAAGTCACTCGGAGTTTTGTTTTACCCTGCAAAATCTGTATGTAAAATGCATTGCCTTTCCCCAAGAGAAATCTGTTTGCTTTAGATTTGCTTTTCTTTGTCACCAGTAAATGCAGAATTAATTCATCATTGAAGTCTAACACTTTCAGAGATGTGAAGATTTTCTAGCTCCCTTGCATGTTTTCTTTTCTCATCGGCTTCTGCTGATTCATTATCCTGATGTTTAGGCTCTGGATTGACCAGTTGGGCTTCTCAGTAATAATGTTTCCTGCTTGTCCTCTTTGCTATGGCAGCTTGCACTGCCTTTCACAGGTTAGTGTGTCGGGTGCAGAAAGCACCAACAGGCAAAGTTTGTGGGCAATTCTCCTTCCAGGGGCCTTCTTTTGAACAAAACTGAGGAAATATGAGATGGACCAAATCATGCTGATCCGCTGAAAATTTAGGCTGGCCTCCTTGCAGCCATTAGTGCTCTTCACTGACTTAAATATTCAGAAGTTTAATGCCAAAAGGGGACTATCTGATAACTTTGACCTCTTATTTATGGCAGGCTGGAGCACTTGGGCCACTGACCTGGTTATCTAAAATTTGTCACTCCCTAACTCTCTTTCATCTTTCTTTTCAACTTTTCCCCTTTTCCCCTGGTATTTTTCCTTTTAATTCTTTAAACAACACCCCTCTGCTAGGTCCCTACCAAATGATGGTGTCCCTGCTGCAATGGAGATGTTTTGCCCAGCCCCATCTTGAGCCACTGTATGGTTCACGACTGCATTTCGGTCCTCTTACCAAAAGTGACAAGAGCAATCCTGGCTCTTTCACTGCAGTGACTTGTAAGGACAAGTTATTAAGATATTAAGTCCCAGGACCGGGGCCAAGAGGGTTCAGACACTGCATGCATCACTGTTGCTGTCTCCGTACTTCTGTACGGCGTGTTTACATATCAGCTGGAAATTTCCTAAATAAGCTGATTGTAACCATCAACAAATACCGTTCAGATAATGTGCATTTCATGGTAGTTTCCATTATTCTGCCTACAGGAGGATATAAAAACTTCTTTTGTTATAATATAGCCTCCTTGGCAGCTTGTAACTCAGTGGGAAAGGCTCTGGATTCCTGGAGGAGCACACTGTGTCAGCGATTTTGGGTATTTCAGGGAGTGTGAGGCCTCACTGGGGAAGAAAAGGAAAGCCCGAGAAAAACTCTGCTCTCCTTTTAAGACGAATTGATAATCAAAGTAGGTTGAAAATCAAAAAGTGTGAGTAACGGGTGTGAAAAGATGTTCTCTCTCTCAGCAGATCTGGTGGGCTTTTATAAGAAGCAGGAGCGCTGCCAGCCATCTACTGTGTGTCTGTGTCATATTTCATTTCTAAATGAAAATTCAAGGGAGCAAAGGCTTCCACGCACAATTCTCCCAGGGCTTGCGTTAGCTTAGCAAGGCAGCAGCAGAGGTAGCCTCCATCCCTAGGCGGGCATGCCCCAACGGAGGATGCAGAGCAGAATCCAGCACCGAGGGTGCGAGAACACTTTGGGACTTCCATAGTGTACTTCTTGTGGTCTACCTCCCCTCCAAGACAGGCATAAAGGTGTCTCCAGCCAGGATTTCTTCCTTCCAGGGGACTTCTCCTCCTCCGTTTTCCTGAAGAACTTTTGTGTTTTCAATGGAGAATTTTTTTGGAAGGCAGGTGGTTAAAAGTTTTCTAGTGAAGTAATTTCCCCCTCACACCAAAATGACCTTTATATCATAAGTTTTTCTGAAGAAGGTCTGCTTTCCTTAAAAATCTGAGTTAATCTTTAAAAATATGCCCAAATGTGGGGGGGAGGAGGTAACAAATATCAAAATCTAAAACCTTTGCAAACCTATAATTTTCACTGAATCTAGCCCTCAAAGTATGGATCTTGGGGGGAAAATTATGATTAGGGCACTGGTGCTTTTTTCTTTTTTTGCTTTGATTATAAATCCACATTGAGGCTTGCTCCATGCTTTGTTTTCTCTGACCACCTTTGTAAAAAAAACAGAGTTCCTGTACCTGGTTGTGAAACGCATCACATCATTTTTCTAATGATTTTTCATCAGAATGGCTTAAATTCTGGTAACTCAATGGGGGGAAAAAAATACAATGACCTTTTCATCTTCTTTCTTTTCCCCCTATGCTTCTCTGCACGGAAAGAGTGTCCTTTCAGGCCAAGTCTGGAGGGTTGCTGGACAGATGTTGTGCATGTCCACCAAAGAAAATGTTACTGAAGCAGAAAATTTCCATAAAAGTTGAAAGCAGTGGGGGTTTTCTTTAACTTATCTTATGCTTTTTCTTGAACCTATGGCTCATAGGTGCGTCTTGGATGCTGCGTTTTTTCTCTCAGATGGCTTTAAAATAGAGAAGAAGAGCCTGGGAGATAAATTTAGGATGGAGCTCTCTTCCAGATGCCTTCCCACCCCTCTGCTCTCGGAAGCACTGCAAAAACTAACCTCCTTGGGGAAAATGGGCTTGCAAGTTGTTGTTGGTTTTTAGCTGCCATATTAAAAATGAAAGAGAAAGATCCTCCAAAATATTTCTTTTCAGTAAAGGGCCTTCTTTCAACAACAAAGACAATTCAAAGAAATGTTTCAAGCAGCTGTTTTTACTTAACTCACATGGTCAGCTGGTGGAAGAATTAAATTAGAGTTGCTTGATTTTATTATGGGTCCATTTTATCTAGAGACCAACTAAGGTAAGAGGCAAAGCCTCTGTGGAGGGGCCTGATCCAGACCATACTGGAGGCTTGGAAAGTCTCCCTCTGACTCCCAGCATCTTTCGGCTGGGCTCATTGGTAATTTGAAATCTGCCTCTCTGTTTATCAGCTCCGTATCTTGAACTGAGTATATACTACATGAATTTGTTTTTAATCTTGTGCTGTGGTGCAATGGGCTGCTTGGCGAAGAGGCTTTATAGACCCAACGTGTACGCTTTTTTGGGAAGATAATTACACAAGTTCAAAGTCTCATCAGCCAATCGTATTTTGGTACTCATGCAAGCTGTTTCATAATGCCGTTTTGAACCCTGTTGGTGGCATAATTAAGATTTAATTAAATACAGGAATAGAAACATGTTGTTCATTTGACCATCTGTGAGTCAATGACTACAGTGGTTTTCTAAGTTTCTACGCTACATGCTGTTAGTGAGTGTTTCATATTATTTTCCATCTCCCCAACCATACTTGCACATTTTCAGAGCCACCGAAGAGCCAAAGCAGATATTACAATCTCGTGTTGATGATCATCTCTTTCTGCTGTTCTTAGCTATTGATCATATTGAGCAAAGTCAAACTTTCAAGTGTAGCAAGAGCTGCTAGGACGATGGGGAACAGGAATGTGTGAGAAAGAAATGACAGCGTAATCCAAAGATAAAAAGAAACAAGGGGGTGCATGACGTTCCCTGCATTTTTTTAATGGTTGAACGTCCAAGCCAGCAGCACTCGTGCTCTGATAATAATAATAATAATGCAGATACTTGTGTTTTTCTCAGAGTCTTCCTACAGCACCTAGCACGAAGCAGCCTTGTTCCTAGCCACAGGACAGATACGACAGCAACGTTCAAACTGTAGCAATAGCGAAGTACCCAAAGTGCACATCAGGGCCCCAGAGTATCAGCTTCTACACAAACCAGGGCTCAGAAGATGTTTAGCTGATGTGTGCAAAATATGCATTTTTTGGTTTGACAAAAACTGCTTGTGAGTTGGTGTTGAATGTAAGTTAGATTTAACAGGAAAGAGTGGGTTTTTACCTAATTAAAACTTTTTTTGCTTAAACTTTGGAAGGGAAATGTTTTTTGATTTCAACAAGATATTCTGAGACTAAATTTGGTTAAATGTTGTGTTTTTAAATAGTGCAAAATTCACCCCAGGCCAAAGTTAAAACATTTTGTTTCAGATACAATGAAATGTCATGTTTGATCTGAAATTTTCTTTCCCCAGCGTTTTCTGGTTTAAGGGATAAAAGACAAAAAAATGTTTGAGTGAACTCAATATTTATGCTTTCTTTGGGGAGGGAGAAAAGTGGGGTCAACTACCAACTCCCAAAATAAATACAAAGATCTTGCGGAAGCACCTAGAAAAATATTGAGGAGGGATTTGCCTTTGCTCCTGTTAATTTTCTGGTTTACTCTACCAAAACTGGTTTATACATTTTCTTTTCTTACAATACAGCTTTTAAAATCAGAGTTTTAATTCATTTAGCTCCTTCTTCTGTATTTATATGCCTTTTATTTATTTTCACTCGGGGGGGGGGGGGGTTTTTTGTTTTTGGGTCCGGGGGGGGGGGGGGG
>Ga0181612_138615_pt1 | contig 13078 bp, 8 predicted proteins | sample HoacroProtozoa21_FD_119630 | JGI IMG/M metagenome (GOLD analysis project Ga0181612, IMG submission 119630) | Hoatzin crop microbial communities from Cojedes, Venezuel. Combined Assembly of Gp0051906, Gp0051904, Gp0051908
ATTAAAAAAAAAAAAGCACCTACTTCAGAGGTAATGAAAATAGAAGTAAGGTCCTGCTAGGGAAGTCTAGATTTACTTTATAAGAGGTGACCGAGAAATCTATTTTGCTTGTGCAATAATACTGAAACATGTTATTTGCCATCTTTCAGCTGTTCATTGTATTTCAAAGAAAAATAAAAAAAAACCCTCAAGGTCTACACTCAGTAGCATGTAGCACTGTCAGTAGGTACAGACTTCTCTCAACTATCAGCTTAATTTGGTTTAGGTATTAGATTGGGATTAATTTCATCTAAAAGTCTAAATTTAAGCTATACTCCCTTCCCAGTCGGTGGAGAAAGAGAGAGAGGATCTTTAAACAGCAGTTCAGCCACATTGTCTTAGGACAGATTCAGCTCCCTGTGAAGATGCCTGTCTCTTTCCACTGACTACAGAAGGAGCCTGAACAGCTGGCTTAAACTAAATGCCCATCTTGGCAAATTTTAAAGTTAGGAGAGGTGAGACCCATTCTGGATACAGGTACGGACTGAGGGTCATCAGTATAGGTCCTGTCACATTAGCCCTTTACTCCAACAGTGATTACACTGACTTTGTATTGGTACTGGTCAGAATGAGTGAGAAGACTGGAATTTGGGCTGAAGTGTTTAGAAACTATTGTAGAGGAGTCCTCTGGAAAGCTCTGATTTTGTACAGTTCAGTGGCAATTCTTGCCTGATCCTTCCAAAGGCGATGCAGAGCTATGCTATCCATAACCTTACTCTGTGTCTAAGCGGCACATTTCAGCCCCTGGGTAACAACAAGAGCAGATGCTTATTACATTTAATTATTAACCATCAGCTCTTTGAACTTATCACCTTTAGTCTCTCAGCACCTGCATGATGGATGGCAAAATTCCCGTAATTTCAACTTCCATCAGTCAGTAAGTAAAAGGCGAGCATCTGCTAGTGCCCATCAGTCCCTCAGGATATATACAACTATCATTATGATTGGTCCTAATAGTGCTCTGCATAAAATGAGTTAGGGTGAAACAGGCATGCCAGGTTATTTTACACATACACAATGTCAAGGTATTTATTGCCCTGCATATGGCAACTTTTAAATTTAAATAGATAATACCAGAAGAACGTTTATTATTACATTTAATATTTATACAGTGACATAAATTTACATGTCCTTTTAAATCCTTCTGCATTTTAGACTTGAGCAAAAGCTTTAGTTGAAGAAAGGAAGGAAAGGTAGGGAAGCTCTGGGGAAGCTGTACTCTACCCTCCGTTGTTAATTCTGCACTTAAAGTTATGTCCAAACCACAAAGTGAAGAAAATCGTCTTTGAAACTGGAAACAAGCAAGCAGCTTCTCATAATGCCATAAGAAAGCTGGTAAATTCTGCTCAGAGGTAGGGCTTTCTAACTGAAACACAGGACCAACAAACATGGATATGTTGCCTTCAGGACTTGGGCTACTAACACACCAGTATTGGTATCTAACGCACATACACTGCCTCGGTGCATGTCTTCAGGTCAGAGCACCTGTACTCTCCTTCCATGTGCCACAAGGAGTCGTCTGGAAGGAACTCACCGCAGTAGCCAAAGACCCTCTTCCAGCTGTCCACTTCCACCAAGCTCAGCCATGGGGGAAATATGACTCTTATGTGCAATGTGTTAGCAACTTTATAATTAAAAATCTGATTTGCTCTCAAAGTGTTTTCATGAATTAGGCCAGAATAATGAAGCAGTTAGCATCAGAGTCCTCTGGGAAGCTTTCAAGGGAACTACTGCCACATTCTCTCCCAAGGCTACCCCCCTAAAGATATCTCATTTCTGAGAATCATATTCCCTTGTCTCATACATGATATGAAAATTATCTAGAAACTTGCATTACTTGTGTCTTGCAGGGCTCGGTAATGAAGCTTGGAATTCATGCGATTCCAGTGCAAAAGGTCAATGTAATGGCATACTAGTATGCCAAAGGATTGTTTCAAAAAATTCGATGAGTTGTGACGAGCAGTCCATCACGCCTGATAAAATGGGAATAAAATTGTCACTTAAAATTTGAACAATAACCTCTGAATATTCCACATAAGTCATTGCTGGATGTAGAACAGAACTGTGCAGCCTGTTCCTGGTGCACAGCTGGCATACAGGCAGATGTACAAACACATACACACAGATCAATGTTGAAGGTAAATTTCCGGTAAGAAAAAAGTGCAATCTTAGGAAAAGAGTTTACCAGCCTTATTCCTCTTGTAGTAGGAATATAAATCCATGAAACCTCTAAGACTGCTCCCTAGACATGCAGACATGTAGAATCTATATTGAAAATTTATTATTTTTTAAATGCTTTAGTAAGTTTATTGTCAAATGCATGGATATTTATGGAAAACCTGATTTTTACATTCATAAGCATATGAAAAAATATTTTTTATATTCATTAATTGGCACTTATTGTAAGTGGTACAACTGTTCATGACTTGTCATCTCCACCATAAAAAAAAAGAATTTACAAATCAGAAAATGAGGAGGCAGCCTAAGTGTTTCTTCATGTGTTAAGAAGATGTTTAGAAGCCAGTTAATAAAAGCTGGGACTCAGGTAAGGACCTTCTTCAGACAGGAAAAATGATATCTCTGTATTTGAGAGATTCTCACTTTTTTTGTGCCAGTTTTCTCCTGCAGTTTTAGGAAGAGATGAATGCGTCTCCAGTGGAGTTCCCCTCTCCCATTCAAGGACACCTGAGTGAGAGGTGTGCCTTTTGCAGAACAAGCTCCCTGGGGGGTCTATGGCTGTGAAACTTCTGTTCTGCATCTTGACAAACACAAGTTTCTTCATGTTTAACAAGTTTTTTTCTCCTGCTGCTGAAAGAGGAAAAGAAAATGCTTGAAAGCCTTTGTTGGCATTTTAGAAGGTCCCTACTAGTTACAGATCAATTAATTTTATGACAGTGATCCAGGTTGTGGTATAGTCTTTCAGAAATAATTTGAGGGTAATGTCCATTTTCAGTATGACTATCTGGGGCAAGTCAGGCCATTAAAATAGTGATCATGGCACAATAGTAAAAGTATATCCCAGAGATCCTCTGGATAAGTGGCAAGATTAATTCTTTCGGATATACCTTCTGAAACTTCAGAAGATGCTCATGTGCTCTCATCAGTTACCTCACACTACAGCCTCCTTTGAAAACCCCTTGGTGGTGCCCAGTGACAGGACAAGGGGCAATGGCACAAACTGAGGCACAGGAAGTTCCGTCTGAACATGAGGAAGAACTTCTTCCCTCTGAGGGTGACGGAGCACTGGAACAGGCTGCCCAGGGAGGTTGTGGAGTCTCCTTCTCTGGAGATATTCAAGACCCGCCTGGACAGGATCCTGTGCAGCCTGCTGTAGGTGACCCTGCTTCAGCAGGGGGGTTGGACTAGATGACCCACAGAGGTCCCTTCCAACCCCTACTATTCTGTGATTCTGTGATTCTGTGTGACATTCCGATAATTTCCAGCTGCCGGCATGCAGCTCTGCCCGTCCGGCACCTCAGCTCCCCACGCAGCCACGCTCTGCCCCCAGACAGGGACAGCTCGCACGAGAGACAGCAAGAAAAAGAAATCACCGCCAAGCGGTTCAAGGGACAGCTTTGAGGCTCCTGAATCTCTTGATGGAGCTGCACCCTTCCAGAACAGCAGAGCTTTGCCACAACCCACCGGCAAACAGCAGCGACCCACGTTCAACACCTGGCTCCGCTGCGGTGGCCAAACACCCCTGCACCGAGGTCGGAGTGCTGCAGGGTGCTGCAACCGCCAGCCCCCGGCTGCCGGGAGCCTCCCGTGCGGTTCCCCACCCCAAGGAGGGCCTGTTCCCATGCTCCCACCCCTGCCAGGCCATACCCCCATCCGTTCATTCCAGCAGGAATGTTCCGTGGTTACAACGGGGATGCTCCACGCTTCCATTGCAGCATTCGGCATCTCCAAGCACAAGTTACTTAATTTGTATGATTAACTCCCAGATTGCAACGAGGCCGTGCGTAGGCTGTCATGCTGGAAGTGTCCAAGCCCAGGTTGGACAGGGTTTTGAGCAACCTGGTGTAGCAGAAGGTGACCCTGCCCACGGCAGAGGGGTTGGAACCAGATGATCTATCAGGTCCCTTCCAACCCAAAGCATTCTGTGATTCTACGATTCACAGAATCACAGAATCACAGAATAGTAGGGGTTGGAAGGGACCTCTGTGGGTCACCCAGTCCAACCCCCCTGCTGAAGCAGGGTCACCTACAGCAAGCTGCACAGGACCTTGTCCAGGCGGGTCTTGAATATCTCCAGAGAAGGAGACTCCACAGCCTCCCTGGGCAGCCTGTTCCAGTGCTCCGTCACCCTCAGAGAGAAGAAGTTCCTCCTCATGTTCAGACGGAACTTCCTGTGCCTCAGTTTGTGCCCATTACCCCTTGTCCTGTCACTGGGCAAGATGGAGAAGCAACTCTGAATAACCACACAAAAATCCATCTGCTTAGAAAGTGTACAACAATACTTTACTGTAGAGTATAAGGCCTTCTAAATGTGTCAAGGTGGAATAATGAATGGACAGTTTTCCAGTGTTACTTCAAGCCCGTTAATTTCAAGTTTGAAGGTCTGTGATACTAGAGGTTTTTTGTATTTTTTTGGAACCAGCTGATTTGCCCCAGATGTCTGCACATAAATACAGTAAACAGTGATTCAGTTTTACCCAAAGTACCAGAGCTCATGTAAACATAAATCAGAATGGTTGCCTTTGCAGACCATGTTCTGCTCTACTTTTGTTCTCTGACCCAGCAACGCTATCTAGTCATATTTTCTTATATTACTATGTATGCAGAAGAATCACATTTCCTCATTCACCATGTTTTGTGTTCTGGCCACGAGATTCCTGAATGTCTAAGTAAGATCTGCAGAGCTAGTCAGAATTTACTTTCCTTCCTTTCCAGAAAAAAATTTGTTAAAAATAAGTGACAAAGGTATAGACAAGAGTTTTTCAATTTCCACATAGGAACATTCGCTAAATTTTCTTAGACTGGATGAGGAAGAAGAAAGAGGGAGAAACAACTTTTCTAGAGATGTCAAAATTTTCTGTCTAAAGGAGGCAATTATAGGAGAAAAAGAAAATCTGTCAACCAAAGGTATATTTATTCCTCAACTTACTAATTTTATAGTAGAAAATCTAAAATTTTGTTGAAGTTTTTGAGGTGTGGGTTGTTGTGTTTTTTTTAAATTTTATCATTAACAAGATACATTAAGTCTGACAAAATGTCATATTTTTATTTTACCATTTAGGATTTCTCAGAAATCTTCTTGACCTGGAGCTAATATTTGTTGTAACACTAAGTTATAAATTATCTCACCATAAACACATGTTCCATAGTCATTACATAACTGTTATTGTAATTCAAAGTTCTTGTTTATTGCCAAAATCTCCTTATTTCTTTACAAGAACACAAGGAATGCACAATGAATATTTGAATTATTGTTCAAAATTTCCTAAACTGACTTAAGATAAAACTTAATTTCTATGAAAACAGTATAATCTGTTGCATAATTATTCCACTAGATTTTAAGGGCCTTCTTTTTCTTTTTTATGAGGAATTATTGGTATTATATTTTTCAGCTTACCATAAAAACCTAACACTAGCTAGCAGACAAAAATTAACTATTGTATACACTTTCAAGAAAAGTAAAATGTCTTATTTCACAAGTCTCTCAAAATACGTAAGGATATAAAACAATACCATGGGTATGTGTTTTTTTCTCACCATGAATATTTTATGATTCTTGAAACTAAATTATTTGAGGGAAAAAAAGGCTGGAGGGCAAAATCCAGGCCTTAGAAACTCTCTTCTTTGACTAACTTCTGTGACTACTTCTGTGACCACTCTAAATTAATCACTTGTTTCCCTGATTAATCTCTAAACAGAAGGCGTATCCCTTTCACTTGCAAAATACTCTCACACAAAATGAATTACCTTCCCACCACCTTGGTTACTTGCCAGGGAGTACTTTGTTTTTCCACTAGGAAAAGGAAAGTCAGCTTGTATTTTCCTTGCTAGAGCCTTCTGCATTTTAATTCTGAGCTCTGAATGAACATCAGAGAGGCCTTATGATGTTTTGCACAAAAGTGCCTGTGTTCGTAGTTTCACTCGGGGCACCCAAAATAGCATGCAGTAAGCAGTGTCGTATTGTGAGTTTTCAAAACTAAAAGCAGAAGTGACTTATACTGGCAGGAAGCTGTAACTCCTAAAGTTTTCCAAGGAGCTGTGAAGTAAAAGAGGACTGCTTACTTCTCTGCATCAGATACTGAATTCAACTTTTACAATATCCATTTCTTTAAATCTAGAGGGCCCTGAGGTTACACAGGTAAGAGCTTTATATTTTTTAATTATCTTCAAAAATCAAATTTAAAACATTTAGACGAGTGTCTGTGGTGCAAAAACCACAAATGGCAAAGACAAACCCAGGAGCCACTTAAAACATCTAGAAGTCATCTATTTGTATTGTTTCCTCGTAGTCCACAGATTAACTTCTATAGCTGTGGAAGTCCAACTTTCTAAGTTGCGTTTACCAGAGGAAATTCTTACTACGCCTGTTTTGTCTTCAACTTACTCACTAAAGTTTTCATGATGATTATCAATCTGTTTTTGCAAGATCCCCACCACCAACCAACTGCTTGTGATTGCTCCATCTACGCTCGTTGAAGTGTTTGTCACTAAAATGTGCTTGCAATTTCTGAGGGCGACATCAAGAGTGAAAAGTCTCTTGTTTTACAGGAACACTTAGAAATGCTCCCTGGTTTGCTACTCTCCATTCTACTGTAGCAATAATAGTCTTTTTTTTTTTCATGTCCTAGCTTTACTTTCACATCTCTGTTCCCATTTCTCTTTATAATCCCACACCTAGAAACTGCCAATTCTTTCAGACCACAAAAAAGGGACGCCTCTATTTTTGTTGGATCTCAAGTACGAAATCACAATCTGTTAATAAATAAGATGTTCAAAGAGCAATGCGGTATATATACTATCGAAATACTTGTATTACATGTTTCTTTCATAAGCCTTCTATTAGGAGGTATAACTACAGTTTATTTTTCATTTTCATACTCCCCGATTATACTGTAGTCAAGAAACAGCTGATAGAATATAACCCAGAGATATTTAATAATTGTTGATTAGTTATTAAAATGCTGAATGTCTGTCAGCTTGTTCATTTCTACAAATTATATTGGTATGAAACTGATAGGAAATACATGGCATTTAGATTATACTAATATTTTTAATAGGTTGTAATTTAGAATCAGTAGTGGTTGCAAAAGCACTCCAGATAGATAAGATACTTTTAATTTATATGAGGATAAATTTGCACTAAGGTGCAAAAATTGATCTGTAGACTCAATTTTAGGAGTTATAATGATACATTTCAACATTCAGCATTTTTCTGTTAGAAGTGTTGAACCAAGCACTTACATAAAATTAATATAGGGATGTGTCTGGAGTTCAGAATTTCTGCATTTTTACAGACTAAAAAATGCATTAGTGTAAGAGCTATCAGACAATGAACATCCTTTCCTGGAATTATTTTTAGGTAAAGGAGGGAGGAAGAAAGAGGGACTTGCCAACAAAATAGTCTTAGAAAAGTAGCTTAAAATTCAAGAAAAAAATTACAAAAGTATTATGATAAGCCATGCATTTTTAGAACCAAAATGTAACTATTTTAATATAATGTTAGGTAATTTACAAAGTTATAATGCACATTTTATGTTCATAACTGCTAAAATGTAGAATATTTTAAAAATTAACTCAATATGTTGCCTCTCTGTTTCAGAATGCTTTACAACTACTAACCTGAAGTAAATATCCAACAATATCAGCACATTTTGACATTGAAATAAGAAAGCAATATTTGATATGCTATACAGGCAGATTTTAATCATATCCATGGTTTAAGCTACATGTTGCTTCTTATCATTGCCCATTGTTTTATTTGCTTTGATACTTTACAACTCTCTGGGGTCAAATTTCCATTGTGTAGTCTTTGCATTGTGTGCACTGTAAATATTCTTGGAAACTTCTTGTTTGCTTAATCAGAAAGATTTCTGGTGCTAAAGTAAGAACGATGTAACAGAATGTGTTTCTTATCCGTCATTTCAATCTTCTTAATCCAGTGAAATACTTGTTTCTCAAGATGAAATAATCAAAAGGCCAGAGAAGCATGTAAGGTAGCCTCAGCTATTCTGGCTATATTGAGTATTGTGGGAGGTTTCATTCTTCTAAGTAGACAAGGTACTTACCCGTTACAGAGGAAGTTGATGAGGATGGAGCAATGTCAACAAGACCACATGGGACAGACCTGGGAACATAACTGTGTTTTGGATAGACAGATCTAGGTCTCCTCTCCACAGCTGCATAGCCTGTAGCGTAAAAGGAATTGCAGTTGCTGCTGCTAACAAGCTGCAACTGTTAACAATGTTTGCAAAAGGACATTACTCCCAGGCTTTCTATCAGGGACACAAACAGTGAACACCTTGTAAACAGAAGGTGTTATTAAATTAGAATCCCTTATTCTCAGGCCTCTGACCTAACTGTTAAATAAAACTCATTTTGAGATAACAAAATTAGAAACATTCAAATAAACAGCAACATAAAGGGTATTGGGAAAAAAAAGGAAAAAATAAAGAAGTAAAACCTCAGGAAAAGACTTTGTGTCTGTAAATATAGTACTGGAACTGAAAATGCAATAATGTCTGAAATAAGATTGCTAAGACTATCTTAAGGGAGAACTCTAAAGTTAATACATTCTGATTCTATGTTAAATTATTGGAGGACAAACTCTTTTTTGCATTGGCACATTTTTTTTTTCCAACTTGTGAGTGACAGTTGTTGCAACTTTAAAATTGCTAACTAAACATTAGAGGAAGTGTAAGCTGTCACTTAACATTTTCTTGCTTTACTTATTACATGGAATTATGACACAGTGAAAGCCAAAACACATCTCAATAAATTATAAACTATAAATAACAAAAGAAGAACTGAATTCAGTGTGACTGAGCACTGTCTTTATGTATTTATTCTGATTCAAATCTAGCCAGAATAGAATTTCTCTGCAAAATAAACTCTTTTAGAATTTTACAGATCTTTAAGACAGTCAGCAGTAAATAACATGGGTAAATAAACCAGCAATTTGATGTTCTTAAAGTTTTATTTTGATTGACAATTTTCTGTTTAAAGCATTTTTTACAACTATATTAGGCAGTATTATATGTTGTTGTTATATGAATAAATATTTTAAATGCCTTGCCCTCATTCTTATGCAGCATAAAGAAGGTTTGTGGCTATGTTGTTAACATTCTGATGGTGTAGCCAAAGTTTAGTTACAAAGACTACAAAAATTAAAGGAGATTTAAAGAGACAATGCTTGGCAATGGTAAAGAAACTACGGTTACACACTCCTTTGCCTCTAAAGATACTTTTCAGAATGGTGAATAGGATATGTAGAATATGTGGGGAAAAATCTACATGGCAACACGGTAAATTTTTCACTGCTGCAGTTCATAAGTTGAAGGGGGATGATGCCATCTCTCAAAACAGGTCAGAAAAAAACTGGATCAAAAGAATTTACAAAGCCAAGTGCATTTATTTAGTGCCTCTCTGACAATTTTACACTGTTAAAAGAGGTCTAGATATCCAAAACAGATTATATCAGGAGATGGAACAACGAGGTCTATCTTCTATTGCTATGTAAACAGACTGTGGTTCTCTGGAGGTCAAGTGTCACAAGTGAACAAAGCTCACTTCCTAGGTGTTTTACCTATGGTGACAAAACATGGGAGCCAAAAACCGAACAGATGTGAATCCTTGTTAAATTGTTAATATGTGATTTCTGAATGATTGGAAGAACTCTGAAAATTTCAAGAAAATTGCCAACAAACTTCATAAATAAAGCTGAGAAAATCATAATACAGCAGCATGTAAGAATTTATACAATCAAAAAATACTCTGAATATTCTCTGTATATTTTTTGAAATTTATTGAAAACAGTAATACAAGCACATATGTCCATACATAAACCCATGTTCTCTGTTACATGTTGGCCTGAGGAGTATGAATGTGTACACTGCTACAGAAGGTTCCAAGTGCCCTCACTCATTTGCACATATTTTTGAGAAAACGGGCAGCAATGAGGAGTAGTCCTAACTTTGGGTCCCTTTTGACTTATCCATGATATATGAGGTGATATAAAACAGGATTTTTTTCTCTAAACAGTGCAAATTCCTTCTCTCTTTCATCCTGCAAATGAAGAACACAAAAAGAGACTATTATCCAATGGTCTGTGAGCTGCCACTATGGGTCACACAATGCCCTTTGCAGGAGCCTCAGCTTCCCATGGAGTGCACAGAAAACTGGAGGGAAAAGACGAAGGGAGAGTAGGACACTTGTCAGTGCAGTGCAACTTAAACATCCCTGTCTTTGCTAGCAAATTGGGAAACCGTGCTAGTTTCAATTACTGCCCTGTTCATCTTCAAATGGCTGATCTTTCACCCTGTCTTTCTCCACAAGATGCAGATTGCCATCAGAGAAGATTAAGGGCATTGCTGGTGCTTGTTTTATGAATCACTGTGATATATACTGGCTGGACAGAAATTTACCCTTAATGGTAATTCCTAATGGTAGATGAGCTAGAATGATTTATATTGCTTTATATCCCATGAGGTACCCCTGGAAAGTGAAAAGATGTTTCCAGACAAATTAAGACGACAACCAGACTTACAAAACGAAAATGTGGTAAGTGTATTGGTTTTCCCCGAACATCAAATTTAGCATATAAATTGAATTGGTTTCAAATGCCAGATCATTAGATAGCTGGTGTACACAGCATTTTCACAAAAGACTGACCCATAAAATTTATAAATAGCACTTGGAAATGTCACATAAACTGTTCTGATTGCTCAGCTTTTGGTATGTGCACTTCCTGGAGTGTGCAAAAGTTACAAAATAAAACCCATTTTCTGGTGCCTTACATGTAATATTATTCTACTCAATTCCTGATCTCAGCTTTTTTTTTTAAGTGATCATCTTATATAAAGGATTTTTCCCACTTAAAGGTTATAGGAAAGCAGAACCGAGACTCAGACTGTCATGGCTTAAGACCTATTCGACAGTTTGGAGACTAAATGGACTCAGTTACTTGAACATTTTAATCATAGCTATAGAAAGTTTTTACAAGTGACACAACTCCCCTGGTCTGCGTGGGGGGGAAATGGTGCCCCTGAGAAGAAGGTCAGGCTGGTCTGCTCAACAGTTTCCACTGTGTGGTGCACAGTGCAGGATGAGGATGTGGGGGTCTCTGGAGCCTCTCTGGTTCCTTCTTAGAGTCCTTCCGCATGTACCCAAACAATTTCTCCTCTCACATAACCTCAGGGTCTCTCCCCCATGTACCGCTGGAGTCTCTCCCTGAGCAAACCCAGTCCCATCAATTATTGGTTCCACAGGCAGTCACTGACTGGGATCCCACAACTGAATGCCCTTAGCACCCCACACCAGCCAATGGACATGGCACTGGCTGTGGCCAGGCCCCTCTGGACTTCTGTCCTCTGCTGGCAGCTTCTGCAGCCACGGGGAGGCTGAATGTGTATGAGGTGTTTCGCTGTTCTGGTGACAGGGCTGCTCCCCTGCACAGTGGGGTTCATGTCCTGGCAGATCCAGCTGTTCACATATGGACAGGTAGCAAATCCCTCGGGAGACACATCAGTAGGAGTAGAAGCAGCTAACACAGAGCAGTGCTGCAAGCTGCAAGCCAAGCGAGCCTGAAGCCCCCTGAGGTGCTAACCCAAGGCGAGATACTGAAACGTCCTCTCTTGATGGCCAGGGCTAGATAGCTCCACCAACAACATCTGAATGGCCAGACAAGTAACCGCCTGCTCTTAGCAACCAGTATTAACAAAACAAAATAAAAATTTTGTATTGCACTGAGTCCTTAAAACCAAGCCAAAGAATGAAGTTACTTAAAAAAAAAAAAAAATCTTGGTAAATAGTATTGTTTATTTCCTGAAAATGAAACTACTTTCTCAGAAGCATTGAAAATTTAAAGCAAGAACTTACCCGCAAATGTAGTATCTACAAGCATGTATTTGTTGCATGAAGCATTCAAAGAAACTCTGAAATATAAATACAATCACATTTTCCTGATATATTATACATACTGGAAATGTAAATAATTCAAAGCTGTGAATAACTGGTAGATTGTCATAAATCATGGATTTTTGCTTTTCTGTCTATTGGGGTTTTTATTGCATGGTTTGCCTTTTTTTTTTTTCCTGTATTTTCTGATAGATAGTCTCTCCAGAATAATAGCTGATTTCCAAATGGAGAAATACTGCTTAAGTCTGGGCTACTATAACCTGATTCAGTCCATTTTGTTTCAAATGAAAACAAGGCAGCACAGCAAAAAGTGTTGCATCATAAAAACGATAGACTGTCTTCCTGAGTATTGTTAATGACAAAATGTCAGAGAGAGTAAAAAGTCTACTATTTCAGTAGCGTATCTGAAGACCAACTCTGCAGGAACAGTTTTAGTGGCCTTTCACAAGCAGCAGCTTTAGATTTCTAGGAATTTGTGACTGTTGTGAGTAAGGCTTTCTCTTTTTTAAGTCTCGGTATGTTGCAGCAATGCTCACTATACCTGAATCAGGGGAGAAAGATGAGCCTACAGGCTCACTTAACAGAAGTTGTTGAAGAATGAACTGATGTCAGTAAAAGACTGGAAGTGTTCACTTGTAATGCTTGAAAAATGTGAGAGTTTTAATATGTATGTAACAAAATCCCAGAAAGATATACACTGAGGAAATATTTTTTTTAATTTTTTTTGACATCCAGAAGAAACATGTTTACTTTCTTTGTACACTAAGACATAGTATTTATGATTTATGTCATAGAATTATAGAATGGTTTGGCTTGGAAGGGACCTTAAAGATCACCCAGTTCCACCCCCCCTGCCATGGGCAGGGACACTTTCCACTAGACCAGGTTGCTCAAAGCCCCACCCAACCTGGCCTTGAACACTTCCAGGGACAGGACATCCACAACTTCG